>OHNH01000045.1_pt1 | contig 76265 bp, 69 predicted proteins | sample 1569561 | NCBI WGS metagenome assembly OHNH01 (sample SAMEA3879510, study PRJEB24766) | human gut metagenome | biome: human-associated habitat; feature: feces | place: USA | collected 1985/1987
CTATGGGGCAAATCTCTCAGCCAGAACCAATGTTTTCTTATTTGGAGGCAGCCTTCGCAGCGTCCCCTTTCTTTTGCCCCGGGCAGCCCACAGACACCGCTGCCGAACGAGCCGGGCATTGCTTTTTTCCGCACTTCATGGTTAAATACAGTGGAAAAAACATAGCACAAACAGAAAGGAGTGGAACAGATGCTGCGCATTGCCATTGTGGAGGACGATCCCTCCACCCGGCAGATCCTGCAGGGATTTGTGGAACAATACGCTGCAGAACAAGGGCTGGAATGTACCGTCACCCCTTACGAAGACGGCGCACAGATCGCGGCAGGGTATCACCCCGGCTACGACATTATTTTTATGGATGTGGAAATGCCCGGCATGGGGGGATTTTCCGCCGCAGCGCAGATCCGCGCCGTAGACAGCGAGGCGGTGCTGGTGTTCGTGACCAACATGGCACAGTATGCGATCCGCGGCTACGAGGTGGATGCGCTGGACTATGTGCTGAAACCGGTGGATTACTACCAGTTCAGCACCAAGCTCTCCCGGGCCATCCAACGGGTGCAGCGGCAGCGGGGCGGACAGATCCTGCTGCAATGTGCAGGCGGCGGTGTGCAGCTGGTAGAGACCTCCCGCATTTACTATCTGGAGACCCACAGCCGGATGCTGCATTACCATACTGCCGACGGGGAGTTCACGGTGCGTTCCAGCCTGCAAAATGCGGAAAGCCAGCTGGCCCCCTATCACTTTGCCCGGTGCAACCAGTGCTACCTGGTCAACCTGAAGCACGTCAAGGCCGTGGAAAATGATTTTGTCCTGGTGGGCGAAGCACGGCTGGAGATCAGCCGCCGCCAGCGGGCAGCATTTTTGACGGCTCTTGCCTCCTACATCGGAGGTGTACTGTGACTGCACTGCTGATCTGTTTATGCCAGGTATTCTCCAGCTGCTGCGCAGTGCTGGCTTTCTGCCTGCCGCTGCGGCCCCGGCCCCACCTGCCGCTGCATCTGCTTGGCTCTGGGCTGGCGATCCTGGTCTTTTCACTGGGCAGCCTCTATGTCCTTACCCCAAACCCGCCCCACTGGATGGTGCAGATCTTCGGGCTGTTCGCACTGGAGGCGCTGCTTTTGGGCGCTTTGATCCATACCTGCGTCCAGCTGAACTGGACCGATAGTTTTTACTGCGGCGTGTGGTGTGTCCTCAGCTCCCGTGCCTTATACGAGATCGGCTGTCTGGTTCTCTGGCTGGCCGAAAGCCAGGGTCTGCTGGCCATCCCGCTTACCGCAGCGCAAAGCTGTCTTTGGCAGCTGTTCATTGCCGCGTTTGGTTTTTTGCTGATCTATCTCACCCTGGCACGGTCCATGCCGTACAACGACGGCGCCTACCATGCCGGTCCCCGCCAGGTGGCCAGTGCTGCGCTGTTCGGCGCTGCATTCATGCTGCAGGCCGCCGTGCTGGACGGCAGCTCCGACGACATGCTCCCTTCCAGCCTGGTGATCACCGTATTGCTGTGCCAGTTTTATTTTTTGACCCTGCTCTACCTGCAGACCGAGCTGTTCAAAAAATCTGCCATGCAAAAAGAGATGGACACCCTCAACCTGCTGTACGAGCGCCAGCGCCAGCAGTATCAGGTGGCCCGCCAAAACGTACAGATCATCAACCGGCGCTGCCATGAGCTCAAGGTGCGCATTGCCGAGCTGCGGCATCTCAGCCCTGCCCAGGTGTCTGCTGAAAGCCTGGACGAAGCCGAGCGCACCGCCCGGCTGTACGATGCAGGCGCCAATACCGGCAACGAGGTGCTGGACATCGTCCTGACCGAAAAGACCCTGCTTTGCCAGTCCCGCAAGATTCAGCTGAATGCTGTGGCAGACGGCAGCCATCTGGGCCGGTTTGAAGCTGGCGACCTGTACGCCCTTTTTGCCAACACGCTGGACCACGCCATCGAGAGCGCACTGTGCGCCCAGCAGCCCCATCTGCGGATGATCGACCTGCTGGTCTGCGTGCGGCAGAATTTTGTGGTGATCACCGTCACCAGTCCGGCCCGGCCGCCGCGGCCCACCCCTTCCCGCACCGAAGCCATCGAGCTGCGGGTGGTGCGCCGCATTGTACAAAAATACCATGGCACCCAGACCACCGATTCCGAAAACGGATTCTTCTCTGTCAAGATCATCTTCCCCTTAGAGGCCGAGTGCTGAGCGCCTTGCCCCCCAAAGCCCCCGCAGAATATCTCTGCGGGGGCTTTTTTGCGCACAAGTATCCATCTGTTTGTGCAACTCCAACAAATAAATCGCCAAATATTTGGTCATGCAAGACCGAATATCCACCAGAATGACCGCTTATCGCAATCATCTTGTCAAAAAAAGATGGTTTGATAAAATTGTTACTATAAGATGAACGAATACCGAACAGAGGAAAGGAACGCAGTGTATGCGCACCATCATAAATCTTATGGACCATTGGCGGTTTACCGGCCCCGATGGCAAAACTGTCCCGGTGCAGCTGCCCCACACCTGGAACGCACAGGACGGCCAGGATGGCGGCAACGACTACTGGCGCGGCAGCTGTACCTACCGCACCAGCTTTTCCTGCCCGGATTTTGACCCGGCTTCTCAGCAGGTCTGGCTGCAATTCGACGGCGTAAATGCCAGCGCCGAGGTGCTGCTGAATGGCAAACCGGTCTGCAAGCACGACGGCGGCTACTCCACCTTCCGGGCACAGGTCACCGACCTGCTGGCAGAGGAAAATGTGCTGACCGTCCTGGTGGATAACAGCATCAACGACCGTGTTTACCCCCAAAAGGCCGACTTCACGTTTTACGGCGGCATCTATCGGGATGTCAGCCTGCTGATCGTCTCCAAAGACCATATCGCACTGGACCACTTCGGCGGCCCCGGCGTCCGGGTCACTCCGGTGGTCCGGGAGCTGCAGGCCAAAGTCAAGGTGGACACCCTGGTAGAAGGCAGCGGCGAGGTCGCCGTCTCTCTGCTGGATGCCAGCGGCCGTCTGGTTGCACAGGGCAGCGGAGCCAATGCCAGCCTGGAGCTGGAGCATCCCCATCTGTGGGACGGCGTCCGTGACCCTTACCTGTACACCTGCTTAGTGCAGCTGCAGAAGAATGGGCAGACTGTGGACGAAGTGAAGATCCCGGTGGGCATCCGCACCTTCTCTGTGGATGCAAAAAAGGGCTTCTTTTTGAACGGCAGACCCTACCCGCTCCACGGTGTGTCCCGTCACCAGGACCGCAAGGGCCTGGGCAACGCCATCACTCCGGAGATGCACGAAGAGGATATGGCTCTGATCCAGGAGATCGGCGCCAACACCATCCGGCTGGCCCACTACCAGCATGACCAGTACTTCTATGATCTGTGCGACCGCTGCGGCATGATCGTCTGGGCCGAGATCCCTTACATCTCCGAGCACCTGCCCCACGGCCGGGAGAACACCATCCAGCAGATGAAGGAACTGATCACCCAGAACTACAACCATCCTTCCATCGTATGCTGGGGCGTTTCCAACGAGATCACCATATCCACCAAGGACAAGGCGGATATGCTGGACAACCACCGGGAGCTGAACGAGCTGTGCCACAAGATGGACAGCTCCCGCCTGACTACCCTGGCCTGCTATGCCATGTGCGGCCCCTTCAACCCGGTAGCCCATATCACCGATCTGGTGAGCTGGAACCTCTATCTGGGCTGGTATGTGCCGGGCCTGTTCCTGAACGACCTCTGGATGGATTTCTTCCACCTGATCTACCCCAAGCGTCCGCTGGGCTTCTCGGAATATGGTGCCGAGGGTATGCCCAACCTCCACAGCGCACATCCCCGCCGCGGCGACCACACCGAAGAGTACCAGGCAAAATACCACGAGTATATGCTGAAATGCTTTGCACGGCACAAGTGGCTGTGGTCCACCCATGTGTGGAATATGTTTGATTTTGCAGCCGATGCCCGGGATCAGGGCGGCGAGCCGGGCATGAACCATAAGGGCCTGGTCACCTTTGACCGCAAGATCAAAAAGGACAGCTTCTACCTTTACAAGGCGTACTGGGCTGAAGAGCCTTTTGTACATATTGCAGGAAAACGGTATGCCGACCGCACCGAATCCACCACAACGGTCACCGTGTACTCCAACCAGCCCTCCGTTGCGCTGTATGTCAACGGCGAGCTGAAAGAGATGCAGACCGGCGAGAAGGTGTTCCGGTTCCGGGTGCCAATGTCCGAAAAAACCATGCTGAAAGCTGTGGCTGGTCCGTGTACGGATACCGCTGATCTGCGCAAGGTCAGCCAGCCCAACCCGGACTACCGTCTGCACAAGACCCACAGCACAAGCGCCAACTGGGTTTAAAATAAAAGGCAGAAAGGAGGATCGCATACTTTTCCCCTATCGCAGGAATCTTTTAGAACCATGAGCATGAGGAGGATTTACACACCATGAAACAATCCGGCAAAAAGCTGTTGTGGCGTGGCCTGAGTGGAGTTGCTTGCTTCAGCCTGTGCTTCTCCATGATCGCTGGTGTCGCTTTGGAGACCAATGCTGGCACCATCGACACCTATCTGGGCACCCACAGCGAGGTGCTGACCTCGGAAAACAACGAGGAGAACCCGCTGTACGACAAGTTCAACCCGCCTGCTGAGCTGCTGAACGAGGATGGCACCGGCAACTCCAAGGCACTGATCACCGCAGCTATGGACCTGGGCCGCCGCGAAGTGGCGGAAGGCAGTGTCCTGCTGAAGAACAACGGCGCCCTGCCCCTGGCCAGCGGCTCCAACGTGACCCTGCTGGGCATCCGTTCTCACAAGAACCTGCTGGGCTCTAACTTTGGCGTTGGCGCCAAGGGCGTTTACGTCAGCCTGGAGCAGGCTCTGAGCCAGAACCGCACCGACTTTGCCCACACCATCGTGTCCACCCTGGGCAGCGGCAGCTACGGCGAGGACGTGCAGATCAAGCCCACCATCAGCGAGTGGAAGGGCGACGAGTTTGACTTTGAGGGCGCAGGCTTCAACCTGAACCCCACCATGATCGAGATCTACGAGACCCTGGGCAAGACCTACCCCCACGCCGAAAACGAGGGCGCTATGGAAGTTTACAACCCCGGCGAGCCTTCTGTGGAGGAGATCGCTGCGGTGAACGGCAGCTACCAGGACAGCTTTGCCCAGTATGGCGATGCCGCCATCGTGGTCATTGCCCGCCCCAGCTGCGAGTCTCACGACTACCTGCCCGGCGGCATTGCAGAGGGCCTTGGCTTTGAGCATGACGAGCCGCTGTCCCTGACCCAGAACGAGCGTGACGCTATCGAAATGGCAAAGAAGGCCAGCGATAAGGTCATCGTGCTGATCTCCAGCTCCACCTCGGTCGAGATCGGCTCCCTGAAGAATGACCCCGACGTGGATGCCATCATGTGGATCGGCGCTCCTGGCTGCTACGGCATGCTGGGCGTGGCTGACATCCTCTGCGGCCGCGTCAGCCCCTCCGGCGGTCTGTTCGACATCTTCACCGCTTACAACATGTCTGCTCCTGCTATGCAGAACATGGGCCAGATGTACTACTCCAACACCGCCGATGTCATCACCCGTAAGGGCGGCGTCCTGGGCTTCAACCCCGGCGCATATGCCATCGAGGCTGAGGGTCTGTACGCAGGTTACCGTTACTACGAGACCCGCTACTACGATTCTGTAGCAGGCACCGGCAACGCTACCAGCCCTGTGGGCGCTTACGGCTCCACCACCGAGTGGAACTACGACAACGAGGTCACCTACGGCTTCGGCTACGGCCTGTCCTACACCGACTTTGATCTGGAGATGCAGGGCCAGCCCACTTTTGATGTCACCGTCGATCCCGAGACCGGCGCCCCCAATGCCTACGCCACCTTCAACGTCAAGGTGACCAACACCGGCAAGGTCCCCGGCAAGACCCCTGTGCAGATCTACGGCCAGGCTCCCTACATTGCCGGCGGCGTGGAAAAGGTTGCTGTTCAGCTGCTCAACTTTGACAAGTCCAGCCTGCTGGCTCCCGGCGAGTCCGAGATCGTGCCCGTCAAGGTCGATCTGCAGTACATCGCCAGCTACGATGAGTCCTACGAGAACGCTGACGGCACCACTGGCGCATACATCATGGATCCCGGCAGCTACTACTTTGCTGTGGGCAACGGCGCACACGATGCTCTGAACAACATCATGGCTGCCCAGGGCATGGATGCCGAGAAGATGGTCGGCACCGGCGACGCTTCCAAGGTCTTTGTGAAGGAGATCACCGAGGACTTCATCTCCAAGACTCTGTTCTCTGTCTCCAAGACCGGCTACAAGATCTCCAACCAGCTGCCCTACGCTGACTGGAACTACTACCAGCCCGGCGAGGTCACCTACCTGACCCGTACCGACTGGGCAGGCACCTTCCCCAAGCACTACGGCGACATGATCCTCACCAACGAGCAGCTCATCAAGAACCTGAATGGTGAGACCTACACCCTCAAGACCGACGACGACACCTCTGACATCCTGTGGGGTCAGGACAACGGCATCCAGTTCTACGAGATGTTCGGTGTCCCCTACGACGATCCCAAGTGGGACAAGCTGCTGGATCAGCTGACCCTGGAAGAGGCTATGTACATCTTCAGCTTCGGTGGTCCCACCATCCCCGGCGCTGAGTCCATCGGCACTGTCGAGACCTACATGACCGAGAACGCTGGCAACGGCGTGGCTGTCAACCTGAACGCTTCTAAGGACCCCAACGCTCCTTGGGCTATCCCCGCAACCGATCCCAACGGCAACTGGCATCCCCAGGTGTTCGCCAATGCTCCCATCGGCGCTTCCACCTTCAACCCCGCTCTGATGCGTGAGCTGGGCGAGTTCACCGGCATCGAGTCCCTGTTCACCGGTATCAACATCCTGTGGGGTCCCGGCCTGAACACCCATCGTCATGCTTACAACGGCCGTAACGGCGAATACTACTCTGAGGACCCCATCCTGTCCGGTGTTGCAGCTATGGAATTCTCCATCGGCGCACTGAATTACGGCCTGGTGGCTGCTCCCAAGCACTTCGCTTTCAACGACCAGGAGACCGAGCGCGGCGGCATTTCTCCCTACATGACCGAGCAGCGTGCTCGTGAGCTGGAGCTGCGTGCTTACCAGTATGCATTCGAGGCTACCAAGTACGATACCCCCGAGTACAACGCCGGTATGCGCGGCCTGATGACCTCTTTCTCCAAGATCGGTTCTGTTGAGTGCACCACCAGCGAGGGCCTGATGACCGAGATCCTGGCCAACGAGTGGGGCTTCATCGGCTACGCTGTCACCGATATTTACGATGACGTTGACCTGTGGAGCGCTGTTCTGAACTCTGGTACCACCTGCTTCGATACCCGTGGCGAGTCCGGCTTCTACGGCGTCACCACCCTGAGCAGCTCTTTCCTGTTCCAGAACCTGATCGAAGGCAAGGTGCTGGACGCTCACTTCATCGACGGCGATGCTAACCTGCAGCGCAAGCTGAAGGAGGCCGTGCACAAGAACATCTATGCATGGACCGAGAGCCACCTGATGAACCGCTACAACGCTACTACCCACATCCAGGACCAGATGACCTGGTGGCGTGCTACCTACTATGCTGGCATCGGTGTGTCTGGCGTGGTTCTGGTGCTGTCTGCTGCGATGTATGTCCTGTCCGGCAAGCGCAAGAAGGAGGAAGAATAAGATGAAGAACAAAAAAGGCACTGCTTTCTACCTCAATCTCAGCGCCCTGATCCTGGGCATCGTGGGCGTTGTGCTGGCCATCTACAGCAGCATGATGACCGTTGAGAATGCTCTCACCAACCTGCCGCTGGTTATTGCAGCTGGCGTGGCAAGCCTGGTCCTGGTGGCCGGTGCCGTGCTGCTGCCCTCTCGTCTGGGCGAAAACAGCCCCGTCCTCATGGTCTGCTCTCTGGGCGGCATTGCACTGTACAGCTATGTGTATGGCCAGTGCATCCTGCAGCGTATCATGATGATCGCCGGTCTGTTCTCCTTCAACTCCGGCAATGCGCAGGGCTGGCGTGTGTTCTACATTGTTGTGGCAACCGTTGTCTGCCTGCTGGTCGCCAGCATCCTCCTGGTGGTGGGCGGTTTCTTCCGCTCCGTCAAGCAGGCGGATTGATCCAGCAAGCCACAACCTAACAATCAAAAAGGGGGCCTGCCTTATGAAATGGGCAGGCCCTTTTCTTTTTTTCCGAAAGGAGTTCATCCAAATGGGCGAACAAACCACAAAAGCGCCTGGGATCAATCGCGCCAAAACCTACCAGCTGGTGCTGTTCCCTCTGAATAACGGCGCTACCAACGTATACTATGTGCTGGTACTCTCCTACATTGCTACCTTTGGCAGCAACGTGCTGGCGCTGGGTCTGCTGTTTGCCTCGGTCATGGTCACCGGCATGCGTCTGTTCGACGCCATTACCGACCCCATTATCGGCGCTCTGATGGACCGCACCAACGGCCGTTTTGGTAAGTTCCGGCCGTTCATGGTCCTCGGCAACCTGATCATGGCTGTCAGCATCCTGCTGCTGTACGCCGCCACTCCCCTGATCCCCGCCCATATGATGGGCCTGCGTTACGCTGCTTTCGTACTTCTGTACGCCGTGTGGGTCATCGGCTATACCTTCCAGACCAGCTGCACCCGCTCTGGCCAGACCGTACTGACCAACGACCCCTCGCAGCGTCCGCTGTTCACCATCTTCAACACGGTGGGCAGCCTGATGGGTATGGGTCTGATGCAGTTCTTTGCCCCCATCCTGGCAAAGCGCTTCCCGGGCGGCTACTCTGACGCTGGTTTCTACCGTCTGCTGGCCCCCATCGGCATCCTGATCTCCATTGCCCTGACGGTTCTGGCTGTGATCGGCATTTGGGAAAAAGACCAGCCCAAGTACTTTGGCATCAGCGGCAGCACCCAGCAGAAGCTCAAGCTGCGGGAGTATGTGCAGATCGTCCGGAACAACCAGCCCATGCAGCGGCTGATGGTGGCCGGCGCCGGCTGCAAGCTGGCCCTGTCCATTGCCACCAACACCACCGTGCTGTGCATGCTGTACGGCTGCATGATGGGCAACTACGACGGACTGTATCTGCCCATGATGATCCTGGGCTATGTGTTCAGTGTTCCCTTCTTCCTGCTGACCGTGCGTACCAGCCAGAAAAAGGGCCAGAAGGCCAGCCTGATGAAGTACGTCACCGTGGCACTGGTGTGCTATGTGGGCGTGCTGGTCCTGCTGCTGCTGTGGGGCCGCAGCGATGCCTTTACTCTGTCCATCCTGGGCGAGAACGGGCTGTCTCTGAACCTGTACACCATCCTGTTCATTGTATTCTTCGGCATTGGCTACGGTGCCTACTATGCCACCGCCGATATGCCCATCCCCATGGTTGCCGACTGCTCGGACTACGAGACCTACCGTTCCGGCCAGTACATCCCCGGCATCATGGGCACCCTGTTCAGCCTGGTGGACAAGCTGGTCTCCAGCCTGTCTGCTACCGTGGTCGGCATTGCGGTCAGCCTGATCGGCCTGTCCGGTCTGCCCACCCAGTATGACCCCTATGTGCCCGGCATGAACACCGTGGTCATCGCTCTGTTCTGCCTGGTTCCCATGGCAGCCTGGACGGCTACCCTGATCTCCATGAAGGGCTATACCCTGACTGGCGAGAAGATGAAAGAGATCCAGGCCGTCAACGCCTGCCGCCGGGACGCTGTAGCACAAGGCATGAAGCTGGAAGATGCTATGGCCAAGTGGCAGACCATGGACCAGCTGCCGGCCGAGTACCGGAGCTGATCTCTCCTCTCTTTATCATTTCCTTGCTTTCATAGACAATTCCCCAAAACAGACACCCCCGTCCACTCTGGTGCAGCGGCCAGAGCGGACGGGGGTGTGCTGTTTTATGATGCCTTTATTTTGCCAAGGTAAGATGCTGGATGCGATCCGCCTCGCCGAAGTGCTCGTTGGGCACCCACAGGGCGGTTTTATCGGTCAGGTCATACACCACGCTGTGGACGGTGCAGCCGTTGCCGTCGTCGTTTTTCCAGCTGCGGCGGCCCACCTGCGCCAGCAGGTCCAGGGCAGCATCCGCATCCGGCAGAAGACCGTCTGCCTGATCCAACTGCTGCTGCAGGTGCTGGTAACGGTCCACGCCCTTGCGGTCAGCCTCGTTCTCATAGTACTCCGGCACCACCACAAAGTTGGTGACCACCTGCCACTCGGGAGAGAGAGCCAGCGCATCCTGATCGTTGTAGGTCACCCGCAGCTGACGGGCCGAGCCGTCGGTATCGGTGGCATCGGTCCCTGCCACCCATTCCAGAATGGCGCTGCGGCCAGAAGCATCCGCCACCATATAATGATAGGAGCTTGTAGCAGAGTCATGCAGGTCGTAGGCTTCCGCCAGCTCCACCGCTTCCTCCACAGTATCCGCATAATCCAGGATCAGCCGCAGCAGTGTGGTAGAGGTGATATCCGGCTTTTCCGTATCCTGTGCCGTAGCCACGCTGGCATCCGGCCCCTGATAGGTCATATAGATGCCGCAGCTCACGCCGGCCTCATTCATGCCGTCAAAGGGGATGTAGGGAGCCGCCAGACAGGTGATCTTGTCCATCAGGCCGGTCACATCCTGATCCACATCCAGCCCCAGGAACTGCAGGTCCACCGTAGATACCGAGGCATGGCGGCCCTGACCGGGGTCCGTATAGACGATGCAGGTGTTGGTCTTGGCATAATCGTAGTTGCGGGCAAACACCTGGTGTCCGTTTTCCAGCTGCGCAGTAAAGGAGGCGCAGGCCACATCCGGGGGCGTGAACTCCAGATCTACCAGACCCTTGGTCAGGTTCTGGGTGATGAAGGCGATCAGGTCTGCATCAGTGGAAACACCACCCTGCGCCAGAAAGTCCTCAAAATAATAGTCTCCGGAAACGGTCATCTCGTATACCGCTCCATCCAGATGGGCGTCGTTCCGGTCCAGAATTTTGCGGAAGGAGCCCAGGGTGCGCAGCTCCGGCCCCCAGATCATCCATACCGCACCAAAAGCGGCCAGCAGCAGAGCCAGCACGCCTGCTGCCAGACCCACCATCCGCTTTTTGACAGAAAATTTTGATTTGGTCTTGTTCATGCTAACGGATCTCCTTTCGATCCAGCCATTTTTTGCGTGTTCGGGCAGAAAGATAACACCGCCTATTAAAACATCAAATTCTTGAGATGTCAATGTATCTCAGTAATTTTAGCTATAAAGTTTGATGCAGCTACCCTGTCTACATTCTTTTTTGTGAAAATGCAAACTTTTTGCATTTTAGTCTTGCACTTTGGCCCAAAATCGTGTATACTCTATCCCGCACAAAACGCAAACTGATTGCAAATTGCCTGGCGCAGGCCCGGCTGGATAGGTGGAGGAACCTTTCGTATGGAACTGTTTTTTGAGGTACTGACCGAAGCGCTGGTGGACAGCGTCAAGATGCTGCCTTTTCTGTTCATCGCTTACCTTTGTATTGAATATGTAGAAGTACGCCACGGCGAGCGGATCGAGCGCCTGCTGGCCGGCGGCGGACGGTGGGGCGCCATTCCCGGTGCACTGCTGGGCTGCGTGCCCCAGTGCGGTTTTTCTGCGGTGGCCTCCAACTTCTACTCCTCCCGGGTCATCACCCTGGGCACCCTGATGGCGGTATACCTGGCCACCAGCGACGAGGCGATCCCCCTGCTGGCTTCCATGCCTGCCTACTGGGACAAGCTGGCCATCCTGATCGCACTCAAGGTGGTGTATGCTGTGGCCATCGGCTTCATCCTGGATTTTGTGCTGCGGGGGCTGCTGCCCCGCTCTCTGCGGGGCGGGTACACCGGCCGGGCCGATGAGGTAGACTGCCACGAAGACCACGCCGACGCCCAGGGCAATCCCCCGCCGCTGTGGAAGGCTGCCGCCCGCCACACCCTGGAGATCTTTGTGTTCATCTTTGCCTTCAGCCTGCTGTGCGGGCTGGTGGTGGAAAGCGTTGGCGAGGACGTGTTTGCCGATGTGCTGGGCCGGATGGGCTTCTTCCAGCCGGTGGTAGCCGCCGCTGTGGGCCTGATCCCCAACTGTGCCGCCAGCGTGCTGCTGACCCAGCTGTATGTGGAGGGCGCACTGCGTTTTTCCAGCCTGGCAGCCGGCCTTTGCACCGGCGCCGGTGTGGGCCTGGCCGTGCTGTGGCGTGCCAACCCCTCCTGGAAGCAGAACCTGTTCATCTCCGGCCTGCTGTGGCTGTCCGGTGCGGCTCTGGGTGTGGGCATCCAGGTAGCTGTCGCTCTCTTTGCGTAAAAAAATGAACGCTGCGCCCCGTCTGCGGACTGGGGCGCATTTTTTTACCGGTGGGGAAAGACTGTGTCTTTACATGGTACTTTTCTTTTGCGGGCAAACGTGGTAAGATGAAGAAAAAACCTTGGGAGCGTATCTCCCGGAAAGGACGTTTTGTATGAAATTCAGCGAGATGCATTATACCCGCCCCGATATCGACGCTCTGCTGGCCCAATGCGCCCAGCTGGCCCAGAAGGCCGCTGCCGCTTCCAGCGGGGAAGAGCTGGTTGCCCTGTATTATGAGCAGAGCGCCGCTTTTGCGGATTATACCACCGCCGCCAACCTGGTGAACATCCATTATACCTGCGACACCCGGGATGACTACTGGCACGCCGAGCAGGACTTTTTTGATGCCAACGGCCCTGCTGTGGAAAATGCCCATACCGAGATCAGCCGCGCCTTTTTGGCCAACCCCCACTGCGATGCTTTGACCCAGGCCTTTGGCTCCACTTGCGTGGCCGGTATGCGCAATGCCGTGCTGAGCATGGACGACCGCACCCTGGAGCTGCAGAAGCAGTACAACACCCTGGTCAGCGAATACCAGCGCATCTACGGCGGCGCTATGGTAGAGCTGGACGGCAAGCAGCTGACCATCCCGCAGCTGGGTCCCTATAAGGAGAGCCTGGATGCCAAGGTGCGCCGCAGCGCCTACGAGGCCGAAGCTGGCTACTTTGACGCCCACCGGCAGGAGCTGGACGAGCTGTATACCAAGATCGTCAAAAACCTGAACGCCCAGGCACAGGTGCTGGGGTACAAGGATTACAGCGAGCTGTCCTATGTGCGGATGAACCGCATCGGCTACGGCCCGGAGGAGATCCGCCGCTTCCGTGACCAGGTGGCACGGGATGTGGTGCCGGAGCTGCAAAAGGTGATTGAGCTGAAGAGCCGCCGCACCGGCATCCAGCACCCCACCTTTGCAGACCTGCCTATTTATTTTAAGGATGGCAACCCTAACCCCATCCCCGGCTACCAGGCCCGCATGGACGCTGCCCGCAAAATGTACCACGAGCTGAGCAGTGAGACGGCAGAGTTCATCGACTTTATGCAGGACAACGACCTGTTTGACGTCGAGAGCCGCCCCGGCAAGATGTCCGGCGGCTATATGACCAGCTTGCCTGTCTACAAGGCACCCTTTATCTTTGCCAACTGGAACGATACCGCCGCTGACGTGGATGTGCTGACCCACGAGTGCGGCCACGCCTTTGAAGGTTATGTGGCCGAGCGTGACCCCAAGATCCCCGCCGACCTGGAATGTCCCGGCATGGAGAGCGCCGAGATCCACTCCATGGCTATGGAGTTCCTCACCGCCCCCTGGCATGAGCTGCTGTTTGGCAAGGACACCGCCAAGTATGAGCTGCAGCATACCGAGGACAGCCTGCTGTTCCTGGCCTATGGCTGTGCAGTGGACGAGTTCCAGCACATCATGTACCAGAACCCTGATCTGACCCCCGACCAGCGCAACGAAAAGTGGCTGGAGCTGGAGCACAAGTACCGCCCCTGGATCGACTTCGACGGTCTGCCCTTCTACGGCCGCGGTGCGGGCTGGCAGCGGCAGCTGCACATTTATGAGTGCCCCTTCTATTATATCGACTACTGCCTGTCCACCATGGCGGCACTGCAGTTCTTCCTGCTGAACAACCAGGACCACGCCGACGCATGGCAGCGCTATCTGCGCCTGGTGCGCCGGGCAGGCTGCGCCAGCTACACCGAGCTGTGCCAGACCGCTGGTCTCCGCGTGCCCTTTGAGGAGGGCAGCGTTCAGGCCATTGCCCAGCAGGTGAGCCAGTGGATCCAGCAGAACCAGGTATAAGCCCCTGTCTCCCCCCTGCTAAAAGGTAAAAAGCGGCCCCTGCTGCGCTGTGCAGCGGGGGCCGCTTTTGGTTTAGAGAAAGAGCCTTGCCTCAGTCTGCTGCTTCCGGCCAGCCCTCCAGCTTGGAGGTACAATGCGGGCAGCGCACCGCCTTGATGGAGATGGTGGACTGACAGTAGGGGCAGAGCTTGGTAGAAGGCGCCGCCGGGGCTGGCTTTTTGTGCAGCGCATTGAACACCTTCAGCACCACAAACAGCACAAATGCCACGATCAAAAAGTTGATGACCGCATTCAGAAACGCACCCAGCCCGATGGTCACATCCCCGATGGTGATGCCCACCCGGGAGAAATCCGCATTAAAAAACAGTCCGATGACCGGGGAGATGATATCCCCTACCAGCGAGTTGACGATGGCTGTAAATGCCGAGCCGATCACGACACCTACCGCCATATCCAGCACATTGCCCCGCATGGCAAAGGCTTTGAATTCGGCCCAGAACTTTTTGAGCTTGCTTGTCTCCATACCGCTTTTTCTCCTTTTCTTGTCCGCAAATTGCCAGGTCTCCCTGTGCTTTTCCCGTTCATTGTACTATGTTTCGCCTTTCTGTGCAAGCAGCCCCGCCCCGGTGCTCTATAAGAACACCGGGGCGGGGCTTTTCTGCGCAAGGCAAAGAGAGGGTATCAGAAGGAGCGAGTGCTGTTTTTACTGCACCTTGGTCAGCTCGGCCAGCTTGTGGTAGATCTCGGTGTTATCGTAAACACCCTGGAACTGCTCGGCGCCTACGCCCATAGCATACAGGTTGACCGGTGCGCCGGTGTGGGCATAGGTGGTGTGGTCCAGGCCGGACTTATGATTGATGGCGTGGCAGATGGCCATAGAGAAGGGGATGTAGGTGCCGTACAGCTCGTAATCCAGCTGGGACATCTTGCCCTGAGAGGAGGCGCCCACCTCCAGGGTACGCTGGTAGGCATCCCGCAGCTGCTGGGCCTCGTAATCGGTCAGCAGCAGCTTGCCGGCGTTGGCCGCATCCGGGTCGTTGGGCAGGGTCAGGCCAAAGTTCGCCTTCACGTCTGCCATAGCGGTCTCGAAGGGGGTCTTTTCTGCCACATAGCGGGAGACATACTCTGCATCGAACTTTGCGTAGGACATCTTCTGACGGGTCAGATTCTGCAGGAAGGTGTCGTAGTTAGTGGTCTTGTAGCCAATGGCCAGGCCGCCGGTCTCGTGGTCGGCAGTGACCAGGATCAGAGTCTCGTTGGGGTGACGGTTATAGAAGTCCACCGCAGCCTGCACAGCATTGCTCATCTCCAGCACATCGTGGATGGAGGCAGCTGCATCGTTGGCGTGGCAGGCCCAGTCGATCTTACCGGACTCGGTCATCAGGAAGAAGCCCTTGCCGTTATCCAGCAGCTCGATGCCCTTCTTCACATAATCGGTCAGCTGCCACTCGCCCGGGGCGGCATCCATGGCATAGTTCATGGACTTACCGTCAGCCAGGTTCTGGGCAATGATCAGGGTCTTGCCTGCATTGGCGGGCAGCGCAGCCGCCTCTGCCTGGCTGGTCACCACACGGTAGCCTGCCTGGGCAGCCACAGCGTGGTTATCCGGCACATTGCCGTTGCCCTTCACCTTCTGGAACTCGCCGCCGGCAAAATACTCAAAGCCGCTGTTGGCCAGCTCCACACCAATGTCATAGTAGTTCTTGCGGCTGGCCTGGTGCGCATAGAACGCAGCCGGAGTAGCATGGTCGATGTTAACGGTGGACACCACGCCCACCTTATAGCCCTTCTGCTTATGCAGCTTCTCGGCAATGGTCTCGTAGGGCACATCCCGGGTCCAGGGGCACATATTGATGACGCCGCTCTCGGTCTTGTAACCGGTAGCGATGGAGGTAGCCGTGGAGGCAGAGTCCGGGCAGAAAGAGGTGCTGTCGTAGGTGGTCACGCTGCCCACAGCGGGGAACCCGGTGAAGCTCAGGTCAGCCTCGGTCACTGCGCCATCATTCTCCACGGTGCCTTTATAAAAACGGGCAGACTGGATCTGCACCGTGCCCATGCCGTCGCCGATGAACAGGAAGATGTACTTCGGCTTCTTAAACATATCCAGCAAGCCGTTCTCCTCCTCCACAGCAGCGGGAGCGGGGGCGGCAGCAGAAGCAGCAGCGGGAGCAGCTGCCATCATGCCCAACGCAGACACAGCGGCCCCGGCCTTCAAAAAGCCGCGGCGGGAGATCATAGTTTTCTTATCCATTCCAGGGTTCCTCACTTTCCAGGGCGTTCCTGCCCGTATCCAATCTTTTACTTTCGGGTACGCCTCTATTGTATCCATTCCCAGCCTGCGCCGAAACCAGCCCCAGGCAAAACCTGGGTAAACCTTTGGCTGCACAGAACCGCCTGGTGTAAAATCCACGAAAATTGCGTAAAACCCAGGGCAGTATCCCGGCAGGAAGTGTGAAAATTCCGTAAAAGCTAAATATTTTTAACTAAATCTATTGACAATCTTTCTGTCCGGATTATAATGGCTTCAGTCGATAGTTAAAACTTTTGAGCTATCTACCATGAAAAGTATAACACACCTTCGACCAATACAAAGGAGATTTTTATTATGATGAGCTTTGATGAGATGAAGAAGATCGTTGCCGACACCCTGAACTGCGACCCTGAGAAGGTCACGATGGAAGCCAGCCTGACCGAGGACCTGGAGGCTGACAGCCTGGATGCTGTGGAGCTGAACATGGCTCTGGAAGATGCCTGCGGCGTGTCTGTGCCGGACGACCAGCTGTCTCAGCTCAAGACTGTGGGCGACATCTACCGCTACCTGACCGAGGCTGCCGCCTAAGAGGGGCCGGTATGAGAGATATCCGAGATCTGCTGCCCAGCCAGGTCCGGCAGCGCAGCTTTCGTCACAAAGCGCTGCGGGACGCCGGGACCCTTTGGCAGCAGCCCCAATTTGCCGAGTGCAGCCACTGCGGACGGCGGGCTACCCGTCAGGTCTGGGTCAAAAGCCAATATGTCTGCCCCAACTGCGGCGTGCATCTGCCCATCGGCGGGTATTACCGGCTGTCCACCATCCTTGACCACGGCAGCTTCCGGGAGCTGGAGGCCAATCTCTCTGCACAAGATCCCTTGGCCTTCCCCGGGTATGCGGGCAAGCTGACCGCCCAGCAGGCCAAGACCGGCCTGAACGAGGCAGTCGTGGCCGGTGTGGGCCGCATCGACGGCCGCTCCCTGGTGGCAGCCGTGCTGGACAGCCGCTTTTTTATGGGCAGCATGAGCAGCACCGTGGGCGAAAAGATCACCCGCTGCATCGAGTATGCCGCCGCCCACAAGCTGCCCCTGGTCATTTTTTCGGCCAGCGGCGGCGCCCGTATGCAGGAGGGCATCTTCAGCCTGATGCAGATGGCGAAAACCTCGGCCGCGCTGGAGCGCTTCTCCGCCAAGGGCGGGCTGTACATCAGCGTACTGACCCACCCCACCACCGGCGGTGTGACCGCCAGCTTTGCCAGCCTGGGGGATGTCACCCTGGCCGAGCCGGGCGCACTGATCGGTTTTGCCGGCCCCCGGGTCATCGAGCAGACCATTGGCGAAAAGCTGCCCGAGGGGTTCCAGCGCAGTGAGTTCCAGCTGGAACACGGTTTTGTGGACCAGGTAGTGCCCCGCACCCAGATGCGGGATACCCTGTCCCGCCTGCTGAAACTCTACGCTCCGGGAGGGAAACGGAATTGATCCAAGATATTTTGCAGGCCCTGCGCCCGCTGGACGAGCAGATCGCTGCCCTGCGGGGGGACGAGGCCGATGATAAAATGACCGCCATCACCGCCCATGCCCAACAGCTGGCCGCTTTGTCGGCCCAGGAGGATGCACTGCTGCGTCAGTGCGGCCCCCTGACCCCGGCCGACCGTGTCTTTCTGGCACGCCACCCCGAGCGCCCCCACATCGACGAGCTGGTAAACGCCCTGTTCACCGACTTTTTTGAGCAGCGGGGCGACCGGCAGTGCCGGGAGGATGCTGCCATTCTGGGCGGCGTAGGGCTGTTCCATGGACGCCCGGTGACCGTGATCGGCCACCGCAAAGGCTCCACTTTACAGGAGAATCTGCGCTGCAACTTTGGGATGCCGGGGCCGGAGGGGTACCGCAAGGCCCTGCGTCTGATGCAGCAGGCCGAAAAGTTCGGCCGCCCCATCCTGACCTTTTTGGATACGCCGGGCGCCTACCCCGGCAAAGAAGCCGAGGAACGGGGCCAGGGCGAAGCCATTGCCCGGTGCATGGCTCAGCTCAGCGGCCTGACTGTTCCCGTGATCGCTGTGGTCACGGGCGAAGGCTCCAGCGGCGGTGCGCTGGCTCTGGGCGTAGCCAACCGCCTGCTGATGCTGGAAAACGCCGTCTACTCTGTGCTCAGCCCGGAAGGGTTTGCCAGCATTTTGTGGAAGGATGCCTCCCGCAGCAACGAAGCCTGCGAAGTGATGAAGCTCACTGCACAGGACCTGGCTGACGCCGGCATCGTAGATGAAGTGATCCCCGAGCCTTTGGGGGGTGCGCAGCGTGCCCACCAAGCATTGTTCCAAAGCATCGACCTGGCGCTGCGCCGCCAGCTGGCTGCACTGGACCGGATGGGCGGCAAAGCCCTGGCAGAGCAGCGCTACAAAAAATTCCGTCAGATCGGAGAAACGAGGGAAGCATGGAGGGTTTGCAACTGATCGCCACCGGCGGGGCACTGCCCAGCCGTACCGTGACCAACGAAGATCTGAGCCGCACCGTGGATACCAGCGACGAATGGATCGTCAGCCGCACCGGCATCCGGATGCGGCACTGGTGCACCCCGGAGGAGTCCGCTTCCACCCTGGCCATTTCTGCTGCAAAACAGGCGCTGGAACGCAGCGGCCTGTCCCCTGCCGATATCGGCTGCTGCATCTGTGCCACCCTTTCTGCCCCGGATGCTGCCCCCAGTGTGGCCTGCCGGGTGCAGGCGGCGCTGGCCCTGCGGGAAAATATCCCCACCCTGGATGTCAACGCAGCCTGTTCCGGTTTTGTGTATGCAGCAGCCGCTGCCCGGGGCCTGCTGATGACCCTTGGGGGCCAGTACGCCCTGGTGGTCGGCTGCGAAGCTCTGAGCCGCCTGCTGGACCCCGCTGACCGCTCCACCTGCGTTTTGTTCGGAGATGGAGCCGGGGCAGCGGTGTTCCAGCTTGCTCCGGACGCTCTCCCCTTTGCCGCCAGTCTGGGGGCACGGGGCTGCGAGGCCATCCAGGCCGGCGGGCCCTGCCGTACCGGCTCGGCCCCCATCACCATGGACGGGCGGGCCGTATTCCGCTTTGCAGTGGAGGCTCTGCCCCGCTGCCTGGACGAAGTGCTGGCGCAAAGCGGGCTGTCCCTGGGGCAGGTGGACTGGGTGGTCTGCCACCAGGCCAATGGCCGCATCATCGACCACTGTGTCCGGGCACTGAAGGCTGACCCGGAAAAATTCTACAAAAACATGGACCGTCACGGCAACACCAGTGCGGCCAGCATCCCGGTGGCTCTCAACGAGCTGGCGGAAGCCGGCCGCCTTATCCCCGGCCAGACTGTGGCCTGCCTTGGCTTTGGCGCAGGGCTGACCTGGGGCGGAATGTTGTTCCAATATAAAGGTACGAACAAATGAAACTGTTGAACGAAATTCTGGGCACCCGGTATCCCATCATCCAGGGCGGCATGGCCCACATCGCCACCGGCGAGTTTGCTGCGGCCTGCTCCAACGCAGGCGCACTGGGCGTCATTGGTTCCGGCGCTATGGACCCGGACACCCTGCGCAGCCACATCCGCCGCTGCCGGGAGCTGACCGATCAGCCCTTTGGGGTCAACATCATGCTGATGCACCCCCAGGCCGATGACTTTGCCCGCATCGTTGTGGAGGAAAACGTGCCGGTGGTCACCACTGGCGCAGGCAACCCCGGCAAGTATGTTCCGGCCTGGAAATCCGCCGGGATCAAGGTGTTCCCCGTGGTGGCTGCCGCCATCCTGGCCCGGCATCTGGCCCGGCTGGGGGTGGACGGCATCATTGCCGAGGGCACCGAGAGCGGCGGCCATGTGGGCGAGATGACCACCATGGCCCTGGTGCCCCAGGTGGTGGACGCCGTGGATCTGCCGGTGATCGCCGCCGGAGGCATTGCCGATGGACGGCAGCTGGCTGCGGCACTGGCTCTGGGCGCCTGCGGTGTCCAGGTGGGCACCTGCCTGCTGGTCAGCCAGGAGTGCCCCATCCATGAAAATTACAAACAGGCGCTGCTGGATGCCCGGGACAGCGATACCATCGTTACCGGACGCAGCACCGGTGCGCCGGTGCGTGTGCTGAAAAACCGCATGAGCCGGGAATATCTGCGGATGGAAAAAGCCGGTGCCGATAAGATGGAGCTGGAGCGGCGCACCCTGGGCAGCCTGCGCCGGGCTGTGCTGGAAGGCGACACCGACACCGGCAGCCTGATGGCCGGCCAGTGCGCCGGACTGCTGCACCAGATCCGCCCCGCTTCGGAGATCCTGGCCGACCTTTGGCAGGATGGGAGGCAGCGCGCCGCCGCGCTGGGACAGCTATGCTGACCCTGGCGGGCAAGGCCCTGCCCGTGCCCATCCTGCAGGGAGGCATGGGGGTCGGTGTATCGCTGGGCGGCCTGGCAGGTGCCGTGGCCGCCTGCGGCGGCATGGGCTGCATCTCCACCGCCGATGCAGGCTACCGTGAACCCGATTTTGCCCGGGCCCCCGCTGCCGCCAACTGCCGCGCCCTGGCCGCTGAGGTGCAGAAAGCCAAACGCCTGTCCAACGGGCGGGGGCTGGTGGCGGTCAACGCCATGGTTGCGACCCAGAACTACGCCCAGGCTGTGGCCACCGCTGTCCAGGCGGGTGCGGATGCGGTGATCTCCGGCGCCGGGCTGCCCTTGGAGCTGCCCGCTCTTGTGGCTCCCGGCAGCGCCGCCATTGCCCCCATCGTATCCAGCAGCCGGGCAGCCCGGCTGCTGCTGCGCCGCTGGGCAGATAAGTACGGCCGCTGCCCTGACTTTGTGGTGCTGGAAGGCTGCGAAGCAGGCGGGCACCTGGGTTTTGACGAGACCGAGCTGGAAAACAGCCGCTGCCAGACCCTGGAACAAGCCCTGCCTGCTCTGCTGGCAGAGCTGCGCCCCTATGAGGAACGGTTCCAGCGACAGATCCCGGTCTTTGTGGCCGGCGGTGTATACACCGGGGCGGATATCGCCCGCTATGTCCAGCTGGGCGCAGCAGGGGCGCAGCTGGCCACACGCTTTATCACCACCTACGAGTGCGATGCCAGCCAGGGCTACAAGGATGTACTGCTCCATGCCCGGCAGGAGGACCTGCGCATCATCCATAGCCCGGTGGGTATGCCCGCCCGGGCGCTGAACACCCCCCTGGTGCAGAAACTGGCTGCCGGGCAGCGTTTTGCCCCCCGGCACTGCGCCCGCTGCCTGAAAGGCTGCGACCCGGCTGCCGTGCCCTACTGCATCACCCAGGCGCTGATTGCAGCGGTACAAGGCGATGTGGAAAACGGGCTGTTCTTCTGCGGGTCCAGCGCCCCCCGGCTGGACAGGATGCGCAGTGTGCGGGAACTGATGGACGAATTGTTGGAAGAATGGAGGCCCCAAGCATGAAAACTGCTGTACTTTATACAGGGCAGGGCAGCCAGCGTCCCGGTATGGGACGGGCGTTCTACGATGCTTCTGCCGTATTCCGGCAGGCATTTGACAGCGCCGAGCTGGACTTTGACCTGCACCAGGTCTGCTTTGAAGACCCCGACCACCTTTTGGACGAGACGCAATATACCCAGCCCTGCCTGGTGGCCTTTGATGCCGGTGTCTGGGCTGTGCTGAAAGAAAAAGGCTTCCAGCCGGACTATGCAGCCGGGCTGTCCTTGGGCGAATACGCCGCTTTGCAGTCTGCGGGTGTGTTTACCCCCAAACAGGCCATCGAGCTGGCCGCTTTCCGCGGCAAAGCCATGGCCCAGGCCGCTGAAGGCATCCCCTGCGGGATGACCGCCGTGATGGGGCTGGGACGCCTTCCCCTGGCAGAGTGCTGCGCCCGGGCACGGGAAAAAGGCGTGGTGGAGATCTGCAACTACAACTGCCCCGGTCAGCTGGTCATCGGCGGACAAAAGGATGCCGTAGACTTGGCAGCCCAGCTTGCCAAGGAGGCAGGCGCCCGGCGCTGCATCCCCCTGCGGGTCAGCGGGCCGTTTCACACCACCCTGATGGCTCCGGCAGGCCAGGCGCTGGAGCAGCGCTTTGCCGCCGAACCCTTTGGCCCCATGGAGATCCCGGTGCTGTTCAACTGCCTGGGACGGGAAAAATCCCCCGAGGACTCCATCCCTGCTCTGCTGGTGCGCCAGGTACAGAGCAGCGTTTATATGGAGGATACGCTGCGCCGCTTGGCCGAGCTGGGGGTAGACCACATCCTGGAGGTGGGCCCCAGCAGCACACTGAGCGGTTTTGTGAAAAAGACCCTGGGCAGTGAGGTAGTCTGCGCCTTTGCCGACACCCCGGAAACCCTGGACGCTGCTTTGACAGCCTGGAAAGGAGAAACACTATGAGCGACACTGCTGAGCTGCGCCGCGTAGCGGTCGTCACTGGCGGGAGCCGGGGCATCGGCCGTGCCGTTTGCCTGCAGCTGGCCCGCCAGGGCTGCTGCGTGGTGGTGAACTACTGCCACGGGGCACAGGCGGCCGCAGAGACCGCCGACCTGTGCCGGCAGGCCGGAGCAGAGGCTTTGACCGTACAGGCAGATGTAAGCACCGCCGAAGGCTGTGCTGAACTGTTCCGCCAGGCATCAGAGCAGTTTGGCCGGGTGGATATCCTGGTCAACAACGCAGGCATTACCCGGGACGGACTTTTGCTGCGGATGTCCGAGCAGGACTTTGACCAGGTGATGGATGCAAATCTGAAAGGCGCATTCCTCTGCTGCAAAGAAGCTGCCCGCCGGATGGTTCGCCAGCGCTATGGCCGCATCATCAACCTTGCCAGTGTGGTGGCCCTGCGGGGCAACCCCGGCCAGGCCAACTACGCCGCCAGCAAGGCGGGGCTGATCGGTCTGACCAAGACCCTGGCGCGGGAGCTGGCCTCCCGGAACATCACGGTAAACGCCGTGGCACCCGGCTACATTGAGACCGATATGACCGCCGCCCTGCCCCAGGCTGTGCGGGAGGGCATGGTCCAGGGCATCCCCGCCGGACGGCCGGGCCAGCCGGAGGAAGTTGCCCAGGCTGTGGGCTTTTTTGCCCAGGAGTCCAGCAGCTATCTCACCGGTCAGGTACTGTGTGTGGACGGCGGCATGGCGATTTGAAAGGAAGATACAACATGGAAAAACGCAGAGTTGTGATCACCGGCCTTGGCATGGTCAGCCCCCTGGGTCTGACCGCTGCCGACAGCTGGGCCGCAGCCCGCGCAGGCAAGTGCGGCATCGGCCCCATCACCCAGTTCGATGCTTCGGCGCTGCCCTGCACCCTGGCTGCCGAAGTCAAGGATTTTGACCCCAGCACCGCCATCGACCGCCGCGAGGCCCGCAAGGTGGCCCGGTTTGCACAGTTTGCCCTGGCTGCCGCCGCCGAAGCACTGGCGGACAGCGGACTGGATGTTTCTGCCGCTCCGGAGCAGACCGGCGTGATCCTGTCCAGCGGCATCGGCGGTCTGCCCATCATCGAGCAGCAGCACGCCCGTGGGCAGGAGAAAGGCTTCGACAAGGTCAGCCCCTATTTTGTGCCCATGGCCATCGTGAACATGGCGGCCGCACAGGTAGCCATCCGTTTTGGTCTGAAAGGCCAGTGCAGCTGCCCGGTCACTGCCTGTGCAGGCGGCACCAATGCCGTAGGCGATGCCTTCCACCGCATCCGGGACGGATACGAGCGGGCCATGCTCTGCGGCGGTGCCGAGAGCTGCATCAGCCCCCTGGGCATGGGCGGTTTTGCCAGCATGAAGGCCCTTTCTACCAGCAGCGACCCCAACGCCGCCAGCCTGCCCTTTGATGCCCGGCGTTCCGGGTTTGTGATGGGCGAAGGTGCCGGTGTGCTGCTGCTGGAAGATTTGGAGCAGGCCCAGGCCCGCGGCGCGCATATCTATGCCGAAGTGGTGGGCTATGGCTCCAACTGCGATGCCTATCACTTCACCGCCCCGGCTCCCGGCGGCGCAGGCGCTGCCGATTGTATGCGGCTGGCCCTGGCCGATGGCGGTGTACAGCCCCAGCAGGTGGATTATATCAACGCACACGGCACCGGCACCCCGCTGAACGACACCTGCGAGACCGCTGCGATCCACTCGGTATTCGGCCCCCATGCCGGAGAGCTGGCCGTATCCAGCACCAAGAGCATGACCGGCCATCTGCTGGGTGCCGCAGGCGGTGTGGAAGCGGTGTTTACGGCACTGGCCCTGCGAGACCAGTTTGCCCCTCCCACCATCCACTCCGCACAGCCGGACCCGGACTGCGACCTGGACTATGTGCCCAACACCGGCCGGGAGATGAAGATGGAATACGCCCTTTCCAACAGCCTGGGCTTTGGCGGCCACAATGCCTGCCTGGCTCTGCGCAGATGGGAGGGCTGACCCATGACCGAACCCCGCAGCCCCCGCACCCAGCCCCTGACCATGAACGCCCAGCAGCTGGAAGCACTGCTGCCTCACCGCTACCCCTTTGCGCTGGTAGACCGCATCCTGGACTACGAGCCGGGGCAGTGGGCCATCGGCCGCAAATGCGTCACCCGGAACGAGCAGTTTTTCTGCGGGCATTTCCCTGGACAGCCGGTGATGCCCGGCGTGCTTCTTCTGGAAGCGCTGGCCCAGACCGGCGCTGCAGCCGCCCTCTCTCTGCCGGCGAACGCCGGTAAGCTGGCGCTGTTCGGCGGGGTAAAAAATGCCCGGTTCCGCCGCCAGGTCCAGCCTGGCGACCTGCTCACTCTCCACTGCGAGCTTACCGCTCAGCGCGGCCCGGTGGGCATGGGCACCGCCTCTGCCTGGGTGGATGGCCAGTGTGCTGTTACCGCAGAGCTGACCTTTGTGCTGACCGACCCCCAGACCTGACCCGCTTTGCCCCCCTGTCCGCCCTTGCCGACCCAAAAGGCCGGCAGGGGCGGTTTTTTTCACAAATTTTGCAGCGAAGTCTCTTGACGGCACACATACTATATGCTATATAATATTATATAAGAGAAACTGTTATTTACGGCAAATCGGAATCGGGCGGCCCCCGCCCCCAGAGAGGAGGGATAACCCATGAGTTTTACCACCGGCGCAGCATTGCTGGATGCGGTGGTGCTGGCCATCGTGTCCAAGGAGCCCGAGGGCGCATATGGTTATAAGATCACCCAGGAGATCAAACAGGCACTGGACCTGAGCGAATCCACCCTTTACCCTGTGCTGCGCCGTTTGCAGAAGGACGGACACCTTACCGCTTACGATGCCTCCTGCAATGGCCGCAACCGCCGTTATTACATGATCACCCCTGCCGGACGGGCCCAGCTGGCCGCCTACAAGGCAGAGTGGAACGCCTATTCCGCCAGCATCCACCAGATCTTTCAGGAGGATTAACATATGACCCGTTTTGAATTTATGGCTGCTTTGGAGCAGCTTTTGTCCCCCCTGCCCGATGCGGAGCGCTGCGACGCTCTGCGCTATTATGAGGAGTATTTTGACGCTGCCGGCCCTGAAAAGGAAGCCGAGGTCATTGCAGAGCTGGGCAGCCCGGAGCAGCTGGCCAAAAAGCTGCTGGAGGCCCAGTCCCTGCCCACTGTCCCCACCCCGCCGGCCGCAGCCAATGCCCGCTCCCGCCAGCGCAGCAGAGCCAAGTGGTTTGCCCTGGGGGGCTTTGCCGCCGCTGTGCTGGCCTTTGGGCTGGTCTCTGTGCTGCCCTCGGCAAAGACAGGCCCCATCCCCCTCATCCAGACGCCCAGCACGGCCGTATTCACCAGCCAGGACACCTCTAAGCACGAGGTAGAGAGCTTCCAGCAGAGCGTTTCGCTGGAGGAGATCCGGGATCTGGAACTGCGGTTGGACTTTGGTTCCGTGGTGTTCCAGGTGGACGAAAACGCCACCGCCGCCACCCTGGACTTCCAGGAGTTCCGCCGGGATTGGCTGCTCTGCCAGCGCCAGCAGGACGATGATGGCTACGAATATCTGATCCGCTACAAGGTCCCTGCAAACGTCGATCCCCACAAGTGGTCAAATCCTGTGCTCTCCATCACCCTGCCGCCGGAGGCTCTGCGCAGCCTGGACCTGTACCTGGCTATGGGCGATGCAGACCTGGGCAGCCTTTCCGTGGACGACATGGATCTGGAACTGAGCATGGGCGATCTGTCCGCCAAGGCGGTGCGCAGCCGGGAATTTTCGGCGGATATGGCCATGGGCAATATCCAGCTGGAGCAGCTCCAGGCCAATGAGGCTGATTTTGCCCTCTCTATGGGCAGCCTGGCTATCGACAGCGCCGCCGTCCAGGAGCTGGATGCGGAGATGGATATGGGTGATCTGAAGATCGCCCGCCTGGAGGGCCTGCGGGAGGCAAAGCTGGAACTGTCCGCCGGAGATCTGACCCTGGGCCTGGCCGATGCAGCGGACAGCTGCCGCACCAATGCCCGGTGCGCCCTGGGCGAAGTCACGGTCAATGGCCAGAGCCAGGGCACCCGCTACCAGACCAGCTCCGGCAGCGCCGCCCTCTCCGTCCAATGCAGCCTGGGGGATATCCGGCTGAACTTTGGTGTATGACCTGTTAAAACACAAGACCCGCTGGCAGCTGCCAGCGGGTCTCTTTTTATCGTTCCTTTTCTTCTCCGGCGGGTTCCTCTACCTTCAGCATCCGGTAGCCCACGCCTACATGGGTCTGGATGAACTGCGGCGCACCGGGGGCTGCTTCCAGCTTTTTGCGCAGAGAAGCCATGTACACCCGCAGGGAGGCCAGGTCATTGTCCCAGCTGCTGCCCCAGATCTTTTGGGTGATCGCCGTATGGGTCAGCACCCGGCCGGCATTCTGCGCCAGCAGGCAGAGCAGTTTGTACTCAATGGGGGTCAGGTGCAGTTCCTCGCCGCACAGCCAGACACAGCCCGCCGCCAGGTCCACCCGGAGCGGCCCGTTCTGAAAGACCGACCCCGTACCCTCCGCAGCAGGCATCAGCGCCAGCCGGCGCTGGGTGGCCCGCAGCCGCGCCAGCAGCTCCTCCACCGAGAAGGGCTTGGTCAGGTAGTCGTCTGCGCCGGTGTCCAGCGCCTCGATCTTGTCTGCATCCTCACTGCGGGCGCTGAGCACCAGGATGGGCAGCTGCGACCAGGCACGCACCCGGCGGATCACCTCCACCCCGTCGATATCCGGCAGACCCAGGTCCAGCAGCATGATATCCGGGTTATGGGTAGAGGCCATCATCAGAGCGGTCTCTCCGTTTGCAGCGGTCAAAAATTTGTAGTCGTGGGCACGCAGTGTGGTGGTGATCAGGCTGCGCACCGGCGCATCATCCTCCACCACCAGGATCAATGGTTTATTCATGGATATCCACCTTGCTTTGTGGCAGTGTAAAGGTAAATACACAGCCGTGAGGGGTATTGTCGGTCAGAGTCAGGGTACCGCCATGGGCATTGACGATGGCTTTGCACAACGGCAGCCCCAGCCCCAGGCTGCGGCGGCTGTCCGCCACACGGGCTGGCCCTGTATAGAACATCTCGAACACTTTGTCCTTGCCGTCATCCGGGATGCCCGGCCCATTATCCGCCACCTGTACGGCCACATCCTGTCCTTCCGGACGCACGGTGACCTCAACATGAGCCGGAGCGGGCGCGTATTTCAGGGCATTGTCCACCAGGTTGATGACCACCTGCATGATCAGCCGGGCATCCATATCTGCCAGCAGCACCTGGTCCGGGTAGTGGGCTGTTACCCGCTGTTCCGCCCCATGTGTCCCCACATGGTGCAGCGCTTCCTCCACCACTTCCTCTACCAGCTGCGGCGACAAACGCAGCTGCATCCGGCCATCCTCAATGCGGGTAATGGCCAGCAGGTTCTCCACCAAGCCGATCAGCCACTGGGAGTCCTGCCAGATATCCGTACAGATCTGGCGTCGGGCAGCCGCATCCAGCACCGCATCGTTGGTCAGCAGGTTGCTGGCGTTGCCGGAGATCGCGGTCAGCGGGGTGCGCAGGTCATGGGAGATGGCCCGCAGCAAATTGGCCCGCAGCTGCTCGTTCTCCGCCCGGATGGCGGCCTGCTCTTTCTCCCGGGCGTTGGTGCAGTTCTCCATTGCCAGCGCACATTCGCCCAAAATGGAGAGCAGGACGCTGTTTTCAAAGGCTTCCAGCGGGCCGCTGGTCAGGTCCACACCCACTACACCGAACACGCCCCCCATAGCCGTACGCAGCGCCAGGTACATTCCCTTTGCTTCCGGGCCGTTGCCAGTAAAGGCTCCTGCCCGTTTGCGGTGGGCAAAGGCCCACTCCGCAGCAGCGCGCTCTGCCGGCAGATCCGTCAAAAGGGGGCTGCCCGGCTGTGCGCCAAAGGACTGCCCCGGCCCCAGCTCCCCCTCCTGGGCAGGAAACGCCGCCACCTGCCGATCCAGCAGTTTGACCAGCTGCCGCGCCGTCAGCGACAGGATCTCGGCCTCGCTCTGGCCTTTTTGCAGCAGCTGGCTGGTGTCGAACAAAAGGTTGGTGCGCCAGGCCGCCCGGGCCGAGAGTTTTGCGTGGGTCTTGAGCCGGGTGGTCAGCGTACTGACCACCACCGCTGTGGTCAGCATCAGCCCAAAGGTGACCTGGTAGCCGGAGTCGTAGGCATGAAAGGTGAGTTCGGGCGTAGTAAAAAAGAAGTTGAAAAACGCCACGCTCAGCACCGACCCCAGCACCCCGCAGACATACCCTTTGGTGCACAGGGCTGTCAGCAGCACCCCCACCATATACAGCATGATGATATTGTACTGCGCCACACCCCAGCCTTGCAGCAGGCTCCCGGCCGCTGTCACCGCCGCCAGCAGCGCTGCGGTGACCACCAGATCCCACGGGGTAGGCGCCACCGCCTGGGAGAACAGGCTGCGCCCTGCCCGATACCGGGCCTGCGGGCCTGCGTCCGGGATGATATAGATCTCCACCTCCGGGGCTGTGTGGGTCAGCCGCTCGGTCAGGGTGGGCTGTCTGCGGCCCAGCCGGGGCCGCACGCTGGTGCTGCCCAGCACGATCTTTGTGATGCCGGATACCCGGGCAAACTCTGCGATCTGGTCCGGCACATCCTCGCCATATGCTTCTGCGATCTCTGCACCTTCCTGCTCTGCCAGGCGGATATGCGCCTGGAGACGGGCTTTATCTGCCTCCGAAAGGCGGGCATCCGCCGGAGTGCGGACATACAGTGCTGTGAACACGCCGCCAAATGCCCGCGCCATCTCGGCAGCGGTATGCACGATCTTTGCATTGGACGGCGAGGAAGAAAGGCAGGCCAAAATATGCTGCGGGGGCCTGTGCTGCCGTTGTTCCATGCTGCTTTTCACCTCCTGTGATACGCAGGTTTATTGTACCACGATGTCGCAAAAAAGACCAGACAGACCCGCTCTCTGCTCCGGAAAAGCAGGAGGGAGGGCCCACCGGCGAAACCGGCGGCACACCCTCCCCTGCCCGTAGCACTTACGATATATACTTCCCTTACCCGGCATCGTCCCACGGGGCGCCATCCCACAGGGTCAGGCGGGCATCCTCGTGCTGCTCACAGTAGCTGCGGACCGCATCCAGCAGCGCATCCTCCCCCAGCTGTTCCAGTTCCAGCTGACGAGGCCGCTGGGCTTTGGTCTCCCGCCGCGTCTGGCGGACGCACTGTGCCACAAAGCGGTCCAGCCGCCCCATCACCCAAAAACCGCCGCCAAAGATCACCAGCAGTACAACAAGCAGTATCCAATCCATACAGAAAGGCCCCCTTTCCCACGCACGCTCACAAAATATCCGGTATCAGATATGGAAACACTTTTGCAGCGACCGGTACTCTCCGATCACCAGCAGGGTCTGGTTCTTGGTCAGCACCGTATCCGGGGTGATACGCAGCTCCATCTCGCCGTCCTGCTTCACAGCCAGGATATTGATGTGGTATTTTTTGCGGATATTCAGCTCCCCAATGCTGCGGCCTACCCATTCCTCCGGCAGGCTCACCTCAAAGATCGCGTAATCCCCCTGCAGCTCGATGTAGTCCAGGATATGCTCGGAGCTATACCGGATAGCGGCCCATTTGGCCAGCTGTTTTTCCGGGTAGAGCACCTCATCTGCCCCGTTGCGCAGCAGGAACTTCGCCTGCACGTCCCGCTCTGCACGGGACACCACAAACTGTGCCCCCAGCTCTTTGAGCAGAGAGGTGGTCTCCAGCGAGCTTTGGAAATCCTCGCCGATGGCCACGATACACACGTCAAAGTTGCGCACACCCAGCGTGGACAGGAACGCCTCGTCGGTGCTGTCTCCGATCTGGGAGCTGGTAACAAAGGACAGCACATCGTTCACCCGCTGCTCGTTGTTGTCCACCGCCAGCACCTGGTGCCTCAGCTCATTGAGTTGGTAGGCGATATGCCGGCCAAAACGTCCCAAACCGATGAGTAGAATGGATTTCATGGTTTTATCTCCTCTTTCCCCCGCCAGGGGGCTTTTATACGATGGCTGCAAACAGCGCAGCGCTTATCCTTAGCCCACCGTGATCTTTTCCTGCGGCAGGCGGGAACGCACCGGGCTGCTGCTGAACGCAGCATAGATCAAGGTCAGGCCGCCCACGCGTCCCAAGAACATCAATGCGATCAAGATCAACTGGGACGCTGCGCCCAGCGTGGGGGTGATGCCCAAAGTCAGGCCCACCGTTGCCACAGCCGAGGCTGTCTCGTACAGACAGGCCGACATGGGCAGCCCCTCCAGCGTGGAGATGGCCAGTGCGCCCCCATAAAACAGTACCAGGTACATCCCCAGCACCGTGACCGCCTGTTTGACCACGCTGCCATCCAACCGGCGTCCAAAGAACTGGGCGTCCTCCCGGCGGCGGAAGGTCGCCACGGCTGTGGCGATCAGCACCGCCAGCGTGGTATTTTTGATACCGCCGGCTGTGGACCCCGGCGAGCCGCCGGTCAGCATCAGCGTGATCATCAGGGACTGGGACCCGCCGCTCATTTCCGCCAGCTGCGCAGTATTGAAACCTGCAGTACGGGGGGTAATGGCCTGGAACAGCGACAGCAGAAAACGCTGGCCGATGCTGCCCTGTGTAAACTCAAAAAAGAAGAAATAGACCGTCGGCAGCAGGATCAGCAAGCCTGTGGTGGCCAGGATGACCTTGCTCTGCATCCGGTAACGGCGCAGATCCAGCCGGTGGGTGCGGATATCCTCCCAGGTCAAAAAACCCAGGCCGCCCGCAACGATCAGCCCGGCGATCACCAGCGACACCAGCGGATCTGCAGCGTATGCTGTCAGGGATACATAGGGGGCCTGCTCCGTCCCCAGCAGGTCAAAGCCTGCATTGCAGAAAGCGGAAATGGAGTGGAACATCCCCATCCAAATGCCCCGCAGCCCATAATCCCGGCAGAATACCGGCATCAGCGCCACGGCACCGGCAGCCTCAAACAACAGCGTCGCCCGCAGGATAAAGCCGGTAAGCCGCACGATGCCGCCCACCTGCGGCGCAGCCGAGGCTTCCTGCATGGTGCTGCGCTGCTTTAAGGAGATCTTGCGCCCTGCCAGCAAAGCCAGCGCCGCCCCCACGGTGATAACACCCAAGCCGCCGATCTGGATCAGCACCAGGATCACACTCTGCCCAAATACCGACCAATAACTGCCGGTATCCCGTACCACCAGCCCTGTCACGCACAGTGCCGAGGTGGAGGTAAACAGCGCCTCCCGAAAGGGGGTGACGCAGCGGCTCTGGGTAGCCAAAGGCAGCATCAATGCCAAAGCACCCACCAAGTCCACCGCTGCAAAACCCAAACTTATGATTTGAAACGAGCTCAGACGCCGCGCTCTTCGCAGCGCTTCCCCCATAGGATCTCCTCCTTTATTCCTTATAGTTTTTCATTTTACTCCCGCAGAATAAAGAGCAGATAAAAAAGGCGGCGGGAGCATTAAAATTGTATAAAGAAAACGTTAAAAAGAAAAACCGCCAAGGGCGGCTGCCCTCGACGGTTTTCCCAATGAGTAGGAGGATCAAAAATGATCGTGCTGAAAAATTCAGTTCAGGATGGTCTGCTCGGTCTCCACGTCGAACACATGGACCTTGTGGGGATCGAATGCCACGCGGACGGTGTCTCCGTTGCGAGCCTTGGAGGTGGGAGCCACACGGGCGGTCATCTTGTTGCCCTTGTACTCCAGGTACAGGTAGATCTCAGCGCCCATCATCTCGGACACATCCACCTGTGCATCCAGCTGGCAGTCGGTGTGCTTTGCCATAAACTCAGGCTCATCATCGATGTCCTCAGGACGGATGCCCATCTTGATCTTCTTGCCAACGTAAGCATCCAGCTTACCGTCAGCGGTCTTCTCCTTGGGCAGGGGGATGATGTCGCCGCCCAGGTCAATGCCGTACTGGTCGCCCTTCTTGATCAGGGTGCCGTCCAGGAAGTTCATCTGGGGGCTGCCGATAAAGCCTGCCACGAACATATTGCAGGGCATATCGTACAGGTTCTGGGGGGTATCCACCTGCTGGATGATGCCGTCCTTCATAACAACGATACGGTCGCCCATGGTCATAGCCTCGGTCTGGTCATGGGTAACGTAGATGAAGGTGGTAGCCAGCTTCTTGTGCAGCTTGATGATCTCGGTGCGCATGCTGGTACGCAGCTTAGCATCCAGGTTGGACAGGGGCTCGTCCAGCAGGAAGACGGCCGGGTTACGGACCATAGCACGGCCCAGGGCAACACGCTGACGCTGGCCGCCGGACAGAGCCTTGGGCTTGCGGTCCAGCAGGTGCTCGATCTCCAGGATCTTAGCAGCCTCGTGCACGCGCTTGTCGATCTCGTCCTTCGGGGTCTTGCGCAGCTCCAGGCCGAAAGCGATGTTCTTGTAAACGGTCATATGGGGGTACAGAGCGTAGCTCTGGAACACCATGGCGATATCACGGTCCTTCGGGGGGACGTCGTTGATCAGACGGCCGCCGATGTACATCTCGCCCTTGGAGATCTCCTCCAGGCCGGCGATCATACGCAGGGTGGTGGACTTGCCGCAGCCAGAGGGGCCGACAAAGATGATGAACTCCTTATCCTGGATCTCCAGGTTGAAGTCGGTAACGGACGGAGCGGTTGCGCCCGGGTAGATCTTGTAGATATGCTGGCAGCTAATCGAAGCCATAGGTCATTTGCCTCCATTATAATTCACGGTGGTCTGCGGCGTTTACTTGACGGTGCGCCGCTTCGTTGTTATTATAATAGCAGATAATTTTGTGTTATGAAATAGCATTTTATTGATTAGAGGTGTCAGATATTGATTTACGATTGGCGTACCACCATCGCCCTGGCTGCCCTGCGGGATCTTCAGCTGTCTGCGCCCCTTTGCCTGGAAGGAGACGGGCTGTGGGTATGCCTGGTATCCAGCGGCCAATGCACCGCCGCCCTGGCAGACCCAGGGGCGCTGCCGCCCCAGACAGCCCTGGCCGGACAGCTCATCCTGAGCCGCAGCCCGCTGGAGCTGTCGCCCCAAGGGGGCAGCCACCTGCTCTGTGCCCTGCTCACCGGCCAGGCTCCGGCACAGTTTCTGGCGGGGCTGAACAGCCCGCCCTTTTTGGCCAAGGGCGAGACCTGCCCCGCTGCCGCCGAGCTGATGGAGCAGCTGGCCTTTGAACAGGCCGGGCGCAGCCGTGCTCACAGCCAGATCGCCTTTGCCCTGCTGTGTGAGCTGGCAGAAGCCGATGCAGCCGCCCCGGCCCTGCCGCCCCTCGTAGCGGCCGCCATGGAGGATATCCGGCAGAATTACGCCGGTCTGTACGGGGTGGAGGAGCTAAGTGAGCGGCTGGGCGTAAGCAAAAGCCACCTGGTGCGGGCTTTTACCCACGCAGTGGGGGTCTCTCCCGGGCGCTATCTGACCCGGGTGCGTATTGAAGCGGCCATGCGGCTTTTGCAGCATCGGGAATACACGCTGGAGGTGGTGGCCAGCCTATGCGGATTTTCCGGCGCAAACTATCTGTGCCGGGTGTTCAAAAAAGAGACCGGCCAGTCCCCCGCCCAATGGCGGGCCTTGGTGGGTCGTGCCGCCGCACCGGGGCTTTCCCCGGAGGAGAGCCTGCGGGAACAGGAGCTGTACGTATAAAAAACGGCCGGCGCAGTGCGCCAGCCGTTTCCCAAGCTCGTCTCTTATTCCTCTGTACGCCGGACCACCCGCCGCAGCAGACAGGCCGTCAGCACCGCCGTCAGCGCCTCTGCCGCCGGAAAGGCCGCCCACACGCCGTTCATGCCAAACAGATTGCCCAGCAGCAGCGAGCAGCCCACGATGGCCACCACGCCCCGGCACAGCGAGGCCGCCGTTGCCTCTGCCGGACGGTTGATGGCGCCCAAGTACCCGGTGGCCACGATGTTGACCCCCGCAAACAGATACCCAATAAAATACACCCGCATCCCCTGCAAGGCATACTGGGCCATCTGCATATTGCCGTCCTGGTTGAACAGCGCCACCAGTGTATCCGTAAAGCCGAACACACCAGCATACAGCAGCGCCGCCAGGCCCAGCGCTGTGGCAGTGCCCAGACCCAGCAGCCTGCGGGCATCCTTGCTGCGGCCCTGGCCGTAGCAGGCGCTGGCCAACGGCTGCACGCCCTGCGCTACGCCGTTAAAGACCGCCGTAGCCACCAGCGCATAGTTGGCCACCACACCATAGGCAGCCACACCCACGTTGCCCGCCAGCCGAAGCAGCAAAAAGTTGAACACGGTGGTGGTCACGCCGGAGGACATCTCTCCCACAAAGCCGGACACGCCCAGCGGGCAGCTCTGCCCCAGCAGCTGGACCGAGGGGCGCTGGAACCGCAGCTGGATGTGGTTGGACTTTTTCAAAAAGTGCAGGCTGCACACCAGCATACTGACGATGGGGGATACCGCCGTAGCCAATGCAGCACCGGCCAGCCCCATCCCCATGGGGAAGATGAACAGGTAGTCAAACACCACATTGAACAAGCTGCCGCTGAGGGTAGCCGCCATCGCCAGCGAAGGGTCCCCATCGTTGCGCACGAACGAGGACGTAATGTAATTGCACATAAAAAATGGGGTGAACAGCAAAAAGATCCGGGCATAGCTCACGCCTAGTGCCACGATCTGCGCATCGCCGCCCATCCATCGCAGCAGCATATCCGGGCAGAAGGCTCCGGCCAGCATAAAGGGGATGCTGAACATCCACGCCCACAGCAGCGCATTGGAGAAGTAGCGGTGGGCACGCTCATCCCCCTGCGCACGCAGGATCGCAAACCGAGTGGCCGAGCCAAGACCCAGCATCGACCCCACTGCAAAGATCAGGTTGTACAGCGGCAGGCACAGGTTGAGCAGCGTGATGCCGTCCGAACCGGCCGCTCTGGAGATAAAAAAGGTGTCGGCCAGGATGTAGCAGGATGTACCCAAAAGGCCGAAAATATTCAGAAACACATAGTGGAAAAACTGATGGGTGAGCTTCATTCCCGATCCTCCCTTTTTTACACAGTAAGCGCTATTTTAACACGAAAAAAAGGACGTGTCAAGAACAAAACGCCCCGCTTTTTTCCTGAAAAAACGGAGCATCCGCATAGGAAAAGGAGGCCCAGCTGTGAATATTACCGAGTTTGCCCGGATCGCCGGGGTATCCAAGGCGGCCGTGAGCCGTTATTTCAACGGCGGCTATCTGAGCGAGGAAAAGCGCGCCCAGATCGCTGCCGCACAAAAAGCCACCGGTTACCGCCCCAGCTTGCAGGCACAGATGCTGCGGGCCAAACGTACCCGGCAGATCGGGGTCGTCCTGCCCAAGTTGTCCAGCGACAGCTGTCCCCGCATGGTAGAGGGCATTGGCAGCGTGTTGGAGGAATGGGGCTACCGGCTGCTGCTGGTGAACACCGCCAACGATGCCGCCCGGGAAGTGCAGGCCATGGAGATGCTGAGCCATAACACCGTAGACGGCCTGATCCTGATCGCCACCGTGTTTACCCCCCAGCACAAAGCTCTGCTGGAAAATATGCCTCTGCCCATCGTGGTGCTGGGCCAGCAATATCCCGGCTGCTGCTGTGTCTGCCACGACGACTTTGGCGCCGCCAAAGCCGCTACTGCCTGGATGCTGGATAAGGGTCGCCGCCTGCCCGGTTATCTTGGCGTTACGCAGATGGACAAAGCGGCCGGACGTGCCCGGCGCATGGGCTTTGAGGCCGCTTTGCAGCAGGCGGGGCTCCCTGTGCACCCAGAGCGCATGTCCACCGCCCATTTCAGCATGGATTCCGGCTTTCGGCAGGCAGAAAAGCTGTTTGCCCTTACCCCCAAGCTGGACTGTCTGTTCTGCGCCACCGATGCCATTGCCCTGGGGGCTATGCAGTACTGCCGCAGCAAGGGCGTGCGCATCCCGGAGGATGTGATGCTGGCTTCTGTAGGGGACAGCACCGCCGGGCAGACCGCTTTTGTGCCCCTGACCAGCGCCCACCTGCATTATCACACCGCCGGGCAGCAGGCTGCCAGACTTTTGATGGAGCAGCTGAACGACCCCCATGCTGTGCCCTGCAGCCAGATGCTGGGCTATACCCTGCGTCCCCGGGCCTCCACCGGAGACCACGACCCGGAGGCGCTGTACTCCCCTTTTTCCCACACGGAGACCTGAAACCTTGTGAAATCAATAACCCCTGATACCCAAATTTTGTCCCCCCTGCGAATGGAATTTTTGAGGGTGCTGCCGTATAATGAGGGCAGATGAAATCGATTTCAAAAAAGCAAGGCAAATGAAGAAGAACCTCTGGATCTATTGTAAAGGAGAAGCGGAATATGGACTACCCTAAAATCGCACAGCAGGTGCTGGATCGTGTAGGCGGCCCTGCAAACATCCTCTCCGCAGCCCACTGCGCCACCCGGCTGCGTCTTGTGATCGCAGACAACACCAAGACGGACAAAAAGGCGCTGGAAAATGTAGAAGGGGTCAAGGGCGTCTTTGAAGCCCAGGGCCAGCTGCAGATCATTTTTGGCACCGGCATCGTAAACAAAGTTTATGATGCGTTTATCCAGCTGACCGGCATGGAGCAAGCCAGCAAAGAGGCAGTCAAGCAGGCGGCTGCCGCCCGTGCCCCCTGGTACCGGCGGGGCATCAAGACGCTGGGAGACATCTTTGTCCCCATCATCCCCGCCATTGTGGCTTCCGGCTTTTTGATGGGCCTGATGGAAGCGCTGAACTTCATGGCAGCCAACGGCTTTGTACAGCTGGACACCTCCGGCTCGCTGTTTGTATTTGCAAAGCTGTTTTCCAACACAGCCTATGTGTTTTTGCCGGTTCTGATCGCTTTTTCGGCCGCCAAGGTGTTTGGGGGCAACCCTTTCCTGGGAGCGGTCATCGGCATGATCATGATCCACCCCGACCTGCAAAACGCCTGGACCATCTCCTCCGGCGTGGAGGTGATGCAGCCGGTGTTCGGCGGTCTGTACGAGGTGCCGCTGGTGGGCTACCAGGGGCATGTGATCCCGGTGATCATCGCCGTATGGGTCATGTGCCAGATCGAAAAGCGGCTGCATAAGATCGTGCCCGCCATGATCGACCTGTTCGTCACGCCGCTGGTGTCGGTGTTCGTCACCGGCTATCTGACCCTCTCGGTCATCGGGCCGGTGTTCACCGGGTTGGAAAACAGCATCATCACCGGCGTGCAATGGCTGATCACCCTGCCCTTTGGCCTGGGCAGTTTTGTCATGGGCGGCCTGTATGCCATCACCGTGGTGGCCGGCATCCACCATATGTACACACTGATCGACCTGGGGCAGCTGTCCCGCTATGGCTGCACCTACTGGCTGCCCCTGGCCAGTGCCGCCAATGTCGCACAGGGCGGCGCCGCTCTGGCGGTGGCCTTAAAGACCAAGGACGCAAAGCTGCGCTCCATGGCGCTGCCCTCTGCGCTGTCTTCCTGCATGGGCATTACGGAGCCTGCCATTTTCGGCGTGAACCTGCGGTACTTCAAACCCTTTATCGGCGGTCTTGCAGGCGGCGCCTGCGGTGCGCTGTACGCCAGCGTCGTGGGCCTGGGCGCTACCGGCACCGGTGTCACCGGCATCTTTGGCGTGCTGCTGCACCTGCATATGCCCCTGCAATACATCTTGATGATGGTCCTTTCTTTCGGCGTCTCCTTCGCCGTGACCTGGGTCATCTGGAAACCGGAGGACGTACACTGACATGAATGCGCTGCAACGAGACCTGAAACGCTTGGTCCCCCTGGCGGAAAAGCTGGGCGCTGACACCGTCGCCGCCGACTGCCACCGGCAGCACTACCACATCCAGCCCCCGGTAGGCTGGCTGAATGACCCCAACGGCCTGTGCTGTTACGATGGCGCTTACCACGTCTTTTATCAGTACAGCCCCTTCGATGCTTCCGGCGGGGTCAAGCATTGGGGTCATGTCCGCAGCACCGACCTGATCCACTGGGAGCCGCTGCCGGTCATGCTGTATCCGGACCAGCCCTTTGACTGCCACGGCGCCTACTCCGGCTCCGCCCTGGTGGAAAACGGAGCTCTGTATCTGTACTACACCGGCAATGTAAAGCACCCCGGCCCCTACGACTATATCACCGCCGGGCGGGGCCACAACCTGTGCCTTGCCGTCAGCCGGGACGGGGTGACCCTGGACAGCAAGCAATGTCTTATGTATAATCGGGATTATCCCTCTGGGCTGAGCTGCCACGTGCGGGACCCCAAAGTATTTGCCTGGCAGGGGCAGTATTATATGGTCCTGGGGGCCCGCACCCTGACCGACCGGGGCGAGGTGCTGGTGCTGCAAAGCGCCGACAAGCTCCACTGGAACCACATCAACACCCTGACCACCCCGGAGCCTTTTGGCTATATGTGGGAGTGTCCGGATCTGTTCTGTCTGGACGGCCGGTGGTATCTGCTGGTCAGCCCCCAGGGCATCCCCTGCCAGAACGTCTATGGCTGCGGCTATTTCGCCCTGGAAGGCGATTGGCGCACCAAGGACTGCACCTTAGGACAGTTTTACCCTTTGGACAGCGGGTTTGACTTTTACGCCCCCCAGACCTTTGCAGACGAGCCGCACAGCCGCCGCATCCTGCTGGGATGGATGGGGATGCCGGATGCCCCCTATGGCAACCAAGCCACCGTGGACTGCGGCTGGCAGCACTGCATGACCCTGCCCCGGGTGCTGACCCGGAGAGCCGACGGCCGTTTGCTGCAGCAGCCCGCCCCGGAGCTTTTGGCGCTGCGGCAAAAAAACACCGTCCTTTCTCCCGGTCAGGCGCATCTGCTGCCCAGCGCCCGCTTTGCTTTGCAGGCCCCGGTCAGCGGCAGCTTTGTCCTGCACATCGCCCAAGGGGCCGAGCTGCACTATACCCAGCCGGACCGCCGCTGCGTGCTGCGCTTTACCGACCCGGTGCTCTCCGGCGGACGCACCCAGCGGGAAGTCCTGCTGGACGATGTCTGCCGCAGCCTGGATGTGTGGGGGGATGCCTCCTCGCTGGAGATCTTCCTTAACCAGGGCGAAGCGGTGTTCTCCACTCGGTATTACCCTGGCGCAGGGCCGCTGGCCATCCGGCTGGACGGAGCCGCCGCATCCGTATACGAATTAGAATAACCCGCACTATTTATACAAGGAGCAGAGAAAAATGCCCGGTACGACCCTTTTTTCCATTGGTGAAGCATTGATCGACATGATCCCCTCCCGGGCAGGCTGTGCCTTTGGGGAGGTCCCCTCTTTCAGCCCCCGGGTAGGGGGAGCGCCTGCCAATGTCTGCGGCGCATTTGCCCGTTTGGGCGGTCAGAGCGCACTTTTGACCCAGCTGGGGCAGGACCCCTTTGGCCACAAGATCGTTCAGGAGCTGGCCGGTCACGGCGTGGACGTGAGCCACATCTCCTTTACGGACCAGGCCAACACCGCCCTGGCCTTTGTCAGCCTGGAGAAGGACGGAAACCGCACCTTCAGCTTTTACCGCAAACCCTCCGCAGACCTTTTGTACCGGCCGGATCAGATCCGGCGGGAGTGGTTCCGGGAGGCCTTTGCCCTGCATTTCTGCAGCGTCTCCCTGGTGGATAGTCCCATGCGGTACGCCCATCTGGCGGCCATTGCTGCCGCCCGGGAGGCCGGGGCCATCCTCAGCTTTGACCCTAACCTCCGTTTCCCCCTCTGGCCGGACCCGGAGCAGCTGCGCCAGACTGTGCTGCAATTTTTGCCCCGCAGCCACATGGTAAAGATCTCGGACGAGGAGCTGGCGTTCCTGACCGGATGCCAGGACATCCAGCAGGCTCTGCCCCGGTTATTTGTTGGCAATGTTCAACTTGTAGTATACACCTGCGGCAGCAACGGCGCTTATGCCTTTACCCGCAGCGCCCAGGCTTTTGCGCCCTGCACCCCCGTCAAAGCGGTGGATACCACCGGCGCCGGTGATGCTTTTATCGGCTCCTTCCTCTGGCAGATGGCCCGGGACGGCGTGGATGCCGCCGCACTGCCCAAGCTGCGCAAAACGCAGCTGGAACAGTACCTGGCTTTCTCCAACCGATACTGCGGCGCCAGTGTGCAGCAGTACGGCGCACTGAGCAGCTACCCCACTCTGGCGCAGATGGATGCGCAGGCTTGACCTGCCCCCCCTTTTGCAAAAATACGCCCCCTGCCAAGGCCTTAGGTCCCGGCAGGGGGCGTTCTGTTTGCATCCCACACAAAAACTGGCCCGTGCAGATGCACAGGCCAGCTGAGAATTTTTTTGTTCAAGGCGGCGAGCACCCGCCCCAAGGTCACCGTCCGCTCTTGAATGCACAAACGGCAATGCTCAATGCGCTCCATGCGGCCTGGTACATGAGCACCGCTGCCACCGACAGCCCGCCGATGCTGCCCGCCGTAGTCAGCAGCAGTGCAATGGCCACCGACAGCCACACCGATGCCAACTGCACGGTCGTAGCGCTGGTCTCTGCGGACTGCGCAGTCTCCGCCGCCGCCAGGCCGCCGGTCAGGCTGGCCAGACCCTTGCGGTGCATCATGCAGCAATCCGCACTGGTGCAGGCGGGAGCAGATGCCAATGCGTCCCACTGCTCCTGTGCCAGCACCATCACCATCCCCTGCGGCAGGCGGTATGCCTCCGCAATATGGCGGGCGGTCAGGCTGGGGTCCTGGCAAGCGACCATCAGGCGGATATTCTCCCGCTGAAGCACGGCCAGGGCACGGGCGGTATTGCGCCCGCCCACATAGCGCAGCACAAACATGGCGTGCAGGTTGCCGGACACCGCCAGGTACAGGATCTGCAACGCTCCATTCTGGGAGTGCTTGGCCTCATACTCCGGCTCCGGCAGAGGGACCCCCTCCTGTTCCAGATAGGCGCGGTTGCCCAGCAGGATGCGGTTGTTGTCGCACCAAGCGGCAAAGCCCAGACCCCGGTGGGTCTCCAGGTCCTTGACCGGGAACAAAATATCGGTGCGGTCCTCAATGATCTGGCGGAACAAGCCCCGCAGCGTGTTGCAGCTTTGGTTCAGCACACTGGCCGTATACAGGATATCCCGGTCGATCCGGCCGCCCTTAAAGATACGGATATCCTCCAGGTTCACGCTGTCCGGACCAAACAGGTCATCGGCATCCAGCTGCACGGTGTCGATGCCGCCCAGTTCCTCTGTAGCGGCCCAGCCGGGCACCACCGCCCCTGCTGCTGCGGCTGTGCGCTGCAAGCGCAGCGCCGCCACCGCCGCCACCAAAGTAGAGGACAGCGGCGCACCCATACACAGCACCGATGCAGCCGCTGCGGCTGCCCCGTTGATGCCTGCACCAAACAGCAAAAACACCAGTCCGCTGAGCACCGCTGTGCCCAGCAGGATGTAGGAGGTCTTGCGGGTCCGGCGCTCACTGGCACGCGTTCCAAAATGCTGGTCCACAAAGCCAGCGCTCCACTCCACCGGGCGGCTGAACAGCACCCAGGGATCTTTTTCTTCCATCGCCTGCGCCAGGCTGCGCACCAGATCCTTATCCTTGATGCGCACAGCGCCTTGGTAGTCCTCTCCGCTGGAGGCCAGCCGGTGGCCAGCTTCCACTGCGGACAGCATCACACGTCCGCCCACCAGAGCCAGGCAGAGCCCCAAGGCTGCCACACCGGACAGCAGGGTCATGCCGCTGGACGCATAGCTTTTGGCGTTCAGCAGCGCTACTGCCGCCTGCACCAGCGCCGCTACCGCAGCCAGGGCCGGCATCGTCTCGGCGCTGGGGGTGCCCCGCAGGCCCGCCAGACCGTCCCGCAGAACGGTATACGCCACGCCCATGGCTGCCGCCAGAGCCAGCAGGTTGACCCCGTAAAAGGCCGCCGGGGCCGCTATGGGGTCCAGACCGGCCACCGGGGGCAGCAGGCCCCCGGCCGTCAGACTGAGCTGTATCAGCACCAGCGCCAGCAGCCCGCTGAGCACACAGCGCAATGTAAGGGAAGCCCCCATCTGCCGCAGTTTTTCCCCCATTTCCTCCGGGGTCTGTGCATCCGGGAACTCCGGTTCCGCCTGCTTGGAGGCTGCATAGCCCGCCAGCTTCTCCTTCCAAACGGAGGAAGCAGGCGCCTCATGCTCTGCAGACGGCGGGGTCTGCCGCGCCTTTGCGGCGGCGGGAGCCGCAGGCTCCTCTTCCAGCTCCAGCAGCGGCAGGCTCATGGTATCGTCCTTGTCCCGGGGCGGCTCCTGCTCCCCAAACAAACGCAGGGGGGGCTTTGCCGAGGCAGACGGCTCCGTTTTTTTCTCCGGGAAGGCGGTGCGGGTGGGCTGCGCCTCTGGCTGGTGCTCCTGTGCAAACACCAGGGTCGGGCGTGCAGACTCTGTTTCCGGCTGTTTTTCCTTTGCAGGTGCAGCTGCAGAGCCATTCATCTGCTCCAGCAGCGCACGCAGCTCGTCCAGTTTCTGGGTAGTCTGCTCCTCCTGGGGGGTCACCCGCTGCGCCGCAGGCCGAGGACTAGCCACTGCCCCTCTGGGGCTGCCAGTGTACCGCCTGGGACGGGACACCGAGTCCGATTCGGGCATGAGTGCCGGTTCCGGATCGGGTTCCGGCATGGGTGCCGGTTCCGGGTCAGGCTCCGGCATGGGGACCGGCTCCGGGTCGGGTTCCGGCATAGGTGCCGGCTCCGGATCGGCTTCCGGCATGGGAGCCGGTTCCGGGTCGGGTTCCGGCATGGAGACCGGTTCCGGGTCAAGTTTTGGCACGGACACCGCCCGCATCGCCGGTGCCACATCCTTTTTTTTGATAGGGGCGGACTGCCGGGGCATCTTGATCTCCGGCTGCGCCTCGGGCTGGATCACCAGTTCCAGATCCGCTTCCTGCTCCTCTGGCTCACACCCCAGCAGCAGCTCACCGGTATTGTCCTCACAGGAGTCTGTATCCGGGGCAGCAGGTCTTTCCCGATGGAACAGTCGGGCCAGCAGTCCCTTGGGCTGCTGATCCAGCTCGCTGTCCCGGCGGGTCATCTCCTCCGGCACCTGGGCTACGGTGGTGGTAAAAAAGGTTCTGAACTTCTCGTCCTGCGCCGCGATCTCCTCAGCGGTATACTCGTGCCGCCCAGTCAGGCGCTGGTTTTCTTTCGGCATCCTTGTCCCTCCCTGTCATAAGCAGGGGAGGGCATCCTCCCCGCTTACTGCCGTATTCCTATGTAGCTTACAGCTTTGCTGCCCGCTGGGTGCGGATCTCATACAGGATGATACCCGCTGCCACCGAAACATTGAAGCTGTCCACGCCGGTGCCCTCTGCAGCCATATCCAGCCGCACAACACCATCGCACAGTTTTTTGACCAGCTGGGACACACCGCTGCCCTCGCTGCCCATCACCAGCGCAATCGGGCCGGTAAGGTCCGATTTATGCAGGGACACGCCGTCCATATCTGCACAGTAGACAAAGACCCCCTGCTCTTTCAAGCGGCGGATGGTCTCGCCAATATTGGCCACACGGGCCACCGGCAGCCGCTCAGCAGCGCCTGCACTGGACTTGAGCACCGTCGGGGTCACTTGCGCACCGCCCCGCCGCGGGATCACGATGCCGTGGGCGCCGCACAGCAGTGCGCTGCGCATCACTGCGCCCAGATTGTGGGGGTCCTCCAGGCCGTCGCACAGCACCAGGAAAGGCGGCTCGCCTTTTTCCTTTGCGATCTGCAGCAGATCCTCCACTGCAACATACTCGATCTCGCTGGCAAAAGCCGCCACACCCTGGTGGCTCTCGGTACCGGTCATCAGGCGCAGTTTATTGGGGTGGACCCGCTTGACGGCGGCCCCGGCCTCTTTTGCAAGGGCGGTATAATAAGCGGCCACTGCCGGGGCCATTCCCTCTGCCAGAAGCACTGTATCCACGCCGGAGCCGCTTTTCAAAAGCTCTGCCACCGGGTTTTTGCCGTAGACCAAGCTCTCATTTTTAGCGGGGGCCTCCTCCGGGCTGCGGCGGGGGCGGCGCGGCGTATTCTTTTCCATCATCGTATGTTTCTCCTTCCCTAAACGGGGATGTTTTTGCAAAATAATCCAGGTTAAAGTATACCATACCCCGGCTCTGTTTGCCATAGAAAAGCGCAGTTTTTCCTGGACAGCTTTTCCCGTTTGTTCGGAAAATTTCTGCCCGGTTCGAGAAAAATCGGCAAGATCCCCCTTATCTCCCAGATTCGCCGCAGCGCCCGTTTTTACAGGCCCATTGAGGATAGTATGGTTTGAGAGCGCAGCAGTTATGCAGAAGAAAGTTTTCAACATTCCGGGCTGTATACCAGTTGTAGAGAGGACGTTCATTTTCAACATGTTGAAAACTCTGTGGAGAAAGTGCAAAAGTCCAGATTTCACGCCCACTTTTTAGGTGGAATTCAACTCTTTCCACCGGGTTTTCCACCGTCACGCTTCGACAGGTGGAAACTTCTCCGTACAATTTGTAAAATGCAAGTCGGAATTGTGACAATTTTTTGAAAGTGTTTTTAGCCGTTTTTGCAATTTTCACCAAGAGAAAAACGAGCCTTGTGGAGGATTGTGAAATTCTGTTGAAAAACAAAGCACCCCGGAGGAAACTTCCTCCGGGGTGCTTTTGCAGTATCATTTTTACTCGCCAAACTTCAGCAGCGGGTCGCCGGCCTTTGCGTCGCCGGTCATCAGCTGCTTCATTTCGGGCAGATCATCGCTGTTGGTCACGATCACAGCGGTAGAGGTGGGGTGGCCTGCAGCACGAATAGCCGCCAGATCCACCTTCAGCAGCGGGTCGCCAGCGTGGACATCCTGTCCCTCCTGCACCAGGCTCTTAAAGCCCTTCCCCTGCATCTCCACGGTATCCATACCCACATGTACCAGCACTTCCACGCCGTCCTTGCTCTCCAGGCCGACTGCGTGCAGGGTGGTAGCCACCTGGGTCACCTTGCCGTCAAAGGGAGCATACACCGTGTCGCCGGTGGGCTCTACGCCGCAGCCGGGGCCCAGGATGCCAGTGGCAAAGGTTTCGTCCGGCAGCTGCTCCATCGGGATCACCTTACCGTCGATGGGGCACAGCACCGTCTTTTTCTGGTGAGAAAACTTAGACTGAGAACTCTTGCCGAAGATCTTGTCAAAAAAGCCCATGGGATAAACCTTCCTTCATCAATGATGGGGTCGGCACGGCGCTTGTGGGAAACAAAAAGGAAAAAAGCAAGCTTACACCCTGTGTGCAACCTTGCCCCCCTTCCCACCAAAGAAATCTGAATCGATCCCGGCTGACCTTACCACAAAGATACCATAGCCCCCGGCAAAATGCAACTCACATTATGCACAAAGACAAGGAGTGTTTTCTCGTCATATCGACGGAGAAACCACCCAGAGCGATTATGATCCGATGCCCGCCGTATTTCTTTGGGAGAGCTGTCGCCGCAGGCGACGGAGAGGGTTCTTTCTCAAGCAAACCCTCTCCGTCACGGCTTCGCCGTGCCACCTCCCCCGAAGGGGGAGGCTTTGGCAAGGGCAGAAAGTATACCGGTTACAAATTAGATTCTTCTAGTAGTTGACCCATAAGGACGAGACTTATCGTTTTTGCCAAGGGCTCGCCCTTCGGGAGAGCTGTCGAGCGCAGCGAGACTGAGAGGGTTCGTCCCAGACCATCTCCTACAAAGCAGAGCAGCGCATACCTATTATAATGCCTTACAAGATGCGCACCCGGATCACGGCCGGGATAGCGGAAAGTTTTTCGGCCAGCTGGACATTCACTGCGCCGGTCGCATCCAGCATCGTATAAGCCATCTCTTTTTTGCTCTTATTCACCATGTTTTCAATATTCAGCCCGGCTTCTGTGGTCAATGCGGTGATCCGGCTGATCATACCCGGCTCATTTTTATGGATGATGCAGATACGCCGCCCTCCGGCGCGGGGCTGGTGGACCTCCGGCATATTGACCGAGTGAGCAATGTTGCCGTTTTTCAGGTAATCGCTGATCTCCTGTGCCGCCATCACGGCGCAGTTATCCTCTGCTTCCGGTGTGGACGCCCCCAGGTGCGGTGTGCAGATGACCCCCGGCTTGCCCAGCAGTGCCTCACAAGGGAAATCGGTCATATAGGTGCTGACCTTTCCGGTCTCCATCGCTTCCAGCAGAGCATCGTTGTTTACCAGCTCGCCCCGGGCATAATTTAGGATCTTGACACCATCCTTGCACAGCGCCAAGGTCTGAGCATTGATCGTATCCCGTGTGGTGGGCAGATAGGGCACATGGATGGTCAGATAATCGCACAGGGGGAGCATGTCGTTCAGGTTTACGCAGTGGTGGACCTGGCTGCTGAGGTTCCAGGCTGCATCAATGGAAATATAGGGATCATAGCCATAGACCTCCATCCCCAGCTGGATCGCGCGATTCGCCACCCTGGAGCCGATCGCTCCCAGGCCGATGACACCCAGTGTCTTACCCTGGATCTCATTGCCCACAAATTGTTTTTTGCCTTTTTCCACGCTTTTGGAGATTGCCGGGTCACCGGCCAGGCTCTGGGTCCACTGTGCAGCGGCCGCCACATTGCGGCTGCCCGCGATCAGCATCCCCACCACCAGCTCGGCCACTGCATTGGCGTTGGCGCCGGGGGTATTGAACACCACGATGCCCTGTTCACTGCACCGGTCCAGCGGGATATTATTGACTCCGGCTCCCGCCCGGGCGATCGCCAGCAGCTCCTCATTAAAGGTCGTGTTCAGCAGGTCAGCACTGCGCACCAGGATACCATCCGGCGCATCGGCGTCCACCGCTACTTGAAACAGGTTCTTCGGCAGCTTTGCCAGCCCTACCGGGCTGATAGCATTGAGCGTTTTAATGGTATACATCGTTGCGGACCCCTTTCCCATATTTTATGCGTTTTCTTTGCGGAACTTCTCCATAAAATCCACCAGCTGTTCCACGCCCTGGACCGGCATAGCATTGTAGATGGATGCCCGCATACCGCCTACCAAGCGGTGTCCCTTCAGGTTTACAAGACCTGCCTGCGCAGCCTCTGTGCAGAATTTTTTATCCAGCTCCGGGTTCGGGCTGGTAAAGGTAACATTCATGGTGCTGCGGTAGCGGGGCTGGACCGGATTTGCAAAAAAGCTCTGTCCATCCAGGTAATCATACAAGAGCTTTGCCTTTGCCTCGTTGATCTGCTGCATCTTTGCCAGACCGCCGATCTGGTCCTCCAGGTAGTGCAGCACCAGACCCGTCATATAGATGCACCAGCAAGGGGGCGTATTGTACATGCTGTCCTTCCCGATAAGGGTCGTGTAGTTCATCATCGTAGGCACCGTGTCGGCTGCATGGCCCAGCAGATCCTCCCGAATGATGGCAATGGCCATACCGGCAGGCGCTACATTTTTCTGTACGCCAAAATAGATGCAGCCATACTGGCTGACCTCCACCGGCTTCGAGAGGATCATGGAACTCATATCTGCCACCAAGGGCACCCCCTCCACCTGGGGCAGCTCCACATACTGGGTGCCGAAGATGGTGTTGTTCTGGCAGATGTGGATATAGCTTGCATCTGCATCGTAGGGCAGAGCCGCCACATCCGGGATATAGGTAAAGTTTTTGTCCTTGCTGGAGGCGATCACCCGGGCTTGCCCAAACTTGGCCGCCTCCTTGGCCGCCAGGTTGGAAAAGTTGCCGGTAACGATATAATCCGCCTTGCCGGTGGTCATAAAGTTCAGCGGCACCATAGCAAACTGCTGGGTCGCACCACCCTGGAAAAAGCCCACCTTGTAGTTGTCCGGGATCTGCATCACCCGGCGCAGCGTATCCTCCGTATCCTGGATGATGGCCTCGAACCACTTGCTGCGGTGGCTCATCTCCATCACACTCTGGCCGCTGCCCTGATAGTCCAGCAGCTCTGCCTGGGCCTGCTTCAGGACCTGTTCCGGCAGCATGCTGGGGCCAGCGCTGAAATTATAGACTCTTGCCATCATCGATCTCTCCTTTTCCGCTCCTCTATTGCGGGCCCGCCGGGCCATCGCTGTGTGTTGCTATGGTGGTAGTATAGCGGTTTTTACGCAGGCGAAACAAGGGCATCTTTGCACAAAGTTCCCCCCGGATGCCCGCGCAGAAAGCACACAACGTACAAATGTATTTGTGTCAAGCACACTTAATAAGACGTTTGTAAAATATCTTTCTCCATATATGCCTTTCCGCCTCTTTTTTCTCTTGTGGTCCGGCATTTTTTCGGGTATAATGGAGCAAATTAAGACAGTTGTAAAACTATTTTTTTTGAAAGGATATCTGCTATGTACGGTCTGCCCGACACACTGCGCCCCCTGTCCCCCGCAGAAGAACAGGTTTTACTGGCTTTATGGGACTGCCCCACCCCTGCCCAGCGCAGAGATATCAGCGAAAAATTGGCGGATAAGGGCTGGGCTGCTGCCACTGTGCTGAACTTTTTATATCGCTTGGAGGAAAAAGGCTGGGTGAAGCGTCACAAAACCGGCAGCCGCAATGTCTACACCCCCACCGTGACCCGTCGGGCTTACGGCGTTTTTTGTATGCGTCAAAGGCTGGATACCTTATTCGGCGGAGATCTGCCCCAGGCAGTACGCGCACTGGTAAGCGAGAGCGGATGCTCGGCCAGCCAGCTGGGTGAAGCCATCCGCCTGCTGGAACAAAAACAGGCCGAAGCCGAGGAGTATGAACTCTACGACCCTTATGGGTAACGTCCCAAGCCTCTCCCTTGATTGACATTTTCCGCAAAGCGTGATATCCTTGCTGCCGGTTAGAGGGAGGAATCATATATGAATCACAATCGCTCGCCGCAGATGTCAGAAGCCTTTATCACTGCGGCATTTTTGTCCATGTCCGGCGGTCTGCAGGATGCCTATACCTACTTTGCCCGGGGCGGTGTGTTTGCCAACGCCCAGACCGGCAATGTCGTGCTGCTGAGCCACCACCTGTTTGCGGGGAATTTTTCCGCTGCGCTGCGCTGCCTGATCCCCTTGATCAGCTTTGCTATGGGCATCGCCGTCGCAGAAGCCATCCGCCGCAAAAGCCGCCATACCCACCTGCACTGGCGTCAGTTGGTGCTGGTGGCGGAGATCGGGCTGCTGTTCGGCGTTGCTTTTCTGCCGGAAAGCTGGAACCCCGCAGCCAACGCCCTTGTCTCCTTTGCCTGCGCTATGCAGGTGCAGACTTTCCGCAAAGTGCACGGCTATGCTTTTGCCAGCACCATGTGCATCGGAAACCTGCGCAGCGGTATGGAAGCCCTGTGTGCGTACAGCCAGATCCGCGCCCCTGGCGCCCTGCACAAGGCCCTGCACTACTTTGGCATCATCGGTTTGTTTGCCCTGGGCGCCGGCCTGGGCAGCCGTCTGATCGCCCTGTGGGGGATGCGCACCATCTGGGTCTCCTGCCTGCTGCTGCTTGTGAGCTTTGGCCTGATGTTCCGGCAAGGCGACTGACCCCGCACCCGAACAAAACAGCACCGCCGCCCTCCCCTGCAAAGGGATGGAGCGCAGCGGTGCTGTTTTGTTTGCCATAAAATATCGTCCATCCAAAGGACCGGGATCGGAAATGCTTGCGTTTACCCTCTGCCGTTCTTCTGCATATGGTCCTGCATCCGGACATCTGCCATTCTCGTTTCCATTTTGGACAATGCACATACTGTCTCGATATGCGCTACCAATGTTGAATTCAACCCGTATAAAAGCTATAATGGTTTATGAAGATCGACCATAGGGAGAGATGAGATGGAAAACGACTTTGCTTTAATGAAATCCAAATTTATTGAAAACTACAATCTTGCCCGGCCGATCATGACCATTTTAGGCGATGAGGTCCGACAGGAAATTTTATTGACGCTCATTGAAGCGGGCGGGACCGGCGGTATCCGGGTGGGCGATATCCAAAAACGGAGCCATGTTTCACGGTCAGCAGTATCTCATCATCTTAAAGTCTTGCTGGATGCCGGCATCATCTGTATGCGGCAGGAAGGGACAAAAAATTACTACTACATAGACTTTTCAGACACAACGGTCAAACCCGTTATTTTATTTTGGCAGCAGGTCGAGCCTATGTTGAAGTGCTGCATTGAGGAACGGGAAAGCCGGTTATAAATATGAACGTTCATGCAATTTATTTTAGTCCAACAGGCAGTACAGAAAAGATCGTAAAAGTGATTGCAAAAGAATTGGGCGACTATCAGATGCTAGATCTAAGCACACAAGACCCCCTTGTTCCGCAGAGCTTTGCGCCCGATGATCTCTGTGTGATCGGTGTTCCCTCCTATGGCGGCCGAGTTCCTTCCGTTGTACTGGAACGGATGAATGCCTGCCAGGGCAGCAATACCAATGCAGTTTTGGTCGTATCTTATGGCAACCGCGCTTATGACGACACCCTTAAAGAACTTGCAGACTTTGTTGAAAAGAGGGGTTTCAACTGTGTGGCTGCCATTGCCGCAGTTGCAGAACACTCCATCATGCACCAATTTGCAACAGGGCGCCCCGATGAATCGGATCAGAAAGAACTTGCACAGTTTGCGCAAAAGATCCTGGACAAAATAAACAGCGGGACCACTGGTGAAAAATTAAATGTGCCCGGCAATTTCCCTTATCGTGAGTATAAGGGCGTTCCCCTGAAGCCAAAAGCCACCGGAAAGTGCATGGGCTGTGGTCTGTGCGCAAAATCCTGTCCGGTAGGCGCAATTCCTTTGGACGACCCCAAAAAGACCGACAAAACCCTTTGCATATCGTGCATGAGATGCATCAGCCTCTGCCCAAATAACGCGCGGAAAGTCAATTCCCTTATGGTAAAAGTCGCATCCAAGAAAATGGAAGCCGCTTGCAGCGAAAAAAGGAGCAACGAGCTCTTTATTTAATAGCCCCATTCAAAGAAAAACCGTCCCCGAAACCGCTTGTTATTTGTCGGCTTCGGGGATGGTTTTATTCGTTCCGATTTTGTATTGAGATATAAGGTCCCGCTGCTTTTTGATCTCACTATCGCAGGGTTCTGTAAATTTCGAGCTGGCGTGCCACTTCATCTACCAGTAGTCGATCTGCAGGCAGCCATGGTACGCTATACAATGTATCTACCGTCAGCCAGCAAGCATCCGACGCCTCTTTTAGCACCAGCTCTCCCCTTGTGATCGTGCACCAGAAACAAGCCATCGATAAGTGGAACTCTGGATAATCGTACTCAATGGTTTCTATAAGATCGCCAACCTCAATATCAGTGTCCAACTCCTCTTTGATCTCACGTATAAGAGCCTTTTGAGAAGTTTCTCCCGGCTCAATTTTTCCACCCGGAAATTCCCATTGACCTTTATAGTCACCATAGCCACGCGCAGTGGCAAATACCTTGTCCTGGTTGCGAATAACAGCAGCAACAACATTAATAGCTCTCATAACAGTTTCTGCCTTAAATAAATTCAATTAGCTTGTTTTTCATGCAAGCCTCATACCCGAGCTTCTTTTCTCCTACGGAGTTGAAGTCGACAAGGATAATCGTTCCGGAAATCCCCGTAACCCTGCCTATGCCATATAGCTTATGTTTTACCATCTTGCCAATCATCTCCGGTGGAACAACGATAGCCGGTTTTAGAGGCGCAGAATGAGCTGCCAACGGCATATTCGCCGCTTTTTCAGATACCTTTTTACGGGATTTTCTTCGTTGTTCAACGATCTGCCCATACTCGTCGTCTACATTTTTCCCGCGGATCCTGTAATCATCCATATCTTTAAACACAAACATCGCCGGCTTTTCAACGTCATTATCCGGTACAGGGCGGATGGGGAACATCCAGACTTTACGACCAATACCATCTTCTCCCGGTTGTGTATCAAGATAAGGTTTATCTACAAGTTCTATTCTACCGCAGTAGATATACTCTCCTGTATTTATAACCTCGAACAAATGGACATCAACACCGTTTGTTTTGCTTGCCGCTAGTGTTGCATTTTGTGCCCAGCCAATATCCTGATCGCCTGTTTTGCCCATTCCTGTATAGTGAAGCACTCCACCAATCCATTTATCGTGATAAATCCCCTTTGTATAATCCGAAATAAGGACCAGTGTATTTGTTGTTTTGGAACGACGCATACCGCCCATATTCCCACATCTAAAGAGTTCCACAATATCATCATTTTTTAAAATCCGACCAATTCTCAAATTCGGATCAAACATCTCAAATCTCTCCCTAGCTTTTGATCGATTACTTAAGCAAACTCTTTCTTAACTGCACCTTGCAGAAATTCCTGCAAAACAATCGTTTCTATGGGTACATTTTATAGGCGCGCAATTCTGGCCTACTACTTTTAACATATCCGCTTACCGCATACGACCAGCCTTATCGGCGCTCCTGTTTGGACAATGCACATACTGTCTCAATATGTTCCGTATGCGGGAACATATCCACGGGGGTGATCTCCTGGACGCGGTAACCCAGGGCCGTCAGCTGGGCCAGGTCCCGGGCCAGGGTCTCCGGGTTGCAGCTGACATACACCACACGGCGGGGAGACAGACGGGCCAGGCTTTGCAGGAACTGAGGGGTGGAACCTTCCCGGGGCGGGTCCATGAACACCACATCTGCTTTCAGGCCCTGCTGCGCAGCATCCAGCATCCAGGCCGTAGCATCTGCGGCAACAAAGCGGGCATTGCGCACCCCATTATGCCGGGCATTGCCAATGGCGTCCTGCACCGCATCCCGATTCACCTCCACGCCCAGCACCTGCTTGCAGCGGTCGGCAGCGGTCAGGCCAATGGTCCCAATGCCGCAGTAGGCATCCAACACCGTCTCCTTGCCCGTAAGATGGGCTGCTTCCACCGCCAGGCCATACAAAACAGCGGTCTGGACCGGGTTCACCTGATAAAAACTGCGGGGGCTGATCGCATAGCGCTTACCGCACAACTCATCCAAGATAAAGCCCTTGCCGTAAAGCACCTTCTCCTGGGTGCCCAGCACAGCGCTGGTGCGGCGGGGGTTATAATTCTGCACAACGGTGGTGACCGTCACCTCTCGGGCGGCGGCTGCCTCCAGCAATGCGCGGATGAAGTTTTTTGCCCCAGGCAGCACCGGCTGTGCTGTTACCAGCACCACCATCACCTGACCGGTGACTACACCCCGCCGCACCAGACAATGGCGCAGCAGACCCGTGCCCTTATCCTCATTGAACGGGGCATACCGGCAGGCATTTGCTGCCTGACGCACGGCCAGCAGGGTCTTATTCAGCACTGCATCCTGTAACAGGCAGTCCTCTGCCGGCAGCACCTTATGCGTACCTGCGGCATAGATGCCGGTGGTCACTTTCCCGCCGGGGGCCGGGGCAAAGGTCGCAATGGCCTTATTGCGGTAATGCCAAGGCTGCTGCATCCCCCGGATGGGGCGCACCGGCCCGTATTTCCCCACCAGGGTGCGTACCTTCTCCTCTTTTTGCTTCAGCTGGGCGGCGTAATCCAGCCCCAGCAGGGGGCATCCGCCGCAATTTTTGGCGCGCAGTTTGCAGTCTGTCATAGCTTTTTCCTTACATCCTTTGGATATGTTTTCTTTCAGTATAGCCGGAAAATGCAGCGGGTGCAAGCCGTCTGTATGGTGGACAGAAGCAAAATCCCCCAAAACTTTTGTTTTCCTGCTTTTTACGCAACAAAAACCATCCCCCCGGTCTGCGGAATGCAGGCCGGGGGGATGGCAATTTAGCGGATCAAATGGGTCGTATTACAGGTAGAGCTTCTCGCCCAGTTCCTTCTTTGCGCAGTCCTTTGCCTTGATCAGCACGCAGGGCTGGGTGTCCGAACCGGGGAACACGGGCAGCTCGCTGACCAGGTCAGAACCGTACTTTGCCTTCAGCTCGTCCATATCGCCAAAGTCCAGGCAGCGGTTGGGGCAGGCTGCCACGCAGGCAGGCTGACCGCCGGCTGCACGGATCGCAGCGCAGGCATCGCACTTGCCCACGACCTTCTTCTCCTCGATGTACTGGGGCACATCGTAGGGGCAGGCAGAAACACAAGCCTGGCAGCCGATGCACAGCTTATCGTCGTGCAGCACGGTGCCATCCTCTGCCTTGTACATTGCACCCACCGGGCAGGCGCTGACGCAGGCCGGGTTCTGGCAGTGGTTGCAGCTGGTGGAGAAGCTATACATCTTCACCTTCGGGAAAGTGCCCACCTCGTAGCTGTCTGCGGTACGGTAGATGGTGCCCACGTCCAGACGGTTCTTGTCCTTGCAGGCCACCTGACAAGCGCGGCAGCCGATGCAGCGGGTCATATCAAAATAAAATCCTAATGCCATCCTTCTCCCCCTCCTTTACAGCGACAGGATACGCTTATCGGTCAGGCAGTCCTCTTCCAGAGCGGGACCGTCGTACTTCTCGATCTTGCAGTTGATGTTGTTGTAGGGCGTCACGCCGGAGCCGCTCATCTCGTTGCCCAGCAGGTAGTTATCTGCACCGCTGCGGTCAATGCCGGTCTCCTCGTCCACGTTGACCCATGCACCGTGGGGGATGGACACCACGCCCGGCATCATGGACTGCATCACGCTGGCCTTACGCAGGGCTTGTGCGGTCTTGGTGCTGATCAGCACAGTATCGCCGGTCTTGATGCCCAGCTCTGCAGCGTCGGATGCGTTGATGTACACCGGGTTGGGCCAGGCCTCACGCAGCCAGGGGCAGTTATCGAAGGTGGAGTGACAACGGCGCAGGTAGTGGATATTGTACAGCAGGTAGGGGTACTCGCCCTTCTCGCCGCCGATCTTGCCGTCCTTAAAGGTGGTCTCGTAGCCAGTGTTGGGGGTAATGTACTCCGGATAGGGCTTGTAGTCCCAATCAATAAAGCCGAAGCTGTTGAACAGGTCAGCCTTGGACTGGCTGCAGATCTCGAGCTTTCCGCTGGGAGTTTTGCGGGGGTTAGCCTCCGGGTCAGCGATGAAGTCAGCATAACCGATGGAGTTGCTGAACTCGTCGCCGGGCTTGCGCTCCACCTGGTAACCGCCGTTGTCGATGAACTCCTGCAGGCCGATCACGCCCTCCTGAGCCTCGCCTTCCACGCCCCAGTTCTTGATGTCTGCGTCGGTAATGGTGACCAGCTTCTGGAACTCCTTACCCTGGGTGCCGGGCACTACCACCTTGGAGCCTGCGATGCGGTTGAAGAACTGCTGCTTCTCGCTGATGGCGTAGTGCTGCTTGGGATCGATGCCCATCTTCTCCATGATCAGGCTGTAGATCTCCTGGTCGTTCTTTGCCTCGTACAGGGGCTCGGTGACCTGAGAGTAGCACAGCAGGAACTCGCGGTTGGAGGAAGCCAGTCCGCCGGGACGCTCCCAGTAGGTGGTGACCGGCAGCACGATATCAGAGTACTTTGCCGGGGTGTTCAGGAACTGAGCGCTGGACACGACAAAATCCACCTTACGGTGTGCCTCGATGCCCTTCTTCATGTTGGGGCCGGTCTGCAGGTAGGCGTGCTCGTCCATGTTGACGATGCAGTGGATATCACAGGTGCGGTCCTCGCCCTTGGTGACTCTGCCGCCGTAATAGTCGCCGATCATGCGGTACTTGCCGGTGAGCACAGCATCCCAGACCTGAGGACCAACGATCATGCCGTCCACATCATTGCTCAGGCCGGTATCCAGGCCGGAGCCGCCGCCACGCACCAGAGAAGAACCGATGTTGCCGGAGCTTGCAGTGTAGCTCAGCGCCACGCAGTTGCCGGGCTTGCCCATATGGCCGCCCATAGCGCCCACGGTCATGATGATCTGGGGCACGTTCTCAGAGCCGTCGTTACGGGCAGAAGCAAAGCTGTACATGAACCAGACGTTGTTGCCCTTGCCCATCACGCGGGCCAGCTCGGTGATCTGCTCCACCGGGGTGCCGCAGATGTTGGAAGCCCACTCCGCGGTCTTTTCCACACCGTCGTACTTGCCGGTGAGGTAATCACGGAAGTTCACATCGCTGCGCAGATCCGCAGGCTTGTGGTCTGCGTCAAAGCCGACGGTGTACTTGTTCAGGAAGTCCCAGTCGATGATGCCGCCCTCTTCGTTGTCCAGGCGCAGCATCTCATAGGCAACGCCCAACAGCAGAGCCGTATCGGTACCGGTACGCACAGGCACCCAGTCTGCATCCAGAGCCTGGGCCGAAGCGCTGTACATGGGGTCGATGGAGATGAACTTAACGCCCTTTTCCTTTGCGCGCAGGTAGTTCATCATCGGGGTGCCGGGGGCAGACCATGCCGGGTTCAGAGACAGGAACACAACCGTATCTGCGTTCAGGATATCAAAACGGTCGTTGCCGGTGCTGAAGCCGTTGCCGCCGATGCCCAGGGTAGAGGCAGTGTTCAGCAGGTAGCTGCCGTAAGAGGTGGAGTCAGCAACCGAGGTGTGGCCGCCGATGGCCAGCAGGGGGTCGCAGTCCCAGTGAGAGCCCCAGCTGCCGGTCAGGAAAGCCTGGCTGCCGTACTTCTCTTTGATGGAGAGGAACTGCTCCGCCACATAGGTAGCAGCCTCGTCCCAGGAGATGCGCTCCCACTCGTCGATGCCGCGCAGCTGGCCGTTGGGGTTCTCCGGAGACCAGTGCTTACGCTTCATGGGGTACTTCAGACGGTCAGCACCAAAGCACTGCTGCTGCTGTGCCTTGCCGCGGACACAGCCGCGCTGCTGGGGGTAGTCCAGAGAGTCCGGGTGGGTATCGTCGGTCTTCTGACGCACCACGGTACCGTCCTTGACCATGACCTTATTCATGCAGCGGCCGCCGCAGTTGTGCCAGCAGGCAGCGCTGACCCACTTGCCGCCCTCTTCAGGGTTGGTGATGGGGGTATGCTCCACCGTGCCGGAAGCCTCCTCAGAGGGAGCCGAAGCGGCCAGGTCGTTGTCCTTATTACAGCCGGTCAGTGCCGCTGCCCCTGCCAGGGCTGCGGTAGCCACCGCGCTGTCCTTCAGGAACTGACGGCGGTTCAGGGTCGTGCTGCAAAATTTGTTCAGCAGATCTGACATTGTGTTCCTCCTTGCGGCGTATAGCCGCCCAGTATGTTCGTTCTACAGATAATCTTATCAACAAAGCGGGAATAAGGCAATGGACATATTCCTGCTTTGTGTTACTTAATGCCCACTTTTGATAAAGCGTACCAATACATTTGTCAAAATTGCATCGCAAAGTTTTCCATTTCCGGGGGAAAGTTCGATATTTTTCACAAAAGCTTGCGAAACCACAGGCTTTATGGTTAAATGATAGCATCAAAAGAAAGCGAGGCCCACCCATGACCCAAACCCAGCTGGAATCCATTGCAGCCGTACTTGCCGGGCGGCATTACCTGTACAGCCTGTTCCACCAGGTGTTCAGTCAGCAGCCCCAAAAGGAGCTGTTGGATCTGTTGTGCTCCCCCTTTACTGCCCAGGCGCTTGGGCTGTTTGCCGCCGACGATCAGGACGCCTTGGCCCAAGGCGCGGAATGGCTGCCGGGCCTGCCCCCGCGCCTTGCCGACCCGGACATAGCCGAAGCAGTGGAAAACGAATATATGCACCTGTTCATCGGGCCGGGCAAGCTGCCCGCCCCGCCCTGGGAGTCTGTGTACCGGGGCAAGCAGGAGTTTTTGTTTACCGACATCACCCTGGAAGTGCGGGACTTCTACCGCTCTCAGGGCTACCTGCCCCAGGGCTACCCCCATGTAGCGGACGACAGCCTGGGCCTGGAGCTGGACTTTATGGCCAAGCTGAGCCAGAAGGCGCTGGAGCTGTTCCAGGCAGGCAACCTGCAGGGTGCGCTGGCGCAGCTGCGTGTGCAGAACATCTTCCTCAGCAGCCACCTGCTGGCCTGGGTGCCCCAGTTCGTGCAGCGGATGCAGAAGGTAAAGGTGCAGCTGCTGTACCCCCGGCTGGTGGAGATCAACGCCGCATTTTTGCAGCAGGATCAGGCCCTGCTGGCTGAGCTGATCCAGACCCTGGCAGAGAACTGAGCAAACAAAAATGGATCTATCCGTTCTGGGCTTGCCCCGGATAGATCCATTTTTTATTTATCCTCTGCCTGCTCTTCTGGCGGGCGTTTTTCCCGGGCACGCACATACCGAAAGACCCCGGCTTCGCTGACCAGCATGGACCGGCATAGCAGCGCTGCGCCCTCCTCCACTGTGTAATCCTGCTGGTCCAGCCACCAGTCCCAGGTGGAGAAGAAGAAGGTAACGATCTTTGCATGCCACAGCCGCACCGGCAGCCGCCCCCGGCTGTCCGGCGTGAGGAACAGGCAGCTGTGCCCCTGCTGGATCACCTCGTCCAGCACCCGCATCCCAATGGCGGTAGTGCTGTCGGTATACAGGGTCTCCAGATATTCCCGGTACTGATCCACGGTGGACAGGTACCGGCGCAGATCCGCTTCCATCTGTTCCCGGTCTGGCTGGGCGTCCGGCATGGGTTTTTGATACACCAGGCAGCCGCACAGCGCCTCGTCCGCTTCCCGGAACATCTCCTCCAGCAGCTGCTCCTTGCCGCTGTAATGGGCATAAAAGGTCTTGCGGTTGATGGTGGCCTGCTGGGCCAGCAGCTTGACCGTGATCTCCTCAAAGGACATCTGACGCAGCAGCTCCAGCATTGCCCTGCGCAGCAGGTTCTGGGTGCGGTCGATGCGCAGATCCCCTTTGGTTTCTCGTTGTGCCATCTTTGGCCATCCTTTCCCCTGATCGGGAGGTTTTTTCTATGTCTTTTTTTCTTGATCCCGCCGCAAAGGCACTGCTGGCCCAGGACCACCCCACGGTGGACCCCGCCCGCTGCCACAACAAGCGCCAGATGCGCAGCCGCTGCACCGCCTGCCAGGATATCTGTCCCCAGGCGCTGTACCAGAAACCGGGCTTTGTGCCCCGCTTCAACGCCTGTGTTAACTGCGGCCTGTGTGTAAGCGCCTGCACCACCCGCTGCATCTCCCCTGCCCCAGATACCCTGGAGGCGCAGGCTGCACTGCTGAAAAAGCCCGAAGGCCCGGTATGGCTGGGCTGCGATGCCGCCGCCCGGCAGAACGATCTGTCGGTACACTGTCTGGCTGCACTGCCCTGGGAGTATCTGGCCGCCTTATCTCTGCGGGGGCCGGTGATCCTGGATATTGCGCCCTGTGCCCAATGCGAACAGGATGCTGCGGCGGCGCTGCTGCGGCAGAACCTGGAAAAGCTCCTGATCTTCTGGGGTGCGGAGGAGTTTGGCCGCCGCATCCAGCTGGATGACAGCGGCGCTCCTGTGCCGGAGCATGGCGCCACGACCCGCCGGGGGCTGCTGCGCAGCGCCCTGGCCCAGGGTCAGAAGGGGCTGGGCAAGCTGGCCGGACAGCTGCCGGGCAGCAAGCAGCAGCCCAGTGAGGGACTGGTCTACCGGGGATTGCTGCACCAGCAGATGCTGGCTCACCCCGGCGCTCATGGCTGGATCCTGCCCCGCTTTACCGAAAAATGCTGGGGCTGCGGCATCTGTGAGGCCATCTGCCCCCAAAAGGCACTGCAATTCACCCCCCAGCCGGATGGCAAGGTGGCGGTGCAGCTGTTCCCCTCCCGGTGTACTGGCTGCGAGCTGTGCGCCCAGCTCTGCCCGGACAAGGCGATCTCCGGCACAGCCATTGCGCAGCTGCCGGACCTGAACACCGTTTGTCTGGCCGTAACCGAGCAGGCACAGTGCCGCCATTGCGGCCACCCCATCCGCCCGGGCAGCGACCCGGATCTCTGTCCTGCCTGCCGCAAAAAGCAGGCCCGGGTCCCCGGCCGCCGGCTCTGACCGTACCTTCCCAAAAGCTCCCGTCCTGCGGCGGGGGCTTTTTTATTTTTGTCCTGCCAGCAGGGCATCGTAGGCTGCAGGGTCATTGCAGTTTTGCAGCAAAGGCTGGCACGCCGGTTCCAGCTGCAAAAAGCGGGCGTCACAGCTTTGGATCAGCCGCCGCACCGGGGCCGGGCCGGGGCGGATCAGCTGCTCGATCTGCCCTGCCAGCCCTGCCCGGTATACCCCGATCAGCGGTTCCCACTTGCCATTGCAGCAGGCCAGCACCGCGTCCCCGCCCTGGCTGCGCTGGGCCTGCACCAGCCGGGACAGGATCTCTGCGCTCACCAAGGGCACGTCCACGCTGAGCACCAGACACAACGGATGTGCCGCCGCCTGGAAGCAGGCGTGCAGACCGCCCAAAGGACCCCGCTCCGGGTAGACATCCGGCACCACCCGCCAGGGGCAGTCCCCGCCCCGGTATCCCGAGACCAGGATCTCCCCCACGCCCAGAGCCTGGGCCTTTTCTGCCTGGTGCTGTAAAAAGGTCTTGCCCTGCCAGCACAGCTGGGCCTTATCCCGCCCCATCCGGGAGGAATGTCCCCCCGCCAGCAGGATAAAACTTACATCACGCATCCGCCCTGCCCTCCAGATGATCCCGGATCAGCCGGGCCGCAGCCTCCCCATCCTCCAACGAGAGGCGGGGCAGGCCATGGGTGTCCAGCTCCGGCAGGTCGGTGGCAATGGCCAGCACCTGCCCGGTGCAGACCGGTGCAGCGCTGTTGCCCCGGCGCACCAGCTCGATCTTCGGGCCGGGCCAGTGCTTGAACCCTTCCAGCAGGATCACATCCGCTTGCGGGAACAGACCTGTCAGCACATCCAGATCCGGGGCAGACCAGCGGCGCACCGCACAGAACTTGGTATCCGAAAACACCACCGTTCCCACAGCGCCCGCCGCAAAACAGCGGCTGCTGTCGGTGCCGGGCACATCCGCTTCAAACTCGTGTCCATCGTGCTTGATCACCGCCACCTGCAGCCCCAGCGCCGTCAGCGCAGGGATTACTTTTTCACAATACGTGGTCTTGCCGGAGTTCTTCACCCCGGAGATTGCAAACAATCCCGGCGTTTTCATCACAGCATCACCACATCTACGCTCTGCCCCGGCTCCAGGGGCGGGCTGCCTGCGGGCAGGTCCAGCATACAGTTGCATCCCTGCATACTGGAAAGCACCCCCGAAGCATGAAGCCTCTGGGGCAGGGTGACCTGTCCATCCTGACAGACGCCCCGGACGAAGCGCCGGTTGGGGCTGGCCTTTGCAAAGGCGCTTTGCAGCACCGCCCGGCGGCGCACCGGCGCAAGAGCCGGGCAGCCGGTCAGGGCTGCCAGCATGGGCCGCACCAGCAGCTCGATATGAGCCGCCGCCCCAAAGGGATTGCCGGACAGGCTCAGCACCGGCACGCCGTTCCACTTCCAGAACAGCGCCGGGCTGCCCGGCTTCATGCGGACCTTCCAGAATACCGGATCCACCCCCAGCTGCGCCGTCACTGCATGGAGGATATCTTTTTTGCCCACCGAAACGCCCCCGGTGGTCAGTACAAAGTCTGCATCGGCAGCCGCCTCCTGCACCGCTTGGGCCACGGCTGCGGCATCATCCGGCAGCTGGCGGGCAACGGTCAGCTCTGCGCCCAGCTCCGTGAGGCGGGCAGCAGTCAGCCAGAGGTTTTGGTTGTAGATACGCCCCTGTTCCAAAGGCTGTCCCGGGGCGGTGACCTCGTCGCCGGTGGTCAGCAGCGCCACCCGGGGCCGGGGACGCACCGGCACCTCTGCCAGGCCCATCCCCGCCAGGATGCCTACCTCCACCGCACCAATGCGGGTGCCGGCAGGCAGCAGCAGCGCCCCGGCAGGGTAGTCCTCGCCCGCAAAACAGTAGTTGCCGTGATGGGGCACCGGGGCATAGACCTCCACCACATCCTCGGCGTAATTGGTTTTTTCCTGCCACTGAACACAGTCGCATCCGTCGGGGATCGCACCGCCGGTCATGATGCGCACACATTCGCCAGGGGCCACGGTACCGGCGTACCAGCCGCCGGCGTCCACCTCTGCCACCACCCGCAGGCGGGCAGGGCTCTCCGGGCTGGCCTGGGCCAGGTCTGCGCTGCGGCAGGCATAGCCGTCCACCGGCGAACGGTCAAAGGGCGGGTTGGGCTGCTGGCTGATCATATCCCGGGCCAGCACCCGGCCCATGGACTGCAAAAGCCCTGCCTGCTCCTCCCCCTCCAGGGGATGCAGAGCGGCGCATACCAGCTCTGCCGCCTGTTCCAGTTCGATCTGCTTGCGCATGGTCAGACTCCTTTTCCAAACCCGCAGTTGGGATAGGTGCATACCGGGCAGCCCAGGCACAGGCCGCCTGCCCCCATCCGGGTGATATCCCGCCGGGTCAGCTCCACGCCGGCCGCCACCCGGGGCAGCACCAGGTCAAAGATCGTGGCGGCGGCGTACATTACGCAGCCGGGCAGGCCCAGCACCGGGGTCCCATCCTCAAAATACGCCAGCAGGAACATAGCCCCCGGCAGCACCGGTGCGCCGTAGCTCACCACCCGTGCCCCGGTCTGCTTGATGGCGCCGGGGGTCTGGTCGTCCGGGTCCACGCTCATGCCGCCGGTGGTCACGATCATCTCACAGCCCAGCTCCTTCAGCTCCAGCACTGCATCCCGGATGGCCTGCATATCGTCGGGCACCATGCGGTGATGCTCCACCTGGATGCCGTAGGCCGCCAGCTTTGCCTTGACCACTGGGGTAAAGGTATCCTGGATGCGGCCATAGAACACCTCGTTGCCGGTCGTCACCAGACCAGCCCGCTGCAGCTTATAGGGCAAAAGCTCCAGCAGCGGGGTATCTCCGGCGGCCTGCACCGCCTGCTCCAGCTGCTGCTTTTTGATGACCAGCGGGATGATCCGCGTCCCGGCCAGCTTGTCCCCGGCTTTGACCGGGGTATTGGTGTGCCGGGTGGCCACCATGATCTGCTCCACATCGTTTACGGCGTTCAGACGCTCCACATCCACCCGGAACAGTCCGTCCCGGTCGGCGATCAGCTCGATCTTGCCTTCCTTTACCGGGGTGGGGTGCATCCCTTCGTTCTGGCACAGCCCCCGCAGGATCTCGGCGGCTTCGTTTTCATGGTAGGTGGTATCGTCCTGTTCCCACACATACAGATGATCCTTTCCCAGGGACAGCAGCACCGGGATATCCTCCTCGGTGACAACGTGTCCCTTCCGGAAGCGGGCATCCTTGGTAACGCCCCGGATGATCTGGGTCATATCATGGCAGAGCACATGGCCCACGGCCTGCCGTGTCTCGATCAATTTCATTGATGCAAATCCTCCTCAGTTCCGATCAGCGGCATGATAGCAGATGCCGGTATCTCCAGCATATCCGGCAAAGGCGGGCATGGCTCGATCAAGGTGCCCTTGGACACCTTCCACCACAGATGCCCGACCCCCGCCGGGCTGGTACAGTCCAGGTTCCAATCAAAGGGGTCCTCGCTCACCTGGCCCGGGCGCACCGGCACCAGGTTCTCCGCCCCTGGCAATGGGCGCCGCAGATCGTGCGCCCGCACGCCCACAAAACGGCAGTGCTCCGGCACCGCCTTTTCCACCCGCAGCGTCCTGCTCCAGCCTGCCAGCTCCACGGTATGTTCCGCACGCCGGACGCAGGGCAGGATGTTCTTGCACCCGGTAAGCCGGGCAGCGGCCAGGGTCTGGGGGTCGGCAAAGACCTGCCGGGTGGGGCCACTGCGCAGCACCCGGCCCTTTTCCAACACCGCCAGTGCGGGGCACAACCGGTACGCTTCGTCCCGGTTATGGGTCACCAGCAGGGCAGGACGGTCAAACTCGGCCAGCAGAGCCGCCAGCTGCGCCTCCACTTCTTCCCGCAGGAAGCTGTCCAGGGCGCTGAACGGCTCGTCCAGCAGCAGCGCTTCCGGCTGTCCCACCAGGATGCGGGCCAGTGCCGCCCGCTGCTGCTGCCCGCCGGACAGCTGCCCGGGCAGGCGTTTTTCCAGGCCGGACAGCCCCAGTTTCTGGATCATGGCGGCGCAGCGGGCAGCACGCTCGGCCTTGGAAAGGGTCTTGTCCTGCCGCAGCCCGCAGGCCACATTCTGCTCCAGGGTCATATGGGGGAACAGGGCATAGCTCTGGAACAGCAGCCCTACCCGGCGCTGCTGGGGCGGCAGGTCGATGCCGGCCTCGCTGTCAAACAGCACCCGGTCCCCCAGACAGATGCGGCCCTTATCCGGCCGCTCCACCCCGGCAATGCAGCGCAGGGTCATGCTTTTGCCGCAGCCGGAGGCTCCCAGCAAAGCGGTGGCCTCGGCATCGGCGGCAAACTGCACCTGCAAATGAAACCCCGGCAGGCGTTTTTCAATATCCACCCAGAGCTTCATCTGCGCTGCCTCCCCTGTTTTTGTTTTTTCTCCAATAGATTCACCGCCAGCAGCACCACCGCCGAGATCGCCACATCCACCAGCACCCATTGCAGGGCAGCCGCTTCGTTATCGGTACGCCAAAGCTGATAGACGGTGGTTGCAATGGTGGCCGTCCGGCCGGGCGTGTAGCCCGCCAGCATACTGGTAGCGCCGTACTCGCCCAGCGCCCGGGCAAAGGCCAGCACTGCACCGGCCAGGATCCCCTGGCGGCACACCGGCATCCGCACACGCCAGAACACATATCCTTCCGACAGGCCCAGGGTGCGGGCGGCATCCGCCAGGTCCTCGTCAAAGCTCTCAAATGCGCCCCGGGCGGTGCGGTACATCAGCGGAAACGCCACCACGATCGAGGCAAAAATGGCACTGTACCAGTTCATCACCAGCCGGATGCCAAACTGCCCAAAAAACTGCCCCAGGGGACGGCGTGTCCCCAACAGCAGCAGCAAAAAGTAGCCCACCACCGTGGGGGGCAGCACCATGGGCAGCGTGAGGATCACATCCAGCACGCCTTTTATAGCCCGGGGCAGCCGCGCCACATAATAGGCTGCAAAAATGCCTGCAAAAAACACCACTCCGCAGCTGATCAGAGCAATGCGCAGGCTGTTAAAAAGCGGGTACCAATCCATCTCAGTCCACCGGCACGAACCCTACGCCGCGGAACACCTCCATAGCAGGTTCCGTAGCCAGGTAGTCCAAAAACTGCTGTGCCTGCTCCGGGTAGGCGGCTGTCCGCATCACGGCTGCCGGGTACACCACCTGACCGCACATCTCCGCAGCAGCCTCGTCCACCACCGTGAGCTTAGCGCTGAACGCATCGGTGCAGTAGACCACGCCCGCATCCACGCTGGCCTCCTTGACCTGAGTGGTCACCTCCTTGACGTTGGAACCGTAGGTGATGACCCCCGCTTTGGCCAGAGCCTGCTCGTCCAGGCCGTAGTAGGACAGGATCTTCTGGGTATACTGCCCCACCGGAACATCCCCGTTGCCCATGCAGAACAGGATATCCCCTGCGGTCAGATGCTCCGCCAGCTGCTCAAAGCTCTGGATCTGCTTGGGGTTCTCTGCCGGGACGGTCAGGGTGACCTTGTTTTCCAGCAGATCCACCCGGCTGCCGGGCTGTACGAAGTCCAGCTGATCCGGGTTTTTCTCGGCCTCGGCGGCAGCATCCAGCTGGTTCATCTGTTTCTGACCGGCGCTGATGAACAGGTCGCAGACTGCCCCCTCCTGGATCTGGGTCTTGAGGGTGCCGGAAGAGTCAAAATTGAACCGGAACTGCACCTCCGGGTGATCCAGGGTATACTGCTCCCCAATGGCGGAGAGGGTCTCGGTCAGCGAAGCCGCAGCAAACACGGTCAGCTCCACCGTCTGGGGCGCTGCGCTGGATGCCGTGCTCTGCGCCGAGCTGGCAGCGGGACTGGAAGCAGCGCCGCACCCGGCCAGCACAGCACCGGCACCGACACCGGCACCTAATGCCACACAAATAAATACATTCGTTAGTGCAGCACAGGCACCGACAGCTGCAAGTGCAGAGGAACCGACAAACTGACCAACAATGATGGAATCAGCCATATTATACACTTGCTGAAAAAAACTGCCGAGAATCATCGGCAGTGCAAATATTGTCAGTGCTTTAAGGGGCTCATCTGTGATTAAATATTCATCTTTTGACATTATCATATTTCTCCTTTTTCCCAGAGACTCTGCTCTGGCAAATACCAATGAACTTTCCTGCTTTATCCCTCACTTGCTACCCTTTTATATCTAATCGGCACATCATATCCAAATGTTCTCTTTCCATGGACTTCCATACTTTCGGATACCTCCAGACAAGTGTCTGAAAACTTCTCCCACAGCCTGAATACCATAACCGGGGTAAATTGGCTCATACTGCCCCCTTCCCAGACACCATCCTTTTCCTGATATATAGCTGGTGTAAACTTTTCAGATTTTTTATTTTATCGTTACAGACAGTATTCACATGCTGTGCATATGGAAATATTTTCCCATCTTCTTTCATTTCTGTAAATTGTTCTTTGTTATCAAAATGTCCTGTCATTAGTTTTACAAATCTTTCTACATTCACTATAATTTCCTGCCTTTCTGCAGATATTACTGCTCTTAAAACATAAGCTGAAGCCCCATTACAATGATCCACATATATGCGCAGGTCTTTGGTATCATTAATAATCCGACCTGCGGTTTTGTTTTACTGAACAGTGTTACCGGAAGATAACATCCAAAAGAAATAATGATGGCTGCAGCCATCCTCGTCATATGATATCCATATGTATTTCCGGAAATCAGATATAAGATCATTACACCTATACCGGTAACAGCAAAGACCGCATTTCTTATAACAGATAATTTCATATTTCCTTCATCTGTACACCAGTTATTCTGCGGAAACATACATATCACAATTCTGATAACCGCTGATATCCATATAACAACCTCAATGACTACTGGTATTTTTAATTCCGGGAATGTATATTTCCATATATACATTAAAAGAATATAAAACATCGTCATTGTGATAGACGATACCTGCAATCCAATTCCAAGCTGTCTCTTTATTTTATCATTTGTTCCACGTACAGCCCTTATAATTCTTGGCACCAGATGAAAAGCATCCCCTCCACAAAGTGTCAATGTCAGTATTCCATATAGTACATACAGGATATTTCCTTTTGAGAATAAAAAAAATAAGACTGCTGCTGCCAGATCAAAAGTCAGATACACTGCATCAAAGACTGCTTCCATCAAATCCGGAATCTGTGGTTTATAATTACTCTTTTTCACTTGCTCTCTCCTCTTAATAGTTCTTCCGCATTGTTACAAATTCTGTCAAATACATTCATACACACATGCTTTTCTTCTTCTGTCAGCCCTCTTAAAACATTCTGTGCAAACTGTTTTTGTGCGTTTAATCCTGCGTCCACGATAAGTGCCGCATCATCCAGAAGGACAATTTCAATATGTTTTTTATTATCTTTACTTTGTTTTCTTTTTATAAGACCTTTGTTTTCCAATTTTTTCAGTGAAGATGAAACATGTGATTTCGTTGACTTTCTGATCCTTACTATTTCCGCTGCTGTATTATGATGTGGATTATTATGTAAAAACATAATTATATCGTATTCCATCTGTGTTAACTCATATTGATCGCACACCTTGCCAGAAAGTAATTCATAATAGCTTGTAATCGTCTTATGCTTGTCCCAGAAATACATCTGCGCCTCCTTATTGTTCTTTTTAGAACGATTATAGGGTAATACTTCTGCTATGTCAATTATTTTTTCTTCACAATACGCATTTGTCCAGCCCGTGGTATATGATCAGCATTGCTTATGGTATTAAAAAAACCTTCTGCAGAAGCCTGTTTCACCCTTTGATGAATCCAGCTTTTTCCACAGAAGGTCTTTTATTTTTCTACACATATTTACTATGTTCGGATTTTATTTGATGAACCCGACCTGTTTGCTGATGATTTCGACCTGCTCATCTTTCTTTTTATTATATTCCACTTTCTTCTCTTCAAAGTAGTTTCTTCCATAAGAATCAATGGATACGATCAGTGGTCCAAATTCTTTTACATGGCAATGCCACAAAGTCTCAGGCATTCCCAGATCTTTCCACTGTGCCTCCACGATTTCTTCCACTTCTACTGCTGCCACGACTGCATTTCCTGCAGGAAATACACAATGGATTGCACCAAAGTCCTTGCAGGCTCTCTCGGTATTTTCCTTCATGCCGCCCTTGCCTACAATGACACGGACGCCTGTGGTCTCTACAAATTCATACTCAAACTTTTCCATTCTCATAGATGTCGTGGGGCCTACGGATACCATCTCGTATTTGTCATCTCCCAAAGGGCGGATAATCGGGCCGGCATGCAGGATTGCAGCATCTCTGACATCCACCGGAATCTCTCTTCCCTCTTCTACAACACGACGGTGTGCCACATCACGACAGGTTGTAATATCTCCTGTCAGGTATACAATATCTCCAATATGAATATCCTTTAAATCCTCTGCCGATACAGGTGTTACCAGAATTTTCTTACCATCTTTTATTTCTACTGCCATAATTATTCTCTCCCTTCTGAATTAGTTTTCTTCCTTATATTCAAAACCGGTATGGGTATCTACCGTAAAGTTTAAATCCTTATCAAATACAATATGTCCTCTTCTGTGGCTCCAGCAGCCTACATTTACTGCCACACCAATCGCAGATGGATGACGTGCGGTATTCTCGATATTAACTCCCATGACAGAGTAATTGCCACCCATCCCCTGCGGTCCAAGACCAATGGCATTAATACCATCTTCCAACAATTTCTCCATCTTAGCAGCGTTAGCATTGTCATTGTGAGAACCTACCGGGCGCATCAGTGCCTTTTTCGAATTTAATGCCGCTGTTTCTACGGAAGTACCAACGCCGACACCAACTAAAAGTGGAGGGCATGCATTCAATCCATAAGTTGTCATACGGTCTAATACAAACTTGGTCACTCCCTCATAGCCTTCGCCCGGCATTAAAACCGTGGCATTGCCAGGAAGCGTACAGCCTCCACCTGCCATATAAGTATAGATTTCACATTTATCGGAATTTGGAACAATGTCCCACCATACAGTAGGGGTTCCTTTTCCTACATTTTTACCTGTATTGTACTCATCAAAAGTTTCTACGGAATTGTGACGAAGCGGTGTTGCAACTGTAGCCTGCATCACTGCATCCTTCAGTAATGCTTCCAGATTATCAATCAGTGGGAATTTTGTTCCACATTTTACCCAGAACTGTAATACACCGGTATCCTGACAGGAAGGACGGTTTAATTTCAATGCCAGTTCCTGATTGCGGAACATGGTATCGTAGATGACCTTTGTCATAGGAGAATCCTCTTTGTCTCTCAGTTCCTGCAATTTTGCGATAACATCATCCGGCAGCTTCTTTGCTGTAAATCCTACGAACTGCGCCATAATATCAGTCAGTTTCTTTACTTGTACTTCATTTGACATATCTTTTTCCTCCAGATTTTTCAATAATATAATTTAAAAGTGAAATTTTATCCTACGGATAAAATGGAAATGCTATTGGTAAAATAATCATGCTGACCACGGTTGCAATGACGATCAACGGCATTCCAGCTTTTACATAATCCATAAATTTATAGTTGCCGGCTCCGACTACCATCGTATTGGCAGGCATTCCGATTGGAGTAGCGTAGGCACAGGAACCTCCTATGACACATGCCATCAGAACTGCTCTTGGATCTGCACCCATTCCCTGGGCAATGGACACACAAATCGGTGCCATCAGGGCGGTAGTAGCTGTATTTGACATAAAGTTTGTCATGATACAGCACAGAATAAACACCACAAAAGTGAATAGTACCGGAGAAGGATTTTTACCTAATGCACCAATCACTTTATCTGCAATCAGTTCTCCTGCTCCTGTAACCTCGAGTGCCTTGGCCAGAGAAAGCGTACCTCCAAACAGGAAAATGGTCTTTAAATCAATGGATTTTAAAGCATTCTTTTCAGAAATGACACCGGTGAGGATTAATAAAATTGCTCCTACGCAGCCTGTGATACAAAGTTTTACACCAATCTGTTCTTCAAAAATCATCCCTATCAGGGTGGCAATCAGAATCACCAGCGATAATACTTTTTTCCACTTTGGAACATTGCTAAAATCCTGTGACTCATCAAAAATAGAATCATCTGCATCCGTCGTATCATGATGCGGTAAAATTTTAAATCCGATCGTAGCATAAAATAGGATACCAACGATCAGAATCGGCAGACCGACAATCGCATACTCGAAAAAACCAAATTTCAATCCCAACGGTTCAAGTGCAGATTGTGCAATCATATTGCCGGGTGCACCAATCAGTGAAAGATTTCCTCCCATTGCTGCTGCAAATACTAACGGCATCAGAAGTCTTGACCGCTTATACCCTGACTTCGCTGCAATTCCAATTACAACCGGAATAAGAACTGCTGCCGTACCGGTATTGGAAAGAAATCCGCTCATAACTGCCACAATCACCATGATTGCGATAATCAGACTGCGTTCCGTTTTTGCAAATTTTGTTACCAGACTTCCAATTTCATTTGCCATACCGGTTTCAAACAATGCCCCGCCTACAATGAACATGGCAACAAACAGAATCACGTTACTGTTGATAAATCCATTGAAAGCATCACTTACGCTCAACACACCGGTAATCACAAGACCAACACAGACAATCATGGATGTCAGGCCGAGCGGAATCTTCTCTGTAACAAACATGATAATGGCAAATGCCAGAAATATTAATGTAATTACTGTCGGGCTCATAGAAAACCTCCTTTTTTTCTTTTTTATCGTGTTAAAAAGTGACATGGCCTTGTCGTTTTCCTTTTGTAAACACATCATATCGCATTTTCAGTATAATGTACATTTCATATACTTGACGTCAGCATAGTTTTTTCCTATACTGAAACTATAGTATAATTTTTCTGTACAATGACGGAGGATTCTATGACACTGACACAATTAGAATACTTTTGTATGGTATGCCGCTACCATAGTATTACCCGCGCGGCTGACGCGCTCTATGTTTCCCAGCCTACGATCTCCACTTCGATCCGGGATCTGGAAAAAGAGTTTCATCTGAAACTTTTTAACCATGGAAAAAACAGAATTTCCCTCACCAAAGACGGTGCGGCTTTTTATCAGAAAGCAGAATTTATTCTAAAACAGACGCAGGAACTGTACACCGACTTTTCAAATATTGAAAAAAAGCGGCACCCGCTGCGGATCGGTATTCCTCCTATGATCAGCACGGTATTTTTTCCGCGGGTGACCGACCAGTTTCAGGAACAGTATAATATACCCATTCAGCTTTTAGAATATGGCTCCCTCCGCGCCCGTACTTTAGTCGACAATGAACAGTTAGATATCGCCATGGCAAATATGGATTTTTATAATCTGGATAAATATAACAGTTATGTCATGATGGAAGACAGATATGTCTACTGTGTTTCCAAGACGCACCGGTATGCCGGTGAAAAAGAAATTACAATGGATATGTTAAAAGATGAGCCCATTATCTTATTCAATACGGACTCTGTTCAAACCCAGACAGTCATCACCCGTCTGCGCAGTGCCGGGATCACACCAAATGTCCACATGTACTGCAGCCAGCTCGTTACTGTCCTTAATTTTGTCCGGGGTGGTAAATGCGGTGCTTTTTTGTATTCCTCTCTCGCTACCAATCCCCGTGATTTTGTTGTGATCCCGGTATCCCCGGAAATCACCAGTAAATTTGGTATCATCTGGAAAAAGGGTGTTTTTGTACCGGATCAGTTAACTAAATTTGTAAAATTCATTCAGGAGTATGATGTTACCCCTTATTTACCGAAACTTTAATCTGACAGTCTTGTTTTTTATCAACTTGTTTAGAAAACTTTACGGTAACTGCAATCACTCAAAATCTCTGGTAATGTTCGTAAGCCATTTATTTCTGAAATAGTGAATGAATACCACAGGCATTTTTTCGAACTCGTCCAGTGTCATGACAAAGTATACCCAGACAGGCGGCAGTTTAAAAACATATGCAGCAAGAAAAGTAAGTGGGACTGCAACAAGCCACATAAATATAGTATCTACGATCATTCCAAATCTGGTATCACCGCCACCCCTGAAGCAGCCGCATATAAGACAGGTATTAATACCTTCGCCCACAAAACGCCAGGTTGTCATAATGATAAAAATGCCAAGATAATAAATAGCCGTCTCTGTTAATTTATCCCGGTAGAAATCCAGTATCATAGGACGGATCGCCAGAATAACGACACATCCGATCAGGCTGACAATAAATGTTATTCTAAGCATTCGTTTTCCGTACTCTCTTGCTGTATCGATGCGGTCTTTCCCAAGTTCCTGACTGACAATGATCGTAGTAGCGTTGGCAAAACCACGGCAGGCGATAGCGCCGATATTTACCACCATAACAGCAACGGCATTTGCTGCAACCATATCATCACTAATATGACCAAGAATTGCTGCAAATGCTGAATTGGCAAAGCTCCAGACAACGTCATTTATCACGGCCGGAGTGGCAATTTTTATAAAGTCCTGAAACAGAATATCTGATTTTGCAAAGAAATATTTTATTCTGAATCTGACGTCTGAACTGCGTAATGAGTAAATCAGACAAATCAACACTTCTGAGATTCTGGCAATCACAGTGCCAAGTGCAACACCGGTAACACCGAGCTTTGGAAGACCAAACAATCCAAAAATAAAGGATGCATTACAAAGTACATTGACACAAAGCGAAACAATATACATAACCGACGGCAGCATGATTTTCCCGATGCTTCGGAGAGAGCTCATAAAAATCTGTGAGAATCCCATGAATAAAAATGAAAATGAAATCACCTTCAGATACTCACTTCCGGCAGCGATCGTGTCAGGACTGTTTGTAAAAATCTTCATAATTGCCGTTGGCATAGTAAAAGAGATAACAAAAAATATAAGAGAAATAATCAGGGAGATACGTTCTGCGAGACCAAGAATCTTCTCAACTGTCTTTTTATCACCTTTTCCCCAGTACTGGGCACATAAAACCGAAGTACCTGTTGCCATTCCATAATATAAGCAGAAAAGAATAAACGTATACTGGTTCGCAAGCGATGAAGCCGACATGGCAGTCTGGCTCACGTATCCAAGCATTACCGTGTCTGCAATGTTTACCAATGTTCCGATCAGATTTTGGAGCATAATCGGAAATGCTAATGTCGATGCATATTTTAAAAAATCTTTTTTATTTAACATACAGTAGTTCTTCCTTAGTTCTTAGAATTTAAATATAACAATTGACTGACCATACGATTATACTGTCTGCAGATAATATATGCAAACAGGAGTCATTCTTATATATTCTTAAAGCACGATTACCGCAGCATCAAGCCCCTCAACTTTTCCATTAAACGGCTCATCTCTAAGCAAATTATATTTTCCCTCATACTCGCTAAAGTTCTTTGCATTACTGCTGCAATTAAAAATCAAGGCAATTGTCTCTTCGACATTTTTTCGAATCAGGACTATTGTTTCTTCCTCATCCTTTGTAATTGCCCCGATCAGTTCGCCTTCTGAAATACACGCATGTTTTTTTCGGATCCAAAGCAGCTGTTTATACCATTCATACATCTCTTTGTCCTGATATTCTTCATCCCAGTACATACCGCGCCTGCAATCCGGATCGTTTGCTCCCGGCATCGCAAACTCATCCCCATAATAAATCATTGGCATTCCCGGCAATAACAGCTGAAAAGCCGCTGCCAAATGCTGTTTTTTCTTATTTCCATTACACAGATGTAAAAATCTTGCTGTGTCATGGCTGTCAATCAGATTCCACATAAGAGGATAACATTTTTTATTTAAACGTCCCTTCAAATATCCAAGATTCTGTATAAACTGACTGACCTGTATCTTTTCATCTGCCAGCAGATCGATCAGATTCAGATAAAACGGATAGTTCATGACCGTATCCCATTCATCTCCCTCAAGAAAATCTCCTGCATAATGCCAGATTTCTCCAATGATCAGTATATCCTTTTTTACAGCCTTGACGGCTCTTCTAAAATTCTTCCAGAAATAATGACTGATCTCGTCTCCTACATCCATTCGCCATCCGTCAATATTACATTCCTTAATCCAATAGCACGCAACATCTGTAATGAATTTCTCAACTTCAGGATTTTTCAGATTTAGCTTAGGCATTCCGCCATAGTATCCGAAGCATTTATAGTTTGGAATCTCTCCTCTTTCACTTTTAAGTGGAAATTTCTCAATATAATACCAGTCCAGATATTTCGATTTTTCTCCCTTTTCCATGATATCTTCAAATGCAAAAAATTCTCTTCCTGTATGGTTGAACACTGCATCCATGACGATTTTCATTCCACGCTTATGAGCTTCCTGTACCAGTTCCCTGAGATCTTCTGTCGTTCCAAATGATGGATCGATCTGATAATAATCAATGGTATCGTACTTATGACTTGAATTTGATTTAAAGACAGGTGTCATATACAAAACATCGATTCCCAGATTCTGAACGTGATCCAGATGTTCAATTATTCCTCTGAGATCACCATGCAGATCATCCATAGACGAAATTGGTGCTTTATACCATTGTTCCTTATCTACCTGCTGCGATGCTGCAAAACGGGCCGGAAAAATCTGATACACGACCTTATTTGCTGCCCAGTCCGGCACCTCAAACATTTCTTCTTCCCGAAGATTCTGCGGACAATCAAACATTCTGTCCCTGTTTGTGATGCATTCCTTAGAAAACTCATAATTGCCATAATATATTTTTTCACCCTGCGTGTCCGTAAATTCAAAATAATATCTGAGACATATCAGATGCATCTGAAGCTGTGCTTCATAATAATCATGAAACTGTGAAGTGGCAATCTTCTTCATCAGAATAGTCTTCCGCGTATCCTTGCACTCCATTGGTATATACTTATCTTCACAGTGAAGGATGATCTCCTTCATATCATCTTTTTTAACCTGCACACGTATCACAAACAGATCCTTATCAATTGCGTAACAGAATCTTTTGTCCATATCATGATAAATTGCTGAATATTCCATAATAACCTCCATTCTTGCGTGTGAAAAATCTTATTTTTTATACTATTTCCCCTCTACCTGTTCTTTTTCCTGTATTTTAGCTTACTTTTTCAAATAATTCTAACGTGCCAAAGGTCGGATGTCGATGGTTTTTTGACCATTATTTACTCTAATTTATCACAAGTAGCAGGAAAAGCAACTATCCATTTCGCTCTGTAAAATGTTTATGGAAAATTCATTCGACAAATCATGCTTTCCGAACTAAAATAAGAATGCGATATGATAATTTCATGATCCTATGAAAGGAGACAACATGATATGAAGAATAAAAAATATTCCATCGTTTATAGCAGCTTAACAGGTAATACCAAGGTGCTGGCTGATGCAATCCACGAGGCATTACCTCAGGATGAATGTGAGTATTTCGGTGTGTCCGACACAGTGATCCCTTCTTCCGAACTGCTCTATATCGGATTTTGGACAGACAAGGGTAATGCAGATACCAGGACATTACAGCTATTATCGCAGTTAAAGAATAAACAGATTTTTCTGTTTGGAACTGCAGGCTTTGGTGGCAGTGATATCTATTTTCGGAAAATTCTGAGTCAGGTTAAGCAGTTCATTGACGCAAGCAATGTTATCGTCGGAGAGTATATGTGTCAGGGCAGAATGCCGCAGTCTGTCCGGGAACGCTACTTGAAAATGAAGGAAGCTCCTGATCATCCGGCAAATCTTGATGTATTGATCCAGAATTTTGACTGTGCATTGTCTCACCCTGATGCCAATGACCTGGAAAAACTGAAAGAAGCCGTTATGGATTCATCCTTCTGATAAGACCATAAAATAAGGCAG
>OHNH01000101.1_pt1 | contig 54707 bp, 44 predicted proteins | sample 1569561 | NCBI WGS metagenome assembly OHNH01 (sample SAMEA3879510, study PRJEB24766) | human gut metagenome | biome: human-associated habitat; feature: feces | place: USA | collected 1985/1987
GCACGACGTCGCTCCGGAGGAAGGGCACGGCGAGCACCACCACCTGGTCGCCCGTCCGTCCCGTGAGCGGTATCATCAGGTCCTCATAGTCGATCACCCATCGTCCTCCCTCCTCCTGTTGCTGCCAGGTGCGGTGCACATGGCCCCTCACCTCCACCCTCTGTCGGGTCAGCAACGCACGGGGAGCCTCCAGCCTGCTGGCCGAGTCGTGGTTGCCGGCAGTGATGATGATGTGGAGGTCCGGACAAGCCTGCGTGGCCTCGTCCAGAAACTCGTAGTAGGCCGACTGTGCCGCTGCCGATGGGTTGCCATTGTCAAAGACGTCGCCCGCCACAAGGAGAGCGTCGGGCTGCTGCGCTCGCAGTTGCGAGAGCAGCCATTGCAGAAAGTGGCGATGTTCGGGCAATCGGTCGCTGCCATGAAAGAGGTTGCCGATGTGCCAGTCGCTGGTGGTGATGAGTTTCATTCTTTTCTTGTTCTTGCGTAAAAGATGAGTATGATGTTATAGGCCGAACAGCGCTTCGCAATCGGTGATGAAGTGAAGGTAGGTGTCCTTCATCTTCTCTATCTTCTTGTCATATTCGGTCTGGCTCTTTGCCCATTCGAGCGGCGGATACCAGAGCACGTCGTCGCGCTTCTTGGCCAGTTTCAGCGTGCATCCCTTGAAGTAGTCAGCTGCAATGCCCAGGTCGTGGGCGCCACCGCTGAGCGAGGGGAATTTGCTGGCGGTGTGTCTGGCAATCGACGGATCCTGTCCCGGCACCCATCCCTTGCTGCGGGAGAATACCTCCAGGTTGCCCAGCGTACATTCGCCCGTCTTCTCGTTGACGTTGGTCATCTCGATGCGGTAGCGGCGCGGGACGATGCTTCCCGACTCAAAGCCGTCCATCCTCACCAGCAGGTTGAACCACAGGTTGGCCAGCAGGTCGTTTGTCGTGACGCGCAGGTCGTGGTACATGACGGATCCGCCATCGGCCACGAGATATTGCTTGCCGCCCTCGTGCTGGAAACCGATGATCTTCATCGGCGGGAAGAAGCCGTTCACCGACACTCCCTTGCCGTTGTATCTCATTTTCGGGTCCAGCATCAGGGTGAGGTAGCCGTAGGTCTTGTCGCCAAACGGGCAACTGATGTCCTTGTCCTTGCTCATCGTGGCATAGAGCGTCACATAGACCGGCGCGTCGTCCAGTTCCATGATCTTCACTTTGCCCTCGTAGGTGTTGGTCCGGTCGATCGGTTCAAAGACGGGACGCTGGAGGAAATACACGGTGGCCGTCACGTCGTCCGTGACCATAAACGGCTCTTCGCCCACCTCCTGTTTTTCCACGTTGATGCTCGATGCCACCCAGCCCTCGTTGGCAGCCGGTTTGATGGAGACCTTGTCACCATACTTGATGGGCGACTTGCCCACAACGCTGGCCGTGCCTCCTTCCTTCGGACTGCAGATGATGTTCACCTTGTAGGTCGCGTCTGTCACCTGCGTGGGTCCCTTGGGCTTATCGGTGATAGGCGGATCTTTTACTATTATCGTCGTGTCGTTGAAGTTGGGAGCCTTGATGAATCCTGTCAAATCCTTGGCGGAGAAAGTTTCTGCTGAAAAAAGCCAGGCGATCTCGCCTGTATATTTGATCAGCGCCAGGTATCGCTTGTCGCCGACATTGATGTTGTTTGCCACGATATAGCCATCCTTGCTCGGCTGGCTGAATCCTCTGATGTAGTCGGAAGACCATGGGGAACTCATCTCTTTGAGTACCAGTCGTCCCCTGCTGTCTATCACGACCGATCCCGAATGGATGGTATGGAGTCCGAAAGGCTCGAAGGGCTTCGTCACCCACAGTTCGTCGGCATAGATATCGTGTCCGCAACTGGCGTAGGTGGGGTAGCTGTCCATCACCGTGAAGTCGTCATCGACGAGCAAGATGCGGTCCCAGGTGTCTTTGACGCCGCGCACCAGGGCATGGCCTTCGTAGAAGGAGGTTCCGCCGTGGGATATCGCCAGTGCGTTGCCCTTGAGGTCGTAGTAGGTCGTCGTCGGTTCCGACTCGTTGGAGTAGAGGTAGTACTTGCCGTCGCAAACATCACCGATCATATACGTCCTGCTGAGCGACGTCATAGCAGAGAAGCTCGGTACCGTCTGCACCACCTTGCCCGTCTTGTCGATGAGGGTGGCGGTGTGGGTGCCGTCACTGGTGTTTCTCTTGAACGTCCAGGCATAGCCCTCGCTGAAGTCGCGCACCTTGTCCCATTGCGGCTGCAGCACCACCTGACACTTCTCGTCCATGTATCCCCACTTGTGGTCCTTCGTCTCAAAGGCGCGCAGTCCACATCTCAGGGCTCGCGTCTTTTCGCCGTCATAGCCGAAATAGAGGTTGCTGGGCGAAGGCATCTTTTCACCCCGCGTGTTGATGAAGAAATTGCCCATCTCGGTGTAGCCCTGCTTCTTGGTCACGGCAGCCAGTCCATCGACAAACCTTGACTGGGGCTCCCATGACGGGTCGAGGTTGCGCACCGCTCCGTTCTTGTAGAGGATGGAGTAGTACTCCTTGCCGAGACTGTTTTTCTTTGCCGACTTCACCAGCAAGGCTCCGTTGTCAAAGCACATCGGGTGGGTGTCGTACAGTCCGAGGGGCTTCCAGTTCGGACCAAACAGATACGCTCCATCTACCGACCACACCGTGAGGAGGTTGTTGTCCATGACGCAGAATGCGCCCTCGCAGACGTTGTACAGCGTGTTGGAACTGATGTCGGAGAGCACCATGTAGTGGGTGTCATTCGTGAGGTAGGGCGTGAAGAATACGCGTTCTCCCTCGGGCTCATCCTGCTCCTGCTGCGTCTCGATGATCTCGTTGACATACTCCGTGAAGGTTTTGGGATTTTGTGCCCAGGCGCTTGTCGGCTTTGCCACGAGGGCTATGACCGCCACAGCCGCAAGCCATATTGCGGAAGTCGTGGATTTGTGCATCGTTTGTTTCATCATTATTCTGTCTTTTATAGGTTTCTGTCTTGGAAGGTTCATTAGTGGGGTAGGCGGATGGGTGTCGTCGAGTACGATCCGTCCGCTCCTCTGCTGCAAAAGTAATCATATTTTTTCTAATAAAGGTTGTAAACGGAAAGAATCTTTTGTTTTCTTGTGGTTTTTCCTTGCCTTTGTCGATTTTTCCCGCCGTCAGGCCATGGGAAAACAAAAAGTGGAGGCATTCCCACCAAGGGGACTACCTCCACTTTTCAAATATATTTGGGGTTTTGTGTCGCAGAATTACATCATGCCACCCATACCCGGCTGTGCTGCGGGCATCATCGGCTCCTTCTCGGGCTTATCGACGATGAGGCACTCTGTGGTGAGGAACATGCCAGCGATGGATGCTGCGTTCTCCAGGGCTACGCGAGCCACCTTGGCCGGGTCGATGACACCAGCTGCGCGGAGATCCTCGTAGATGTCCTTGCGGGCATTGTAACCGTAGTCGCCCTCGCCCTCGCGGACCTTATCGACCACCACGGCACCCTCGCCACCAGCGTTGGCGACAATCTGGCGCAGCGGCTCCTCGATAGCGCGGCAGACGATATTGATACCCGTCTGCTCGTCGGCGTTCTCACCCTTGAGGTCGGCGAGCACCTTCTGAGCGCGGATGTAGGTAGTACCACCACCCACGACGACACCTTCCTCGGCAGCGGCACGCGTTGCGCAGAGTGCGTCATCGACGCGGTCCTTCTTCTCCTTCATCTCCACCTCGGAGTTGGCACCGACATAGAGCACGGCCACACCGCCAGCCAACTTAGCCAGGCGCTCCTGCAGCTTCTCCTTGTCGTAAGAGCTCTTCGTGTTGGCAATCTCGTTCTTGAGCTGAGCCACACGCTCCTTGATGTTCTCCTTCGTGCCAGCACCATCGACGATGGTGGTGTTGTCCTTGGAGACTGTCACCTTCTTGGCCGTACCCAGTTCCTCGAGCGTAGCCTTGTCGAGCGTCAGACCCTTGTCCTCGCTGATCACCACACCACCAGTCAGCACGGCGATGTCCTCCAGCATGGCCTTGCGGCGGTCGCCGAAGCCCGGAGCCTTGACGGCGCAGATCTTCAAGCCAGCACGCAGACGGTTGACAACCAGCGTGGTGAGAGCCTCAGAATCGACATCCTCGGCGATCACCAGCAGCGGACGGCCACTCTCGGCAGCAGGCTGCAGGATGGGCAGGAAGTCCTTGATGTTGCTGATCTTCTTGTCGTAGATGAGGATGTACGGATTCTCCATCACACACTCCATCTTGTCCGTATCGGTCACGAAGTAGCCAGACAGGTAGCCGCGGTCAAACTGCATACCCTCTACCACACCGATGTTGGTGTCGCGCGTCTTGCTCTCCTCGATGGTGATCACACCGTCCTTGCTCACCTGACGCATGGCGTCGGCCAGCAGCTTACCGATCTCCGGGTCGTTGTTGGCACTCACCGTAGCGACCTGCTCGATCTTGTCGTAGTTGTCACCTACTACCTCGGCGTTCTCCTTGATGTAGTCCACCACCGCGTTGACGGCCTTGTCGATACCACGCTTCAAGTCCATCGGGTTGGCACCAGCAGCGACGTTCTTCAGACCCTCGTTGACGATGGCCTGGGCGAGAATCGTAGCCGTGGTCGTACCATCACCTGCGTCATCGCCCGTCTTGCTGGCCACGCTCTTGGCAAGCTGTGCGCCTGCGTTCTCCAGGCTGTCCTCCAGCTCTACCTCCTTGGCCACGCTCACACCGTCCTTGGTGATCTGCGGTGCGCCAAACTTTCTGCCAATCACCACGTTGCGACCCTTCGGGCCGAGTGTCACCTTGACGGCGTTGGCCAACTGGTCCACACCGCTCTTGAGCAGATTGCGTGCTTCTGTATTGAATTTAATATCTTTTGCCATGATCGTTTCTTCTGTTTTTATTTGATAAATACAATTTTACAACTCGTTGCGTCCCTCACCACCTCTTTAATCGGTGACGATGGCGAGCACATCGCTCTGGCGCATCATGAGGTACTTCGTGCCCTCGTTCTCAATCTCCGTGCCAGCATACTTGCCATAAAGCACCACGTCGTCGGCCTTCAGGATCATCTTCTCGTCCTTCGTACCCTCGCCGACGGCAATCACCTTGCCGCGCTGCGGTTTCTCTTTGGCGGTGTCGGGAATAATGATTCCACCCACTTTTTCCTCTGCCGGTGCCGGAAGAACCAGCACTCTGTCTGCTAACGGTTTAATTGTCATGATCGTAATATTTTTAATCGTTTTTGTTTTTGACTTTTCTGCGAGATCCCTCGGCACTTGCCTTGCGGGCCTCACCCTTCTCTTTGCGAAAAGCGTGCCAATGCGCCAAAACGGTCTCGCCAAACTGACAGGGTGACAAAGTGGCAGACTCGTGGTGGCGGAACCGGACAGTGGAAACCGTCCTGTTGGTGTTGTTTTGGTTGTTAATCTTGTCAGCAGGCTGTATTGACTCAGCACAAACAACCCTGTCAGTTCATTTCCGTATAAACCAGAAATAAGATGCAAGGCGTGAATTTTGCCTAATTTTCGTAGAAAAAATACGAAAACGGGTAAAATATTTCTTGTTTAGCCCAAAAAGACCTATCTTTGCGCCTAAAGAACTAAGCACGAAAAAGATGATACGAGATTTTTGGGTGAAAAACTATCTCTCCATACGAGACAGACAGGAGCTCTCCTTTGAGGCTAAAGGTCCTGCCTCAGAGTTGGTAGTGGAGATCTCCAAAGGAGTCTTCCTCTACAAGTTGGGCATTCTCTATGGCTCCAATGCGTCAGGAAAGTCCAATATGCTTGTCGCATTAAACGAGGTCTTCCGTCTGTTGGTCTCTCCCAAATCTGATGCGAAGCAGGAGATAGAGGGCTTTCTGCCCTTTGCCTTGACCCCAGAGGATCCTACGGAAATGTATGTCTCTTTCTACGCCAACGGTGTCAGGTACGACTATAGTGTCAGTTTCAATAGAAAGCGTATTTTGCATGAGGTCTTAAACTATTACCCCAATGGTTCAAAGGCGTTGTTCTATGAGCGTTCTTTCGTCGGTGAGAGTATCCAGGCCGATATCAAGTTTGGCGCCAGTCTCAAGTTGCTTGCCAAGACACAGGAGAGCATCCGTGAGAATACGTTGAACAATCATAGTGTCTTGTCCGTCTGTAGAAAGGCGGCTTTGAAGGAGGATATAGGACCCTTTGCCTCCCTCCATCGGCGAGTTATGACCAATTATCACGATGTGGATGGAGACATAGAGAAGGGGCTTGTTGAGATATTGTCGGAGGCCTACGAAGACCACAAAAAGCGCAAGTTCTTCACGCAAATGCTTCAGAAGGCCGATTTGAACATCATGGCATACCGTCCTGTCATAGAAGACCGCTTTGTACCCCAGGAGTACCGTGAACGTGTCTCAAAAGCCAGTATTCCAGAAAATGTGAAAGACGTACTGCTGAGGCCCACCAACAACTCCGTGGCCTTCTTGAACCATACGGATCATGGAGATTTCGAGGTTGCTATGGCGTTTCAGTCCAAGGGTACGCAGAAATATGTGCGCATCCTTGACGCTTTGTATGACATGATCACCTCCGATCAAGTTTATTATTTGGACGAATTGGGGGAAGACCTGCATTATGATCTTCTGTTCTATTATCTGAGTGTGTTTATATTCAACTCGGAAAGATCTCAGCTGATCATCACGAGTCAGGAGACGACGCTGCTGTCACAGGATTTGATCAATGAAAACCGAGGGGTGGTCTGGTTTGTGGAGAAAAACCACAGTACGGCTTCATCGGAATATTCGCGTGGAGACTCTTTCGGCTTGCATCGGAATCTGTCGCTCTATAACTCTTATCGTACAGGCCGTTTGGGGGCTAAACCAGAGTTGGGCAGTATTTTTATAGACTTAGACGAGTAGTGGGTATGGGTAAGCTCAAACATTCAGTCCTTGTTTTAGGCGAGGGCCCTACGGAGTTTTATTATTTCAACTCCTTGCGAGATGTGTTCAGGGGGATGACCATCAAGCCAGATTATCCCAAGCATACGAGTATGAAGGAACTGGAGGAGAAAATAGAAAAAGGTATAGCTGACGGATACGATCGGGTGTTCTGTGTGATCGACATGGACACAAAGGACGAGGAACCTGAGCGTAGTCAGTATATGCGTCTCAAGAAGAAGTATGCCAATCCAGTCAATAAACCGAAGAAAGGTGTCTATTGCGAGGTGCGTTTCTTTGAGACGCACCGTTGTACCGAACTCTTTTTCTTGTACTATTTCCGTTATACGGCCCGGATGTACAACGACCAGTCAGCACTTCTGCTGGATCTGAAGAAGCAGTGTGGCTATGAAAAGACGATAGACTTCTTTCGAAAAAGCAAAGGACTGCATTCTTATTTTGAGAAGAAAGGAGGCGAATTTGACAAGGCTATCCGTCACGCCAAGCATTCCATGGAAGAGAAACTTGCTGATGGCAGAAATTACACTTATTCTGAACTTGGTAGGATGATAGAAGAACTGAAGTCACTGCAGTGATAGTGAAAGCGGGTTGCTCTTTGTTCGACGAGTTGTTTGGGTCGTCTGGTCCATGCTTGCTTCAAGATTCGGAGGAGCGCCCTATGCTGGTCCTTCCATGCTCCAAATGAAGAACCGACTTGTGGGGATGCTGCCTACAAATTTGCTTCTGGCAGCTGCAGTGGCTTGAATCTCGGAAACCCTTCTTCCACGTATCAGCTACGTGTCAACCTCGTATCATCTTCCCATCGAACAAATATCGTTTACGTATCGTTTCCGTATTGTTTCCGCTTCTGGAAGCGAGAACGATAGGAGAACGATAGGAGGACGATACGAGAACAATACGGGATCGATACGGGATCGATACGGAATTGATACGGGATCAATACGAGAACGATACGAGATCGATAGGATGCGACTCCTGACGGATGCTTTAGGTAAGAAGTTTAACTTTTCCATTGTTATGTGTTTGGATTATATTTTACATTACGGTTGCTTGTTGTGCTCTCCCTTTCATACAGCGATGGCTGACGCATCACTCGCCAAGGCGCAGCAGCTATACAAAGATAACCCCGCGTTCTGTCGAATGCAAGTCGATTAGCATGAATTAACGACCCATTAACTTTTTCTCCGTATTCATTTAACAAAGTCTGTGTCAGCGAAAAAGCGTCCATTATTGCCTTTTCTTACGTTCTTCCCGCTGTTTGGGCTACAGAACTCCCTTGCTTCCATCCGCAGCCTGAAGCTATGAAACATGTTCTAAGATGAACTTTGTTAGTAAGTAAACATGACAAAACTGCTTGGGGGGAATATTTTTACTATTTTGGTCTAAACACACAGAGCCAGCTCTTAAGTTATCGAAATTCATTTCTTTCTCGATCAAGAAAATCTTTAGACAGTTTTACCAGTCTTTTGTTTGCAAGACACAGATGTTCCTGCAAGTTCTTCTTGACAGCATTGTTGTCTATCTTTCCTCTCTTATAGTTCTTGATGAGCAGATTGATATTATCGATTTTGCTTCTTAGCAACCATTTAAACAGTGTAGCTTGCTCACGAGACAGGTCAGAGTACCCCTCGTCAATACCCTCACGATGCTTCCGATAGGTGATAAGCGTGTGCATATAATCATCATGTATGAGCTTGACTATTGATCCGTCATTACACAGATCCGCCAGTTGCTTGTATGCTTCTATCAGGCGATAGTCAATAGGCATGACGGTACGCCATGCTGCCATATTCATGTCTGCTTGGGTGCCACAACAGTATGTCCCCATGACTCCGTCAGTCACTCGAAACAGTTTTTCGTAACAGTCAGGTTCTTGCCATTCTCCACCTTTATCTTCATAGAAGTGCTTCATCTGCTGTCGTGCCACCTCATGCCAGGTAAAGGATGCACTGGCTTCATCCATGCCCGAATTGACCATGCTCGCGTATGAGTCAAACAGGGCTACGACGATAGAAATGGTGTCTTTGTAGTCTTCTGTAATCCACTTGTTAAAATTTTCATTGTTCATGCCCAGGGCTTCCAAACTATTGTAGCCGGTTTTGCTGTGCGCTGTATCAGCAATTGCCAGCAACGAGTCGATGGTTTGCTCTGAACAGGTGACGTATGGCATCACTTTTTTCTTGTCAACGTCCAGATGTTTCAGGACGAACTGAGTGCAGTCCTTGGCAACCATTACCGTGTCAGTCGTCTGATTGTTCTCTCCGCTTTTGTGGCCTTTGCAGGCAAATGTGGAAAGAATGACCAGAAGAAAGAGTGCCAAATTGAATGTCGAAGTAGTTTTCATGTTGTTCGTTTTTTGTTATTCTATATCTACTCTCGCCACCTCATCCACATTCTTAATCCTACGGATATAGTCAATGGCTTGCTGTAGTTCGTTAGAAGAATGTACCTCAAAATCCACCATGGCTTCCACGATGCGGTCTTTAGTTTCTATTTGGAGTCTTGAGATGGAGAGGTTTTGTTGCTCTGTAATGCAAGCCACCACATCGCTGAGCAGATGATGGCAGTCTATGCCACAGATGCAGATACGGACAGGGAAAAGGAACTGCTCGTTCTCTTTGAAGTCCACTTCCACAATGGTATCGCCCTGCTTGGATGCCTGACGGATAGCGGTGAGACAGTTGCGCTTGTGGAGTGTAATCTGTCCTCCAGCGTTCTTGAAACCAATGACTTCGTCTCCTGGTAACGGATGGCAGCAAGTGCAACGCTTGTACTCCATCTTGGGGCGGTCTTTAAAGAAACTGCCCAAACTGCGTTTTGCCTTATAGGTCAGCACATGGTTTTGCCAGTCTGCTTCCGGTGTGGCATTGTCGGAAGTGCCTATCTCCACACAATCGCCACGGTGGAGCACGGTCTTTACCGATGATAGTTTACCATTGATACGTGCATACACGGCATGAAGCCCCACTTCCGTATGAATTTCAAAGGCAAAGTCGAGTGCCGTGGCATGCTTGGGCAGTATGATACACTTGCCTTTGGGTGTGAAGGTCATGATGTTGTCATGATAGAACGATGCGGTGACACCATCCATATAATCCATCTCGTTGGTGTGGTAAGCTATGTCCTTGAGCACAGCCTTGAATTTCTCCAGCCATGTTTTCAGATTTCCCTCCGTGCGTTCCGCCGTACAACCAAGGCGGTTGTTGCGTATCATGCGCTCAGATGAGATATGCACCTCCTCCCATTGTCCCTTGGGATTGAGAAACTTCACGTGGAAACTCTGGTAGCCGTTCTCCTTTGGGGCGTTGATATAGTTGACCACCGAGCAAGGACGCTCCTTGAAGCTGTCGGACAGCACGGCATAGATGTGGAGACTCTGCTTCTTCTCCTCCTGTAAGCCATCTGCCTTGTAGATGATACGCAGATAGTGTTTGCTATCCATGTGCTCAAAATCGCAGCCAACGGACTGCATCTTGCGCCAGATGCTGTAAGGCGAGCGCATACGCAACTCGATGCGTGCGTCAATGCCATTGGCTTCAAGTACCTCCTTCGCCTTGGCGATAAAGGCATCCACATCCGACTTCTCTGACTGCTGAAGCTCTGCCAGTTGCTTATCAATTTGTTCGTATTCACGCGGACAGCGGTAGCGGAACGACAGATTTTCAAGTTCTGTCTTCACGTCGTACAAGCCAAGGCGATTGGCAAGAGGCGCATAGAAATAATCAGTCTCCGAGGAGATCTTCATCTGCTTGTCAGGGCGCATGCTGCTGAGCGTGCGCATGTTATGAAGACGGTCGGCCAATTTCAATAGGATGGCACGCACGTCAAACTGTACGGACGAGAGCATCTGGCGGAAGTTGTCCACTTGCTTCGACTGCTCATATCTCTCCTTCTTCTGCTTAGTCACAACACCGACGAGGAAAGCCACGTCGTCGCCGAAGCGATCGCGAATCTCGTCTATGCTGTATGGACAGTCTTCCACAATATCGTGTTGGAATGCTGCCATAATAGGGTTTGCACCCAATTCCAACTCTTCTGCCAGGATGCGTGCCACAGCAACAGGATGACTGATATAAGGCTCACCCGACTTGCGCAATTGGCCCTTATGTGCAAAAGCAGCAAAGTCGTAGGCTTCATGCAGTAGCTTCATCTGACTCTCATCTACTCGCTTACCCATCAATGTGAAGATCGCGTTCACATCAGCCAGTATCTTCTGTTCATAATTCTCGTTCATTGTCTCTTCGTTTTCGTTGTTCATTATAATAGAGGAGAAGAGTGGTGATATTATATCATCTTTATCCAGAAAAAGTGGGATAGTTTAGTACTTGTTGTTTTAGTAGTTTTCCCTTATTGGCAGGCCGTTTGGAGGAAGCGTAGTTTGTTGCTCTTGTTTTCCCATGTCAGCAGGTTGTAGTGAAGCATCACAAATTACTCTTGTTGCTCCGTTTTTGGGGACGATCCCACCCTCTAAATGTTAATTTAGGGGGTTGAAAATACAAATTTGGGGGTTGAAAACAAAAATATTTTAAGAAACTTTTCTCTGATTCATAAAAAAGTTGTAAATTTGTGTCGGACTGTAAAAGCCAGACCGCAATCATGCCGTGAGACGAGTTCTTTCCATTATGATAGAGTCGGCAGCCTACGCCGTACAACGTGTAGCGAGTCACCCCGAGGGTGAACACTATGCGAAGTGGGCCTAGGGTGGGAAAAGTTGTGATGCCCGAGAGCAAAGAAACCTCAAAACAAGAGGCCTTGCGAATTGAGCAAAAGTCAGCTTTGTCTAAGCAGTCCAGACATAAAAGGCGTTTACAAGCGTCAGGTTCAACGTACACTCTGAAACGTGAGAAATTTCGAGAAACAATGTACTGCCTTGAACATGACAACGGTAGATGTCCCGGGTGTGATTATACCAAGTTGTCACATTTTGCATGAGCAGGTATTGTGCTCTGTCACAATGGCATACAATATCCTCGGCTTGTGTAAGTGAGTAATAATTGCTATATATCATATCGGCGTGGGCTATACTGTTGTTCGTTCAGCAGTATAGGGCACTTTCTCACGGCCTCAGAGTGTGGATCGGACAACGGACGGTTCACGCTTTTTTGTTAGTGTCATCCAGCCTTGGAACCACGACACGACCACGATATGAGCACATTGACTAATGTGAACACCCGAAGAAGCGGCGAAAATCCCTCCTGCGCAGGACCTACCTCCTGTGCCCTCCCCGAAGCTCAAGGCGCCCCAGGCGCCGCAAGATGCTCAGAAGGGGAATCCTCGAACTTTATACCTAAGGATAGGCCCCAATGGTTTGTTCTCCGCGCGACATACGGACGCTGGAAAAAGGCAGTCGATTTGCTCGAAGACAACGACATTGAGACCTACGTTCCGATGCACGACATCACGAAACTCATCAACGGGAAGCGGAGAACCTTTCACGAGCCTCTGCTTCCCGATATTGTTTTCGCTCGGTTGAGCCGCACAATGGCCGAACAGTTCGTTAAGGACCCCGCACCTTCCGCCAAATGGTTGAAATACTACACCGACAAAACCAAACCCCTAGAAAACGCCACAGGCCTCAATCCTCCCATCGTTATTCCAGACAACGAAATGCTCAACTTTATCAAAGCCACCAGCGTTCCCAGCGAGCATAGTGGCATGATCTCCAAGGACCGCATTCGCTACAAGAGTGGCGATCTCGTCCAAATCACTCAGGGCGACTTCAAAGGGATCATCGGCAAGGTGGTGAGAGCGGCAGGGCAACAGCGCATCGCCATAGAACTGGAGGGCATCGGAATATTTATCACCGCCTATATACCCAACGACTTTCTGAAAGTCTTGGAACGATGTGAAACTGTAGTTTAGTGACACATGATGGGATGGAATAAGACAGAAAAGAGATGAAAACTAAATAAGAGACCTAAAACGAAATGATTTTTTCATTCCTATGGTGATAGAAAAGCCAAGCCTATCCTCTTATTGTTATTAAAGTAAACAATTATGGAAATGTCATATATCATAGCACCTTTGTTGGGCGGAGTTATTGGTTACATCACCAACGACATCGCCATACGAATGCTATTTCGACCCCATACAGCAAAATATTTGTTTGGAGTTCACATACCATTTACTCCTGGAATCATTCCGAAGGAGAAAGGGCGTATAGCCGAGGCTATCGGAGGTGTTATCAGTGAGAATCTGATGAACAAAGAGGTATTGGAAAGGTACCTCCTGTCGGAAGAAATGATAGCCAAAGTGCGCTCGGCTGCGGAGGAATTCATCGCTGTACAGAAGAAGAACAACGAGACTCTTGCAGAATTCCTTGGCCATTACCTTTCCCAAGAAGAGATCCGCAATATCTCGGACAACGTCAACCAAAGTATTACGAAGCAAACCTACGAGAAGTTGGCAGCCTCTTCAGTAGGTGAGAAGGTTGCTCACATAGCTATTGACCATGTAGCGCAAAAGCTAACCATCGATGGGGCACATGAGTTGCTTTCCGGCATTGGCGGCGCATTGGGTGGCATAGGTGGAATGGCGGCAGGGCTATTTGGCGGTAACATCGTTGCCAGATTCTTAGGTATGCTTCGTGAGCCAGCCGAGCATTTCCTTGCCAAAAACATCAATACAATGCTCCGCGACAATGGCGAGGAGATCGTATCCAATATGATTGGAGGCGAAGTGGAAAATGTCCTGAGTAAGCCAGTGAGCCAGTTGCTTGAAGGACGCGATGATCAGTTGGCGCAAGCGGTCAACACCATAGAGTCCGTTTACCGCGCCATCATCACCGACCATCTTCCCAAGATACTCGATTCAATCGACATCAGCAAGATCGTTCGGGAGCGTATTAACGAAATGAACGTCAACGAAACTGAAAAGCTCATTTTTCAGGTCATGGACAAGGAACTCAAAGCCATTGTGTGGCTGGGCGCCTTGCTGGGACTGTTGATGGGAAGTGTGAACGTTTTTGTTTAACAAACTTGCGTGAATGGTCAGAAAGTCATTCCCAAGAGGGCCGATAGCCTAAGAATTCAGTTACACTTTTAATAACCAATCAAAAACCACCGCCCATGATGATAAACAACAAAAGAGTCCTTACAGGACTAGAACATCAACAATATGAGCACCCTTTGGATAAGGCAGCATTGGAAAAGTTGGAAAAAGTACCTTTTTTGCCAACCGCTTGCAAGTGGGTGACTTCCAACCTCGTAGAGCGAGTTTATAATATCCAATACACGGGAAGTAATTTGAAGGTTACACAAGAAAACTATCCTCAGATATACGAATATCTTGAAAATGCTTGTTGCATTCTGGATCTGCCTAATGTTCCTGAACTATACATCACGTGGAATTATGGTATAAACGCCTGTACTATTGGAGCGGAAAACCCGATCATTGTCATCAACTCTGGTTTGATAGACCTCTGTGACGACGACGAAATCATGTTCATCATTGGGCACGAGTGTGGTCACATCAAGTCCAACCACATGTTATATCACATGATGGCTCAGTTGATAAACTGGGGAATTGATGCCATTCCTGGGGGAAGCCTTATAGCAAGCGGCCTGCAGTTTGCCCTTTACTATTGGAACCGTATGTCAGAATTCACCGCAGACCGAGCAGGCTTGTTGTGTTGTCAAAACACCGATGCGATGATCCGATCCTTCATCAAGATGGCAGGTCTTCCTATCAAGGAGTTTGATAATATCCGTCCAGAGACCTTTATTCAGCAGGCGCGCGATTTCAAGGCTCTTGATTATGAGGGTATGAATAAGGTGGTAAAATTTCTTTCCATAGCCGACGAGACGCATCCTTGGACAGTGATGCGTTCTGCTGAATTGTTGAAATGGATAGAAAGTGGAGAATACAACAGATTGTCTGGTTTACGGCAAATCAAGTAATGGTATGAGAAAGAAGCTGCCAAATATTGACTACTCCCAGGTGATGCACCCCGATGACAAGAAGACTGTGGACTGGCTGAACGGTCTGCAGGTGCCTTACATGTCAAAATGGGATTTCATTCGTGAAATAGCCAAGCATCCCCTCGATCATAATTTGAAGACGTGGTATGAAATATTCAAATCCGATTTGAAGTACTACACGTTCAAGGAGTTTCTTGCTGCCACGACTAGTAAATATCAAGAAGCTTACAATGAGGTGGAAAACCAAGGAGAAGGCATCAATATCACCGCAGACAGCTTGCCAGCCCTGCATAGACAACTTGTTGAGGCTTGCTCCGTCCTTGACATCCAGGAGATACCAGCCTATTCCACAGACTGGCTTTATGGTCCATTTCATTATTCCAATGGTGAAAAGCACCGCCGTATCGTCATGATGTCTGGTAGTGCTGATTTATTCACTGATGGTGAAATGGCATTCACTCTTGGTCATGAACTTGGGCACTTTGCAGCAGGGCACAAACCCTACCAAATGCTTATCATGTCGTTCTATCTCCCGTTTATGAACGACCCTGTCTTCAACTCCTGGGCCTCTATTGTCAAATTGCCATTATTTGAGTGGTATCGCAAGTCTGACTATACTGCCGATCGAGTCGGGTTGTTATGTTGTCAGGACATCAACGATGCCATCAGTACAATGATAAAGAAAGCAGGACTTCCCAAGAAGTGTTATGATCATATCGATATACAGGGATTTATCAAACAAGCTAAGGAATTTGACGAAAAATACACGGGTACCGTTAATTCCGTCATCAAGGCATTGACCATTCGATCGGCTGAATTTCCTTGGCTCGTAGATCGTGCCGCCAAACTGTATGAGTGGTATGAAAATGGAGAATACCAACAGATTATTAATCAACAATACTAAAGCTATGGATACAAAAGCGATAGCACTCTCTGCCAATGAGAGTATAATCGATGTGCTCAATCTCAATAAAATAGCAGAAGACGTAAAAGACAAGGCCGTTGAGCTGATGGGTATGGCTGCATGTCAAGTTCGCTGCCTCAATTGTCAGCATTGCTCTGATATGCGTTGCGGTAACAGATAATGCACATACAGACATCACATAACAACTACTATTCATATTTACGGCAGACCAACGAAATTGTTCAGGGAGTCGTAAAGGACGATAGCTATGTATGGGCGTTTGCACCCTACAAAGATTTCTCGACAATGCCAGAAGTCTATATGTTCATCATTGCCTTGACAGAACAGTGCAATCTGCGCTGCTCCTACTGCTGCTATTCAGGCGAATATGTAGGCAATCATCGCCATAGCTCACTTTCTCTTTGTGAAGGAGATGTTGATCAGATTTATTCCTTCATACAGCGCATGGCTGCGAATAAGCCCATCCGTATCTGTTTCTATGGTGGGGAACCTTTGACGCAATACGCCATGGTGCAGTATGCAGTCGAAAGGGGAAAACTGTTGTGGGGGGATCGAGTGACGTACTCGGTATCGACCAATGGTACATTGCTTACCGAGGATCGTATCACTTGGTTGGTTAAGAATGGTGTCGAGATAGCTATCTCGATAGATGGAACAGAGAGTTTCCACGACAGGCATCGTGTTGATACAAACGGTTGTGGGTCATTTAGAAAAGTGTATCATGCTTTGAGCTATCTGCATGCTCACGTTTTTGAGCAAGAGCCCAAAATCGTTTTGTTGATGACCCTTTCCTCTGTTTCCGACATCGAAACAATAGCAAAGGAATGGCAGGAGGACGATCTCTTGCGCGGCTATCCCCCAACTCATATTTCTGGGCTGACTCCAAACTTCTCAAAAGGGGTAGCCGAAGAGGAATGGGAGGAGTTGCGAAGTGTCTATCTCCATTTGATAGATGTGTATCAGCAGCATCCCAACTGGGTCGTCCTGCAGACCTTCTTTGATGAGATGATAGAGAACTGGAAGAATCGTCCCATTTTCAAGGTGGATGGTGAAACGCCTATGTCCACCTGTATGCCTGTCAATACGAAACTTTATATCGACAGCCGTATGCAGATAGCCGTTTGCGAGAAAATCAACGATCAATTCCGTATCGGTACAATAGAACATGGCATCGACTGGCAAAAAGCCAACAATTTGGCTAAGGCCTACTATCGAAAGCGAGAGAAACGGTGCACACAATGCCCTGTGGTCCGCTTTTGTGGTCAATGCCTTACCGCCATGGCTTACACTGACGACCAATGGGATGTCCTTTGCCACAATGAACGGCTTTCTCATCGTCTCGGATTGTTCGTCTTTTGTGAAATGGCAGAGCGAGGGATGCTTACACCTCCGAAGTTTCCAGAACTCCGTACAGAGCGTTGTGTCTTGAATGCTATTGCAGAATCTGATATTCCAAAGTTGCACGCTATCTTTGCGGATGCTACTACCCAGCGTTTCCTGCCAGAGTTGTGCGAGCTGACGAAGACGGACGATGGCATCAGGCGATTCCTCCAATCCTTCGGTATCTACCTCGGAAAACATGAAGCTGTCCTGTGGGGCATTCGCCACAATGAAAACCTTATTGGTTTTGTGGCTATAATGGACCTGTCCTTCAATCCTACTGTCTTCTTTGCGATGCACCCAGACTATCGAAGTCAGGGCATGATGATAGAAAGTGTGAAAATGGTTACTCAATATGTATGTGAAGCCAAACTCTGCAGCGAACTGCACACCGAAGTGGGTGTGGGCAATATTGCCTCGCAAAGGGTGCTAAGATTTAGTGGATACAGTGTTTCGGGGAAGTGTAACAAAAAGTATGAATTCAAAATATACAAATGAGAATAATACTGTGTCATTATTTTGACGGTCAGTAAAATAGAATTGCTAATAATAAAAAAATAACAGTATGAGTATTGAAGCTGAAATTGCGAGAATTAAAGATGTTAGGCGGAACAAGCGTTCTGAATACGATACGTTGTTCGAAAAAGTTAAAAAGCTCGTTGATTTTGTGATGAAGATTCAAGGTCTCCGTGCCAATGTTGCTTGGGGCGCTCTTCTTCATGAGAATCAAAAAATGAAATCGTCATGGGATTCGTTTGAGAGATTGTTAAAAGAAACTAAATTTATCTCTCGCGTGAATGCTATCATGACAGTACACAATCATAATTATGTTGAGTCAGGTGCATTAAAGAGCATTAAAGATCGCATAACGAGAGAATATGTTACAATCTCCGTAATGGGACCTGTCAGTGCTGGAAAAAGTGTGTTTTTGCAGGCCTTAACAGGATTGGATAATAATGTAATTCCTGTAAGTCCAGGTACTTGTACTGCAACAAGATCATTCTTCAGAAATAGCAAGACTAAATCAGCAAAAGCTTTTTTTCATGGCGAGTCAGATATAATCAAGATTATAATGAAGCATATTACATTGCTTAATATGCACCTTAAAAACAATAATAATACGTCTGTCACGATTATCAATGACTCCGATGTCCTTGGGGCTTCTTTAGCTTCGGTTGTTAATAAAATTTTACAAAGTGGCTATCTTAATGATACTTTGTACAATGCAAATACTATTGCTATAAATAGAGAAACTTCAGATTGTACAAGTATAGATTACTATTGGACTCTCAAACATTATATTGACAACTATAGTGTATATTCTCAATATGTTGCACATGAACCAATTTTATTTGAAGAGGGCGAAATAATGCAAGGAAACCTGAAAGCTTTCCTTGCATATGATAATAAAGTAACATACGCAAATGCTGTTGAGCACGTTGAGATCTCATGGCCTTTGCAAGCTGTTGATGGTGAGAGTTTGGGAGATATTCATCTGATCGACACAATGGGTATCGGTGAAGCAAAACTTGGTGTTTCAGAATATTTGACAACAACACTAAGGGACGAAACTGATATTGCTTTGGCTTTATGCGCAGTTAAATCTGCTGCATCTCTTGTGCAGGATCCTAACACAAAGATGTTCCAAAAAACTTTGAAGAATGCGATTGTTGGCCGCAAACCTGAACAGTGGATATATTACTTGTTGAACAAGCATACCTCAGCGACAGAGGCTGATGTAAACAAGATGAAATCTGATCTCGAAGACAGTTTGACTTCCGGAGAAAATAAAATATATCTTAATTCTGACACGTGGGGAACGGTAGAGTTTTTAGATTCCGATAATAATCTCAACCGAGAGGCGGTTCTTACTTATTTCACGAATACGGTGTTATTTAATTTAACAAAGTCGATTGATGAGATTGATGAACATTTCATTTCTACAGCGAAAAAAGAAATAGATTCTTTACTGGATCAGTATGAGAAAGTTAAGTTGGCACTAAAAAATGTCAAGACTCCCTCATTGGACAAGAAGGCTGTTGTGCAGGGCCAGCTTGGTGCGGTTAAGAAAAAGCTTTCAGGTCAAATTAATAAATTGCAAACTCAAAGTGGAGATGAGATAAAGAAGGCTCTTCTAGAGTATTTTGACAAAAATCCATTTGGTTGTCATTTTGCATATTGTTTTGACGAGTACGGAGAAATCCAGAAGAAAATTCATGACATTCAGCCATCATTGAAAGGACTTAATCCTGCTGAAAGAATATCAGAGAGGGTCAAGAAGCTTCGTGACATTATATACCCATATATTGAAAAAGACACCAAAAACGAGTTTGAGAATGGTAATGCGTTCTCAATTATGAGTTATTATTGTGAAAAGATGTTCAATGCATTCGTTACAAATATAACCTCTGTAATTCTTGGGACTGTTTTGGTCGAACGTTTCCAAAATTTTAAGCGTGATGTTTGGGATGCCTTTATAAATGAGGGTGGCTTAGGTAATCTACTTTCCAGCAACGTATCGGAATGGCCGTTTGCGTGGATAAATATGTTGGAGGAATCTACTGATTATAATGATCTCAAAAATGCACTTGTCAAGTTAAATGCCGCAAAAGTAGAACTTAAAGAAGAAATTTTGCAGAGCATAAAAGCTAAACTGTTGGAATGTGTATATTGCCATAACGATTTCCGTTACAATACTGTTGGGAGCAACTTTGTTGGACTGACTGCAGACAATACAGGCCAGTTTAATGATATACAATCATTTTGTCTTGCTGTATTTAACTTGCTTAAGAATAAGGAAAATGAAATTATCACGGGCTTTAAATCCGACTATGACAATTTTGTTGGTTCAAATGTTGTGAAGAAGCAGCATAATCTTCTTAAAGAGATTAGTAACTGCATTTTTGGACAAGGAGGTTTTTTCCCGTTTGCACAGTATGCAGAATGTAAGTATCCTGTTAGTGATCAGTTGCGAAATTTTTACATTACTAACTATGCTACCATCCGTGGTAATACCGATAATTTCTCAAAGAAGATAGCGGCAATCGATCTTTATAACGATATTGTTAAAAATTTTTAAGCATGGGCAAGATATTGGAATTCCGCGATAAGGGTAAATCTCTTCGTGGTAATCTTTTAACTTCGTTGTTTTGGAACATTGCTGGTGCAGACGTTCCTTTGCTAAGGATGTGTCCGACAGATCAATCAAAATACACAGCACTGGGTGGGGCAATCACCTTAAGCTCTGTACTTGTTGGAGTATGTAGTGGATATTTCGTACTCTCTTTGTCGGGAAATAGCTTATACGCCGTCTTGTGTGGCATATTGATAGCGTTGATGTTTTTCTTTATCTATCGCATGGCAATTAGCACGATGTATTCTGATGGAAAAACATCGGTAAGTCCTAAGGAGATAAAGTCTGCTATACCTAGTGTAGTGTTATCGATAGCTGTAGGTGTGTTTATCTCAACAACAATAGAAATGGCAATTTTTGAAGGACAGATACAAGATGAATTGGATCGTGAATGCAAAGATTATGTAGCTTCAATCGTGGATAAAGAAAAAATATCTATGGAAGCTGAAATAGAATCTTTGAATCGTGACTTTGAAGAGTTGTCTTCACAGAAGAAACTAGGAGAGTCGTCTATGCAAGGAAAACAGAGAAATCCTATCGGCAAAAGTTCACGTTGGGTTCAGATAAAGGCACAACAAGACAGTATCTCGGTGTTAATATCTTCTTTATATGATGCGAATTTAAAGAAGATTGCTCAAATACAGGCAAAAGAGTCTGAAAGGTTTATGACCAATGCTGATTTTGCCAAACGCGTTGAAGCAATGTATAATGTTTCGAGTTGGGCTGTCAATCCTACGTTGGGATTTATTCGTATGTTTATTTCTTTGATATTTATCGTAATTCTTGTATCGCCAATTATTAGCAAAATGATGCTTGAGGATGGAGCGTACGAGCAATTAGTCTCAATGCTTTCTGATGAGATAAGAGCTGAGGTTGATAACACTATGGGTACAATGTCTAATGATAAGCTTATTACTACTCAAGATTAAGTTATGGATTACGCTGATAATTTTACCCCCAAGCCTATAAGGGGTGAGAAATATACGACAACAAATGGTAAAGTTGTCATTGTGGACGAAATACTATCTGATGATGGTGTTGTCTGTGTGTTCTGTCATTATGAAGGGGACGATCCAAACACAATGTTTCCAAACAAAGAAGAGTGGGAGGCGATGTTTTCACCAGCTGACGATGCGATGTGTTCTATTCAACTCTCTGCAAATCCTTCAGATGGAGGTTCTGTAGTAGGTGGTGGTTCGTATCCCAAAGATACAACTGTTAAACTCTCCGCAGTGCCTTCTAACGGATTTTTGTTTGAAAAGTGGAGTGATGATAACACCCAAATGCAGCGAGACTATGTAGTTAAGGAGGATGTACGGTTAGAAGCTGTGTTCACACAGAAGGTTCCTGGTAATTCTACGGACGGGGGAAATGCGTCTACAGACCATTTTGGTGGAGCTTCTTCAGGCGGTGGGTCAACTAATCAAAACGATGCGTCGGCAGACTCTGTAAACGAAAGTGCTAACTCTGACGGAGCAAATAAAGAGGATCCAACATTTCAAAATCCAAATGACAACGGCGATTTTAATGATTATCTTTCAAAGGTTCTAGAACCAATTATTAGGCTTAGAAACCTTTTGCTAAATGGCATAACACTTCCATTTCAAATATTAAAGTTAGAGACCGACGAGGAAATACCAGCGCAATTTTCAGACCCAAATGTTAAAAATACTTGTCAGGAAGAAATTAACAAAATAGAAGCTCTTCGTCGGGAGGGCGAAAAAGAGGCGAATAGAGGTTCTTGGCTGGAAGAGAAAATGTGGAGTTTTGGCGCATTTGACAAGCCAATGCTTAGAATGCTGAAGCAGGACCATGGAGCAAAAACAGGTCTTGGCGCGGCAATCTTTATGACCTCTTTACTTGCCTTTTGTACTGGAACTTATGCTTTCTATAAAATAAGCAACAATACATTTCTTTCTTTTATAATAGGCTTAGTTTGGGGAACAATGATTTATGTTCTTGATCGTAATATTGTTGCGTCTATGGCATATACGGGAGAGAAGCATAGAGTTCGTCAGTTATGTATGACAGTAGGAATGCGTCTACTAATTTCAATATTTATTGGCGTTGTTATATCGACCCCAATAGAGATGCTTATCTTTAGTGGTAAAATTGACGAGTTTAAGGAATTTGAACATGAGCAGTTTGTGAAGAACGAAATAGCTTCGTATCAGCATGAAATTTCTAAACATTTGGAAGCCAAAAAAGAGCGAATCGCTGTAGAATTACATGATATTCAACAACTAATGAAAAAGGAAGCAGCTGATCCATCTGTGCCAGGCAGGGGGCCACGGTGGGAAAGTTATTTCGCTAGAGAAAAATTAATTATGGATAGAGCTGATAAAAATCAATACGAATTGGATAATGTGTCTTCATTGATTGAAGCAAAACGTAAAGAATTTCAGGATAAAGCTGAAAAAAAATGGAAACGACATGAAAATTTCTTTGATTTATCAACTGATTTAGCAATTCTCTATAAGGTGACTGCTAGTACTACGACAAACGAGGAAGTTGTTAATCCCGCATTACCAAAAGACAATACGATGTTTTTCTGTCGTATTTTTATTACGGTTTTCTTTGTTTTATTAGAAGTTATTCCCGTTATCACAAAGCTATTCTTTAAACCAGGTGATTATGATAAGAAAATGGTCCGCTGGGCATATCTCATAGCAAAGTTGCATAGAATTGAGAATGCAAGTAGCTATAACCAGACAATGAATGGTGCATTGTCAAGACATCGTAAATATATTCTCGGCGATGAGTTTGAAGAAATAGAAAAGGTTCTCCAATCTGATGAGAATCATGAAAATATTAACTCGGAGGATATGAATAATATTTCTTTGCCTATAAAGGGATGTCTAAGAACTGCGAAAGATATCAATGACTGGATGAATCTCAATAGATGGAAGTTTGCAATTATGAAGGCAGATAAATATCTCGAAGAAGAAATAAATAAGTTGTTTTCACAGGGGGCTTCTACAGGACCGGGGCCAAAGTTAGGTCAGCCTAAACCACAAAATCCTTCTTCATCTTCAGACCCTTCTGCCGGTGGTGAAGTAATAGATTAGTGTTATGAAATGTTTTTATTGCAACAAAACAATCGATGGTAGGTATGTTGAAGACAGATATGGTAACGTGTCTTGTGCTTCACATATCGATAATGGCGAAGTTGAAGTATGTGGTGAATGCCTCAGGCTTGTACCTGTTCAAGGTAATAGATTGCCAGATGGAAGAGTTGTGTGCCATGATTGTATGAAGATTGCCGTGACCCCTTCTCGACCCTATGATTGGATAGAGAAGCAGGTTTGGGCAAGATTGCAAAATTGGGGATTTGGTGATCTTGATATGAGTCGAATTACTATTTGGACTGCTACAAGTAAAGAAATGGCAATGTATAGAAAGAAGGATGTTGATGTCTTCAATGAGGGCTTTTGTCGTCTATGGCCAGAAACTATGAAGATGGATCTTTTTGTAGAATCTCATTTGACAAAGATTCACTTTGCAGGAGTGCTTGCACATGAACTATTGCATGCTTGGAACTTCCAAAATCTGATTCTTGACATACCAAATCAATGGAGTGAGGGTATGTGTAACGTAGCAAGCTATCTTACATATAAATCTATTGATTTTCCATTAGCGCGTATTTATGAAGAGAATATGATGAAAGATCCTGATCCGATTTATGGTGATGGATTCCGAATGGTTCTTGACTATTATGAACGTTATGGATGGGATGGAATAAGACAACATATACAACAATATAAAATCTAAATAAAATGCCAAGTCAATTTCAAGGCGAATCGCCACGCAACTTATTGGAAAAGTGTTTATGTGTGCTTGTGATGGACGTATCTGGGACAATGAGTCCACACATGCCAGTTCTTAATCAAGCTCTTAAGGATTTTTTCCAAGACATAGAAACTGATAATGGACTTCCCGAAGGAACTAAGGATCAGTTGGAAATATGCATAGAACAATTTGATTATGAACATAAGTTCCGCAGGAATCCATGTCTGCTTAGCCCCGGAGAAGTTCCTCCTACACTCTCCACTCGTCAAGGTACAACGGAGTCTGTTGATGCTCTAAATGCTGCAATCAAAATGGTGGAAGACCGCAAAGCGTTCTATAAGAATACTGGTCAGCCATACTATAGACCATGGATTATTTTTGTAACCGATGGAGAACCCAACCCTTTCAGAGAAGATGAGATTGCTGCTTTTGAGGAAAAAGTAAGCCTAGATGTAGCAAATAAGAAGTATATGATTATGGGGCTTGGGGTCGGTGATGACATTTCTCAACGGACTCTTCTGCGTTTAACAGCTGGAAAAGCACATAAATTGAAGGGAACTAATTTTGGATCGTTTTTCAAGTGGCTTAGCAACAGTCTTGGAATTGTAGCATCTTCAAAACCAGGTCAGAAGGTTGATTTGTCTCCAGGGGCGTCTCAGTGGATGACTGGCTTTTCTGTTTAGTATATGTTTTCCAAAATAAAAAAGAGGTTTTGTTCTTTTTCCTGTAAAGAGCAAAACCTTGGCAAGGAATCAATGTCACAGATTACAGACGATAAGCCACCCGTAGTACCTAATGTATATGCAGGTGAGCAAAATAAAGCTACGGATGCGGTCACAACAACTGATACAGGAGTGTGGAGTTCTAAAGTAGATGATATTCCTTTCGACGATCATCAAGATGATATAAATAAAACCGATGTTATAGATGTTCAATTTGAAAATGTAATAAAAAGTACTTTTGCAACTTTGTCAAATGGCGAGTATGTGGTGGGATTATCATTGAGAGGGAAAGCTCATATAAAAGACAACAAGCCCTGTCAAGATAATCATTGGTATGAGAATATACACGATGGATGGGATCTGTACATTGTTTCTGATGGTGCTGGTTCTGCAAAGTACGCTGAGCGAGGTTCCTTAGCTAATTGTAAGCTGCTTAGTAAGTTAATAAGGCAATTACTGGAGAACAAAAAATGGATAAAAGACAATGTTTTGCCCACGGAACTAGAGTGGTATATTGAGATGCGATCAATTTTTGAGTCAATGCGTCTTTTTTATAAATCAAAAGTCGAAGAGTTATCTGACGGGTCGGTTGTAAAGGATTTTAACGCTACAGCCTTAGTCTTGTTGGTTACTCCAAAAGGTATGTTGTCTGCACACATTGGGGATGGACGAATGGGATATAGAAATCAGAATAATGAATGGCATTCATTAATGACTCCTCATAAGGGGGAAGAAGCCAATCAAACTCTATTTGTAACTAGTAGTTGGGACAAACCAACAATTCCATCGTATAGGGTGTCGGGTCTTTCCGTACCTGAAGTTAGGGTTGTAAAAGAAAAAGCTCAAGTTGTTGTGTTAATGAGCGATGGATGTGAAAAAGCCACATGGGAATGTACAATGTATGATGAAACTAAAGGAAAATATGCTGATAAGAATACTCCTTTTGCGGGTTTTCTAAATCCTTTGGTGGATTCTATTGACAATACGGAAGAAGAGAAATGTTCTATTTTAAAAGAAATAATCTCTGACGGGACAGAGGCTTGCTCGAGAGAACAGGATGATAAAACTATTTTGTTAGGAAGATATTGATCGTATGCAATACTTGGCAATTGGTCATGGTAAGAAATTTACAGTTAGAGTAGAAGATACCCCTTTAAGTGCAGGTGGACAGGGATTTATTTACAAAATTTCGTATCCGTATGCTTTTTCTCATTACTGTGTGAAACTATATAAAACAGAAAAATACGCCAAAGAAAACGAGAACAGACTAAAGTATATGATAAATAACAGACCTGTAAATATGAAGATGCAAAAAATCCTCATATGTTGGCCTGATTATTTATTATACTCAGATACTAATGACTTTGTTGGCTATATGATGCCTTTGGCGTTTAAGGGCAGCAGAGATCTTAAAATAATAGAAACCTATAATTTTAATCAAACGATTGCTCAAAAATACCCAAAGTATAAGAGCTGGAACAAGTTTGACTACTCCAGTGAAGGCAGCTTTAAACGTCGTTTGCAAATGATGAAAAATTGGGCTTTAGCTGTTGATATTATACATAAAACGCATAAATATGTTCTGATCGACATAAAACCTGAAAATATTTTAGCTACAGAGGAAGGACTTATTTCTGTAGTTGATACGGATTCGTTTCAAATTAATGATGGAAATAACGTATTCAAGGGGCCAGTGGCTACTCCAGAGTATTTTGCAAAAATAGCAAAACAGATTCAACAACAAGGAGAATTGCAAACGACTTACTGTGATATGTTTGCACTTGGAGTGTCTTTCTATAAAATACTTACGGGTACGCATCCTTTTTCAGGTTTCAAATTGCTCCCTCCGTATGATACTGATGAGTATTGTAATATAGCATCACATATAGATGCGGAGCTGTTTGCCTTTGGAAGTAAAAGGCAATATATTGAGTTTTTGACTGATTTTAATCTACATGAAAGATTTTTAGATTTGCCGATTCAAATAAAAAATCTTTTCCTTAGGACATTTAACTCTACAATAGGTTATCCTAGCGCAGAAGAATGGGTAAATGTCTTAGATGCGTACATTCATAAAATGGACGTTAAAAAACCTAGGAAATTTCAAGGTGTTGCGCCTTTAATGAATACTGAGGCTAGGAGTTTATGTGTACTATTATTTGATGTTTCTGGTTCTATGGCTAAATCTATCGATGCCATGAACGATGCGTTGGGGGCTTTTATTGAAAACCTCTGTTTAGGAACGGGTGGTTTTAGTGCATTTTCAAAAGAGTCTGTTGAATTAGGAATTATAACGTTTGATAATAGGGTTAATATCGTGCGTCAGCCACATTTGGTGTCGTCTATTTCAGACGCTCCAATTCTTTATGTTAATAACGGAAATACAAATACGACAGCAGCATTAGATACGGCTGTCGACATGGTAGAAAAAAGAAAAGCCCAATTTAAAAAAGTTGGATTACCATATTATAGACCTTGGATAGTGCTAATAACTGATGGAAATCCCAATCCTTACAATGAGAGAGATGTTATTCATGTTACTTCGAAATTGCATTATGGAATTAAAAATAAAAAATTTCTTTTTAATGCAGTTGGGATAGGTGAGAAAGTTGATGAAGGTTTCCTTAAATATATTTCTTTGGATAATTATATAAGAATTTCGCGAAAGAGTTTCAGTTCAATGTTCAGAACATTGAGTTGTAGCTTAAATTCCATCAGCCGAGGCTATGACGATATTAATCCACTTCACGGTTTAAGTGATATTGAATTGTGATAAGGTGGTTGCTGATAAATGCAAAAGTCCGATGGCTAAAGGTATATAGCAGCCCTTTTCCTTTTGCTTGACAGATGTGAGGACATCGTGTGGCTAAAGATGTTTAGAGTGTAAAAATGTATTGATTAAATAATTCTTGAAAGTAAGAGTAAATTGAATTAAGATATGAATGGCATTTCGTTCTTTTTTAAGATATCAGATTCTGTGTATGGTCTTGTAGCGTACGATGAGATAATCTTGTACGACAGACAAGAGAATACGACTTATAGAGATACTTTTGCAACTTCTATGGATACGATAGTCTCTATTTGGGGCGAGCAAATATATGCCATAGCATATGATACTCCTCATGATTATGTCGAAGCGTTGAGGATTATGAAAAGGTATGACTTTGGCAAAGTGCGATTGGTTAATGAGTTCCAATGTGCCGCTTTAGCTTGTATTAATCTAGATGATTGTTCAGAACGTCTTTTACACTACGCTAAGGACTCAAAAAGTTTTTGGATAGAGATAGGTGGTGGAGTAATAGAGTGTATAGGTGAAGAAATAGATATGGGCCCTTTAGAAGAAGTTGAAAGGAAAGACTCGACTAACTATATTGAGGAACTGTTTAAAGGAGGGTATCTTATGAAAACGCTTTTAGAAGGAAGTCTTGATGTTGTTGTAATGCACTCTCTGCCTTACAATATGGGAATAGAAATTGTGCGAGATGGAGAATCCCTTGGATTAATTGTTTTAGTAGAAAAAAGTTGTACCATTCCGCTGAAAAAGTCGGAAATTGTTAATATGAAAAATGATGACGAACTTTATTTTACTATCGATGATGAAAAAGTGAGGATACCATCAAGTATTATCGAATTTGATGGGAAACCAGAGTTGGAAGGTGAAATATGTGTCGATATCGATGCTGATTCTATGGTTATGTTAGAAGTAACAAAGAAAAGGGTAATGTTGCAAGATTTGGTTTAAACCGTAATTAAAATGAATATAACAATAAGAGACGCAAGGAAAGAGGATGTTGAGATCGTCGCATGGACGGTCTTGACGGCACTAGATATGGACACAGACGAGATGGAGAAGTATATCAAGTCGTGTTCAAAGGATGATTCCATTTATTCATGGAGAAACGCTATTGTTGCAACGGTAGATGGAACAGCTGTCGGTTGCCTCATCGCATACGAGGGTAGCCGGTACAAAGAATTGAGGGACAAGTCGTGGTTACAGTTGTGGGACGATATGGATCCAGAATACCTGAAGACAATAGAAGACGAGGCTGTAGATGGAGAGTTCTATCTCGACTCGATGGCGATACTGCCAGAATATCGCGGGCGTAGTATAGGGCGAGAACTGATGGCGTATGCGATAGAAAAAGGTAAGGCATTGGGGTGTAGGTGTGCTACTCTCTTGGTTGATGTTCATAAACCAAGACTGGAGGCTTACTACCAAGCAATGGGATTTGAGCAATATGGTGAGATGGAATATTTTGGCCATGACTATAAACGAATGAGGTATGCGAAGTAGAACAGACGCTACAAGTCTATCCTTGTGGATAGGGCCATACTATATGTGCTATCATAGCTATGAAAGCCTGTGGAAAACGTCCATAGGCTTTTGTGCGTCCAAAGGATAGGGAGCTATAATGGCGAATGCGTGCTGATGTTGATGAGCTTTTTGAAAAGCAGATAGAAAAGATACAATTGAGCACTCTTGTCATGATGAATATCAAAGGATAGGTTATGCGAATAAGAAATATGATTGGTGATTTTGTTCAATGGGTTAATAACAAAAGGTTATGGGCGGGAACATGGATCCTGTATGTGCTGACATTTGGGCGAAAGCCCGTGGAGCGCGACCATAGGCTTTTTGGTCACAATGGACTGGGCATGTTTGGATTTGCCTTTGTTCTTGCAGTGGCGGCTCCCCTTTTGGTGTGGGGGCTGACATGCGGAATACCTGACCTTGAAAACAAATTGCTTGGAAATTACGATACGGATGTAAAGCATGTAAAGGGGGTCATAAAAGGGAATGAGATAGAAATAACATTTGACGATGAACCTGCAACTCATCATCCGTTTTGGGCCATATTGTCGCAATATACAGACCCTGGAAATCTCCCGGCGGCTCAGGATGGATGGGGCGCAGCCATCGCATTGCTATGTGCCATGTTGGGCATTATCTGCCTGTCTGGTTTTGCTGTTTCTTCGTTTGTCAGCTTCATCAATAGGGTGACGGAGCGATGGAAAAAGGGACTGCTACGTTATAACTACAAGTTTGAAAACTATGTCGTGATCATAGGCTGCAATGAGCAGACCGCTAATATTGTGAAGCTGTCTCTAAAGCGACAGGATGTAGATTATGTGCTGATACAGACGCGTCAAGATGTGGAGGCCATGCGCATGAAACTCGACCTGAGCCTGGATAGGGAGGAAGAGAAAAAGGTGGTGTTCTATTATGCGGAGCGCACGTCGAGGGAGGATATTGAGGAACTGCATCTGAAGAAAGCCAAGGAAATCTATATCTTGGGAGAGGGTGCAAAGAGTCCTAACGAGGAAGACCATGATGCGTTCAATATAGATTGCTTGGAGAACATCTCGGAGTATATGAGCAAGGAAGAGGTGAAGGGCTATCGCAAAAGGGTGTTCAACAATGAGGACCGCATCAGGTGTCATGTCAATCTGGAGTATCAAGGTACATTCACGGCATTCAAGGCCACTCATATTTATCGCCGATTGGACAAGGACATAGAGTTTATTCCTTTTAATATCCACGAACTGTGGGCGAAGAAAATCTTGGTTGACAACTTTGCCATCTATCCTGACGGCGAGAAGGGAAGGGTGAAGGTGCAAAAATACTTGCCCATAGACGGTAGTGACGGCATCGACTATGATAGTGAAAAGGCGGTGCATGTCGTTATTGTAGGCATGAACCAAATGGGAACCGCTTTGGGTATGCAGGCCGCATTGTTGGCCCATTATCCTAACTTCTTGAGAGATCAAAGTCTCCGAACCACCATTACGTTCATCGATGACCATGCAAAGGAAGAGGGGGAGTATCTACGAGGAAGATTTGCCTCGCTTTTTGATCTGTGTAGGTATAAGAACGTAGTCAGTGACAGAGAGGATGTGTTTTACGAGGGTGATCCCATACAAGACATGCCTTTCATAGATCCCATGGAGGGAAGTGAGCGTTATGAGCATTTAGGCCGTAACTTTATGGATCTGCAATGGGAGTTTATTCAGGGCAATGTGGCTGAAGACAGAGTGAAGGAATACCTCATTGACCTAACGGACGATCCGAACAAGATCGTTACCATCGCCATCTGCCTTAACAATCCGCAACAGGCAATAGCGGCAGCCTTGTATCTTCCGGGTAAAATATTCCGCAAGGTGCACCAAGTGCTGGTGTATCAGCAAAGCAGTTTTGATCTGATTAACAAGGTGGCTAATGGTGAGCTGGAATGGAAACGGTATCAGAACATGTTTCCTTTTGGTATGGTGGAAGGAAGCTATATGGGAGAAGCTATTGACAACACAATGGCGAAACTGGAGCATTTTCTGTATGGCTATCTTGCATCAAATAATCGTAATGCAAAGACACGAGAAGAAATAATTCAGGAACTGGAGCAAGAGGCGCACGGTCTCAAGGCTCGGATAGATGAGATGTGGGACGGATTGGGCATCGTTCAAAAATATGCAAATATCGACCTTGCCGACAGTATTCCAACAAAACTTAGGTCGGTCATGGGGAGGAACTATCATGGCTATATCCGTAGTATTAGTCATGGCAATGGAGATGAAGCTACGCTCCTGAAAAGACTGGCTGGGACGGAACACAACCGTTGGATGACGGAACGGTTGGTCATGAGTTTTAGACCCGTCGCTAAACATGAGACGCGAGAGGACGGGATAGATTTGAAGAATTGGGATTATTTCTATCGCGCCAAGTTGAGCGAAAAGGATAGAAGAAGAGAGAAAAGGCGCCTGATAGAAAAGAACAGGGCGCATCTTGACATCTGTCCATACGAACTATTGAAAGTGGTGGATCCGAATCTTTTGCCCAATGACGAGAACGTGATATGCTATCTGCCAGCTTTGTTGAGGCTTTGTGAGAGAATCAACCTTGAGACCCTGTTGTGTACGTCGAGGAAAGACAGTGCTTTGGCTGATCTTTTTAAGACGATGCGCTATGTGGAAAAAGAAGAGTCGGAAACAAAGGAAGGGGGGATTGGACATTCATTCTGGATGGGGGAGGCTCCTATAACAGAAAAACAATGGAACGTAGTGATGAGCCTGGGCGGAGTGCAAGAAAAAGGTCAGGACGACAACTTGCCGGTAGTATGCAAGAGCAAGGAGGAGATAGACGACTTTCTGATCGTCTTGCGGAAGAAGACAGGCTTGTATTTTACGCTACCGTCATTTAAAGAATGGGAATATGCCGCCAAAAAGTCCACCCAAGAGTATCTTCCCCTTGTTGATGACAGCAAAAGAGAAAAGGTATGGAAAAAGTACTTGCATTATGGGGAAAGCGAGGGCCCGCTTCCCGTCATGTCTCTAAAAGATAGGCAGGAAAACAAGTTGGGGCTTTATGATATGCTCGGAAATGTTTGGGAGTGGACAAGGACAAGCCCGAAAGGACACAAGGGATGCTATCATTTTTGTGGTGGAAGTTGGCGATTTAAGTCCATAGAATGTGATATGGGTAGGGAATACTGGCATACGTTCTGGAATTCCAAGCTCGAATCGAATGATATTGGCTTTAGAGTCGTGTGGAAATATGAAGAAAACATAGACGTGGAAGACATGGATGGTGACGGAGATCCCTCAATCTATGCTGAGAAGCAAAGAAAGGAATATGTCTGTGTATGGTTGGAAAGGCATGTGAGGCATGTCGAGGGAGGATACTTTGTCATGGGAACGGAGAATCCCCAAACGAAGGAAAACGCTCCGTTATTTCCCGAGGCATGGGTTGACGTTCATGCTGAGGATGCTGAGGCTCCGCACCATTTCGTTAAGGTGTCGGACTTTGAAATCTCTTCCATTCCTGTCACACAAGGATTGTGGAATGCGGTTATGGGATCAAACTTGAAGAACAATCCCTCTGACCACAAGGGAAACAATCTGCCACAGACGAATGTTAGTTGGAATGAGGTGGTCAATGTGTTTTTTGATGAACTCTACAAAATAACAGGTAAAAGATTCAGACTGCCAACGGAGGCAGAGTGGGAGTATGCGGCGAAAGGTGGAAGGACCAATGGATTATCTGATAAGCTTTCGGCCGTTTTCGATAATAGACAAAAGTATCGTACCATAGAAGAGATGTGGGATGAGGCTTATCGAATGATGAATAATCACCCAAGGTATAGTCTTTTCAGTGGTAGTGAACAGGTGGAAAAGGTGGCATGGACCAATGAGACCACTACACAAGAGGTCGGTCAGAAACAGGCCAATGGGTTGGGACTCTACGATATGTCGGGAAATGTTTGGGAATGGTGCCTGGATTATTATAAAGCAGATTTTTATAATGATTGCAAAGAAGGTGCTGTTGATGACGAACAAGGAATGGATTATCGGACCAAGGGATTTGTCGAAAATCCAGTATGCACAGACCAATCGTATTCTGCGCATGTGTTCAGAGGGGGTAGTTGGCTGTTTGCGGATACTGTGAGCAGGGTGACTAACGTAAATTACTGGATAGAAAACGATGAGGATAATGACCTTGGGTTCAGAATCGTCATGGATAATGGGGTCATTGATATGAGGCGTTTTAGAAATCGTTGATCAAATACCGATTCATTTATGTTGGAAAGGATACAACGTATAGCCTTGGCTCGAATATTGTCAGACTTGATAGAGGCTGACTTTATCGTAGAGGAGCGCGAGATGGACTTTTTTGAAAAGATCATCTCTAAAGATGGATTCAATATCAGCAAGGCCATGCTTGTTGAGGCCAAGAAAATAGACTTTGCGAAAGCTTTGTCTATACTGAAGGAATTGGACGAGAAGGGAAGAGCGCGTATCGTAGAATCGTTGAAGAAGCTATCCTTGTCGGATGGAATGTGTGTGTCGCTCGAAGCGATATTGATATATAGTGTCATTTCAGCACTGACCGAACAGGGGAGGGTGTACTCCGTGCCATCGGATGGGATTCGTATTGATAATATGACTGCTATCTATGTGGAAAATTCGAACGGGACAGAGACAAACTCAGCGATAGAGGAAAACTATCATGTGCTTTGTCGGTCTTTAGAACATGCAGGATTTGAGTTTGTTTATATACCCAATGTGGTGAGAGACTTCCAGCGCATGGGCGACTGTTATCTTGAGAAAGTGGTGAGGTATATGATTCCGTCAGCTTCGTCAGACAAAGTGGATGAGATCTGCGATAGTTTGTGCAATATGACTACTGCTCGTTTTTGTCAGGATCTGCTCTATAAAAAAATCGGGATAAACTTGATAGACTCTCAACCGTCGCTTTTGATAAAGATAAACGAGTCGGATACCATTAATACCAATGGAGATGACGATACGGAAAGGATACGATTTAGTAATTTCCTCCAAATAGAATTGGCAAATAATGCGGTGGGAATGGTTCAGAAGATGGTTGATGCTTATAAGGAATTTATCAACTGTGAGATACGCGAGAGGCACAGGCTTAAAAGTGACAAGTTTGTGTATTTCGGATTTCATCGTTCTTTGTTTGATTTGATCGCATACGGCAAGAAACAACAGGAATATATACTTGTGTTTGATTTTTCAAGGAAGACGGCAAATATCTTTTTTGAGTCATTAGACGGAAAGTCGAAGGTAGTGTTGAAACTCAACCCACAGGAGGCTACCTTGTATATGATGATAGCCAAGAAGTCCATGGAGAAAGAGGGACTTGACTGGCGAGAGCATATCCCTACTAAAGAAAAGATTGATCTTTTGCGTGAATACAATCAATACTATCGTTGTGTAGGCAAAGGCAACGTGGTGAAAGGATATAAGGACAGAACACAAACGCACCATATAAAGACCAAGATCAGACTGCTGAACTGCTTGGCAAATATGGACATGTTCGTGCCGGAGTGTGTCCGACATGACAATCTGTCTTTTTATAGGATTAGGGCGCCAAAACGTTTCGTAAAGTTTGTGCTACCCCTGGAAATGCAGACTTCAACGTTGTAATTGTCGTTGGAGAGGAGATGTTTTGTGTATTTTTGCATCCAAATAAATAAATTGGAGCGAAATGCGAAAAAGAAGGTCTTTTTTACATCAATGTCTGTTTGATAACTCAAAGCAAGTAACCGTAGGTAAAGGAAAAAATCTCATACCACCACCCGAGAGGGAGTCTTTGTGGAAAGCTTATCTGGAAAAATTCAAAGACCCACTGATAATAGTATTATTGGTGGTTTTCTTCTTTTCGGTGATAGTGTCTCTTTATGAGGCGTTTTACATGGGGCAAGGGGCAAAGATACTTGTCGAACCGATAGGTATATTGTCTGCATTGCTTCTTGCCACTGGTGTGGGCTTTATATTTGAGGTAAAGGCAGAGAAAGAGTTTGAAGTATTAAACACGGTAAAGGACAAACGACCTATAAAAGTTTTCCGAAGATTTAAGGAGAACGGAAAAGAAGTCATCAGAATACGCGAGGTGAAGAAGCACGACGTGTGCGTGGGTGACTATGTGTATCTGGAAAATGGAGATGAAATCCCTGCTGATGGATATCTGGATGAAACCAATGCCTTTGTTGTGGATGAATCGAATTTCACGGGAGAGCAATATGCTCGGAAGTCCGCTTATCAAGAAGAGTTTGATCAGGAAGCAACATTTCCCACCAATATGGTGCTAAGGGGATCCACCGTCATAGGAGGTACCGCTATTTTCCATGTTGACAAAATCGGCATGGACACCATAGAGGGTAAGGGTGTAGCCAAAACCCATGAGGGGAAAGAGGTCGAAACGCCGTTGAACCAGCAGCTGGACAGCTTGGGGAGTGCCATCTCCAAGTTGAGTTTCATCATAGCCATACTGATTGTGATAGGGCGTATGGTGTATTTCTTCTTTTTCGATGGTGATGCGACTAATAACCATTCGTGGTTGGAGATAGCGGAGTTTGCATTGGGGTCTATTATGTTGGCAGTCACATTGATTGTGGTGGCTGTTCCAGAAGGTTTGCCTATGAGTGTCACCGTGAGTTTGGCTCTCAGTATGCGTAAAATGTTGAAAGAAAACAACCTGGTCAGAAAACTTCATGCTTGCGAGACTATGGGAGCTGCTACCGTAATATGTACGGATAAGACGGGAACGCTGACACAGAACAAAATGACGGTTGTAGCCTATGAGTTTTATGGTGCGTGTGCGGAACAGATGGTATATAACAACATGGCAATCAACTCCACGGCAGAAATATCTCTTGACGACAACGGTTGTGAAAAGCCCTTGGGTAATCCGACCGAAGGGGCATTGCTGGTATGGTTGAAGGAAAACGGAATGGACTATGAATTCTTGCGCCATCACTATGGCTTGGGCCATGGGGAACCCTTCTCTACCGACAAAAAATATATGAAAATGGAGTTTGAGGTGCGTGAAGGCAATGAGCTGCCGAAGGATGAGCGACATGTCCGATACCTCAAGGGTGCTCCCGAAGTGGTGCTGAATATGTGTGAGGTGGTCGCTGACGGTGTGGAAAAGGATCATGTCTTGCAGACGCTTGCCAACTATCAAGCAAAGGCCATGCGGACTTTGGCTTTTGCTTCGCAACACGAAGAGGGTGGGGTGTGGAGCCCGCTTACTTTTGACGGAATTGTAGGAATAGCAGACCCTGTGCGCGAGGATGTGAAAGATGCGATCACGGATTGCACTCAGAAAGCTGGAGTAAGGGTGATCATTGTTACGGGGGACACTTCTGGTACGGCCAACGAGATAGGAAGACAAATAGGGCTATTGGACAATAAGGGGCAAGAGCGAACCGTTACGGGTGATGCCTTTGAGAGTATGTCGGATGAGGAAGCTTTGAAGTTGGTTTCCAATCCAGGCTTCAAGGTCATCTCCCGTGCACGTCCTGATGACAAGGCAAGGTTGGTCACTTTGCTTCAGAAGCAAGGAGAGGTGGTGGCTGTTACGGGTGATGGTACCAATGACGCACCTGCTCTGAGCAAGGCGCAGGTGGGATTGTCTATGGGAGATGGTACTTCAAGAGCAAAAGAGGCCAGCGACATCACCATATTGGATAACTCATTTGGCAGTATTGTTAAAGCAATTATCTGGGGACGATCTTTGTATCTCAATATCCAACGGTTCATCCTTTTTCAGATGACCATCAATATTTGCGCCTGTCTAATCGTGTTGATTGGTGCTTTCACGGGGTTGGACTCACCGCTCAACGTTACACAGATGTTGTGGGTGAATCTTATCATGGACACTTTTGCTGCCATGGCACTGTCGTCATTGCCTGCCAACAAGGAGGTCTTGTGTGATAGGCCACGCGATCCGAAAAGCCATATCATAAACAGGAGCATGGCTTGTCAGATTGTGGGTGTCGGCGTCGTCTTCTTTGTGGTATTGGCGGGACTGTGGCAGTTGCTTTGGCATTGCGATATATCATCGGTGGCAGACTTGTTTAATAAGGAGAAACTTGTGCTCTATGCAACGGGAATGCTGGATTTAAGCAAGAGTAAACAGCATCTTAGTGGGTATGAGCTGAGTGTGTTTTTCACATCTTTTGTTTTATTACAATTCTGGAATCTTTTTAATGCGAAGTACTTCAAGACATCTAGAAGTCTCTTGCAGGATATTGTAGGAGTGTTTAGGAGAGATCGAGAAGTTAAGACATCGTTTAGCGCCAGTTTTGTGTATATTGCCTTGGTGATTCTGTTAGGGCAAGTAGTAATAGTGACATTTATGGGAGAAATGTTTAATGTCTCTCCTCTATCTATAAAAGATTGGGGATGGTTGATGTTGGTCACATCGCCTGTTCTCATTCTGCCAGATATTAAACGGTTTATAATCAATAGAATAAGAAGATAAAAGAAAATGGATAGCCGCATTAAAGAATTGGGTAAAGACCAACGGATAGCGTTGGCCCGTATAGTCTATGATCTTATAATGGCGGATAAGATTATAGATGATGACGAAGTGGTGAAATTTGCCAAACTTTTTGGTGAGGATGAGAACCGCACCCTTTTTCACCAAGCTCAGGAGTTGAGTTTTGCAAAGGCTGTCAAATTGTTGTCTCAGCCAGGTGATGAGATCACTGATAGCGAGGCGATGAGAAGACTGCATGAAGGACAACGTCGTAAGCATGCGGAGAAAGCAGCCGCTATCCTCAATGAAACGGCAAATAGTGATGGGTTTTGTGCGCCAGCAGAAGCCGTGTTGTTGGTAGCGTTGGACTATTTTCTTAAAAAGAACAATGCGACTTATTCTAAATATGACATTCAATCATTTAAACTGACAGATGTTTTTATAGGCAAACGCTTTGTCCTTTATGCAGAGACGGGGGCGAGCCCAATGAGTTTGCAAATAGAGGAAAACTACGACTTGATAGTAAACCTTCTTGCCGGTATTGATTTTCACTTTATCTATATACCTAAACTTGTAGAGCAATATAAAAGGAAGGGACTGGAGATGTTCAAGGCAATGTCTATGTATATCTTTCCAGATATTGCCGAGGAAAAGGTGGAAGAGGTCTTCAACAATATCATTGGTATGACTACCAAAGGGTTTGTGAAAAGCTGCTTGAACGATAAGTTGGGCTTTGATATCGTATGTCCTCGTCCAGCCTTGATGGTTATGCTGGGTCGTTCCAGTGTCATAGGCAAAGACCTCTCAGACAAAGGGCTTGCTTATGAGACCTTTGCCAATTTCCTGAAGATAAGCCTTGACGACAAGGAGGACATTCTTCATGTAGTAGGAAGGTTCGTCAATGATTTCAATCGTTTTGCGAGTTTCAACTCTCATATAGACTTCAATCCAGCGAAGGATAAGTTGCTCTATCATGGTATCTACAAGGCTTTCTTCCGAATGGTGGCATTGGTAAAGGACGCTCCTAATAGGTATAATATCAATATAAGTACCAACTTGGGAGGTGTGTTTATCAATGACCGAAAACTGCCCTTGGCAGCGGGAAAGGCTGCCATATATATTATGGTCTTGCTTCGCTCGTTCTTTGGGGATAAGAAGGGACTGCCTATGAGGAAGGTTTACAAGACGCTAAAGGAAGATGAACAGAGCCAACTTCAAGTCCAATATGAATGGATTGTTTCTCAACTGAAGAACCAGGGAAGTGTTGACATAAAACCTCTTTATCCCAATGTGCAGAACAGAATGTCGGATATTCGTATTGCTATTTCGGAGATTGTTGGGAAAAGATTTGTCGGAGAGATCCAAATAGGGACAGGTGAATATGTGAAGACTATAGTTCCGCCTGATAGAGTGACTGTTAATGGCATTCCAATCATGGAGCATCCTGAGTGGAAAAATCTCATGTAGATTGAGCAAAAGCAGGAAAACAGGAAGTGTGTTACAATCTTTTACATACTTCCTGTTTGGCGTTTATGGAAGAAAAATGTAAGATAGTGTAATGTCTTTATTGTCTTTGTGGGCTTCCTAAAAACTCATTAATTTTGCAGCGTAATAAACAAAAAAAATAACGCTAAAAAGGAAATTATGGTATTTGAAGCATTGGTAGTTAAGGGTCTTGTCACAATAGGACATTATGCTGCGGCACACATGACAGCAGGAGCCGCTGCGGCAGTAGTACATGCAGCAGCAGGTATGACGCTGGCTCAAATTGCGTCTGCTACGGTGACGGCGGGTTTCGTCACGGGTTGCGTTGTTTGGACTGGCGAACGCATTAAAAATGTGCAGAAGGGAATAAAGGCTATCGAAAATGGTGACACGCTTGTAGCCATTAAAGAATTTGGATTATTTGCCATGTCTTCTAACGTCGATATTGAGATGCTTCCTGATAGTATCGCGAAGGGTCTTGAGAAAATGGGAGCGGGTGGTGACAGTTGTAGAAAGGTCGCTTCGTGGGTGAAAAATCACGAATTGGATATCCTCAAATATATCGAAAATCACAAATAATTAAAGTGTTGAGTTATGGAAGATGTGATGGAAGTCATTGGAGAAGTAGCCGAGCCTGTAGTTGACACGTTGCAGGAGTGGGGAGCAGATGCCGTTGATTATGTCAAAGATCATGCGCCGCAATATATCAGATATGCAGCCTATGCATTAAGACATGTTCGTTTCTAAAAAAATGATCTATGTATTGGATATTGTTTGTTGGAATTGCACTGGTAAGCTATCTGGTGCAATCCAATTTAAAAAGAAAATTTGAGGAGTATTCAAAAGTGCCAGTTGCGTCAGGAATGACTGGGGCGGAAGTTGCTCAGAAAATGCTTCGTGACAATGGAATCCTCGATGTAAAGGTACAACCGCACGAAGGATGGTTGAGTGATCATTATGATCCAACAACCAAAACGGTGAACCTGTCACATGATGTGTTCTATTTAAAGTCAGTGGCGTCGGCAGCTGTGGCAGCACATGAATGCGGGCATGCAGTACAGCATGCAAGGGCCTATTCGTTTCTGCAACTTCGCTCAGCTTTGGTGCCTGCGGTACAGTTCACGAGTAACATTGTGGGGTGGGTATTGCTTGGTGGAATCCTTTTGGTCAATGTTTTTCCCGCCTTGTTGCTTGTTGGCATCCTCATGTTTGCTCTTAGTACACTGTTTAGCTTTGTCACTCTGCCAGTAGAGATTGACGCTTCAAAGAGAGCTTCTCAATGGTTGCAAGGGGCAGGAATCACAAGCTATTCGGAGCATTCCATGGCAGTTGACGCGCTGAAGTCTGCGGCATACACTTATGTAGTCGCTGCCTTGTCGAGTCTGGCGACCCTAATCTATTACGTTGCGGTTTACATGTCAAGGCGAGAGTAAGGTTCAGGTTGTAGATAGTGAGGTTAGATACTAAAAAGTGGAAGTATAAAGAAGTATAAAAATGAATAACGAAAAAGTAGAAGGTCTTTTGGCTGAAATCGTTCAAAAAACGGGCTTTGTCAATATAGACCAAAAAGATATTGATGCTTTCAGACGGAGTGTAAACGACATAGATGCTGTTAAGGTTCATGGCAAGGATGCGGAACTATGCAATTTGCTGGAGGGTGCCATTACTTCGTTAGTTGAGAAAAATGGCAGCAAAGAACTGAAGCGCTTGTTGTTTTCTATACGATTTCCAGAAGAATGTCCCGTCCTTCTGGACCACATGAATGGAGTGCATCATATTGTCGAGCAGTTGGATGAAAATGTAGATTGCTTATGGGGTATTTCTACGGTCGAGGGACTCCAGGAAGATCAGATAGAATTAATAGTTGTAATTGGTTTTTAAAAATTAATGATTATGGGTTGGAACGAACTGTCTTCGAGACAAAGAGATCTCGATAGGAAAATCGAGAATTGCGGTATCAAGTTGGATACCTCAAGTAGTTGTTTGAAGAGTGTGATGAGGGCTATTGGTGCCTCGGCAAGTGAGGCCGAGTACGTCAGAAGCCGTATCGTTCTACGACTAAGGACACAGGCCATTCTTCATGATACTGATGATTTTATTGCGCGCACAGAGAAAATGCTGGATGACTTCAAGAAGGATGATGCAGAATGGGAGCGTAAGGGAAGGAAACTTGGTTTTAAATTTTGGGATTAATATAAAATACGATTATGGTAAGAGAAATTAGAGGACTCAAATGTCCGCATCATGAGTATGTGAGAGACAACCATCACTTTATGTACCAAGAGGCTTATCCTGGTGCAAGACCGCATTCAGGCACGCGTTGCATAAAGTGTGGCTATACGATGTCGTTGCACAAAGGTCAAAGATGACGTTTCGGGTGCGAACCCTCTTTCTGTCAGTACGCCGATGCGGCATGCCGTACTAATAAACGGATCCTGATAGATTGGTGGTACTTGCCCTCTCGCTGTATGTGAATTAATCAATGAAGACAATGGTGAACAGTTTTGGCTCTCCTGCATTCCACTGCTTTGAGCGTCCGATGATGGATGGCTATTTGAAGCAATGTCAACAGCGTCTCGATCGTTTTGGATTGAGCGACGAGGATGTGTATGATGCTGTCAAGTCGGCTTGCGACTTCTTCAGAATCCCAATGCCGTGCATGATATTGGATTTGACCAAGGTAGAGAATGGTCAGACGATGTTCATGAATTTGGGCGATGGAAGTTATTATGATGATGTGCTTTGTTTCAATATGGAGCAGCTCATTGATATGAAGGTGGATAGCAAGGAGGCTTTCTCGCTTGTTATGACTCATGAATGTGGACATAGAGTTCTGCAGAATACTCGATTCCCAGGATTGGCTAACGGTCGGTGGGAGGCGGAACTGTGCCCTGATTTCTTCATGGGATGTCGTGCAGGATTGGGGAATATGTCCACGATTGACAAGTTATCATTGGGGGTGATTCTGACCGATGGCAGCCAGAGTTATCCCGATGGGACCTTGAGGGCCTTGTTTATCCGGCATGGTAGATATGTGGTTGCTGATATGCTCCGCAACGGAGTGCCGCTAACTATTCAGAATTTGATCAATGAGTTCATGGATTATAGGCAGGAGAATCTTGACGAGATACAGAAAATGCAAAGTTGGTATTTCTGATTTCAGGCAACAAACGGTATGGCTGCAGACGATCTCCAACAGTTGATGAAATTCATGCGTCGGCATGAGGCGAATGTGTTTAATGCGATCTTCTTTGATACGGAGAATGTCACAGAGGAAGATGTTCGCTGCGTGATTGCGGACGTGGCGAGTTTCTTTCATCTGCCAGAGCCGGAGGTCAGCACTAAGTGTGAGACCTTTGCCGAGGTGCTGGTCGGGGAACAGGCCGAACAATGTGAGATGTCGTACAACATCGAAATGCTGAAGGAGGCGGGCATCAACAATAGGGATGCTTTCACGCTGTGCTTCGTTCATGAGATGGCGCATCAGTTGCTTTGGCCACATCGGTTTGTGCTGTTTCGTTGTGAACGGTGGATGCAAGAGTTGGCGGCAGACTTGACGGCAGGGCTTTATGCTGAAAGTCATCTGCTGGCAACAGGAAAATACAAGTACGCATTGTCCCAGCAAAAATATAGTCTCACCCATCCCGATGGTTGTTTGAGGAAGGAGATCGTTGAGTATGGACGCCATTATTGGGAGCGGAAGCAGGCGAGTGGGGAAGAGATACTGAGCGTGGTGATGCAGATCATGCCGTCGTTTTTCTTCATGCATCAAGAGAAGTTGGATGAGGATTGGTTTCTGCTGATCGACGAATTGAAAGCGCCACCCCAGCAAGCAAGACCCTATGTTGTAGAAGAACTGCCTGATACCAATCTGCTCAAGCAGGCAGTCGAGAGGTGTAAAAAATCAAAGAATAAGAAAAATGAGAGTCATAGATAATGATCCGCTGGATAGACCGATTATCGGCAAAATGATAGAAGAAGGTTGTGGTGTAGGACAGTTGGTGGACAACTGTATCTACCTGATAGCTGATCCGAAATCGGAGATGGCAAAGAAGGCCGTGGAGTACATGGAAGAGTTTAAGCGGAGAAGCCCTGAAGGGACTTACTACAATCATTATGAACTGGAAGTGGTCCAAGAGGTGGAACTGGAAAATCATCCCCTGCTCAAGGAGCGGGTGGAGCAGCATGGTGACAACTTCTTGATGCAGCTTGCTTCCTATAACTCTGAGGGAAAGAAACGCTTTGTCGTCGCCCGTACTGAAGAATGTCAATTGATTGAAAACATCTCTCTGATGACGTATGTGGCAGAGCGGGTGACCAAGTTTGATATGAGGGACTTGCTTCGTTCGTTTGTTGACGAAAATCCGGAGGAGTTTGCAAAGCTGGCGAAGATATTTGTCAGAACACGGCGTTTCGAGGCCAACTACTGTGCTGTCTTATCGGAGCAGTCGAAGCCCCTGGGTTTTGGAATGGCATCTTCCACTTCCTCGCTCAAGAAGCAAATGGAGATGGAGGGTGTCGTCACCCATCAGCAACGAATGGAGCTGTACGACCGGCTGTTTGAGAATCTGAAGAAAAGCCATAGGAAGCATGACCCGAAGGTAGAGGCGGAAATAGAATTTATCATCAAGTGTATAGATCCGGCTACATTGAGGATGTTCTTTCAGAAGCAATCTCCAAAGTTGCAAGAAAAAATAACCAATTTTGTCAATCCCAAGCGGTTGGCAGAGGTGTCAACCATGGATTTGGAGATACGCTGGTCGAAAGAAATCGACAAAATATATAGGACGAATGGATATTATCGTCTCTATCTTTGCAAAGGCGATGATAGGTTGCACGTGCATTTCAGACGCAGCGCAGGTTTCGTCCTCTACCTCCTCTACCTCATGGACCGTAAAAAGAATGGCGAGAAAGTTGACACGCTGAATATCGCGCAATACAAATCGCTCTTTGATAAATTGTATAAAATGACATACGGCAGGGAAGGGGAGACGATATTCACGGATATGCTGAAGAACTATAATGCCAAAAATGAGGCACAGCAGAAGGGGCTGCACAACGTGCTGCAAACCATTCGTGAAAATGTGGGAGTCACCTGTGAGCGGATGCAGGAGCCCGCGGAGCCCTTCTTGTTGCAAGACGCTACTGCTCATCTTGCTGTATTGCCAGAACACATCATTATACCAGATGAAATCATGGCTCTGATCTGAAGTTAAAATAGCTTAACAAGATGTCGTAACTTGTTGTCTATCAGTAGAAAAATGATTGCTGGGTTGTTTACATAACCATGTTCCTCCAGCTCTTCGAAAATGCCTACCTTTGCAAAGGAAATTCCGATGTAAAGGTAGGTTTTTCGTATGTGAAATATTTAGATTAGATCGATATGAAGGCAGTTGTTTTGACAAAGAAAGCGATGATCCTAGAGTACGTAGAGGTTGTTCGTTTCGAGATTGAAGGAGGTAAGAAGAAGAAAATCTCTGCCTCTAACGACGAGTTGGTCCAGAAGATTTGGGACCGTGTAAAGGGCGAGGCGATGAATTTCTCTACGGAGAAGGAGCTTCGCCGCCATTTGGAGTCTGTGACCCGTGAAATGCTGTGGTTGGAGGCCAATACTGAAGAATCTGATGAAATAATCCGTCGCTTGAAGTCTGGCGACGCATCGTTTACGGAGGATTTCTTCTATGACACCGATCCGAAAGGATGTAATATTAGTCGCTTCCGCTCAAAGATCCTTTCACAGATCAAGCGGACCTATGGAGTCGAAGTGACGGTCAAGGAGTTTGGTACCCTCCTTTATACGTTTTTGTGGAATGAAGGCACTTGGAGCGTGCTCGATAAATATTCGAGGAAGAGTAGCTTCTTTGCTTGGCTTGCTGAGGTGGCACGCCACGAATTGCGTCGATATCTCGAGATGATGGGCTTGGTGCCTCCCTGCCGCGAACGCACGGTGGGCAATACGCGCTTGCTCGGTATGTCAGTGGATCCCGAGTTGTGGGACTATATCCTGAGCGATATGATGCCCCAGGGACCATATCGAGAGGTGCTCCATGCCACGCTGGTTGTTCGCCAAAGCGAAGCAGAGATAGCAAAGGCCTTTGGTATGGATAAGAAAGCGCTGCGCACCCTTCAGAAGAAGGCCGAGGCCGACTTGCGGGACCGACTTATCCGTAGCGATTGTGGCTATGAGGAACTGGTGCTGCGCGACAAGTCTCCTCGCCACTTCGAGGTGTCTGAAGAGTTTGCCATGGATTTTTGTGCGTGGCAGGAGAGTAAGTTTAGCGCGAACCCGCTATCGGATATTCTGGGCGTAGAGTTGGACAAGGAGGAGCAGCAAGCCAAGGTTATAGAGTTTCTCCAGACGATAATCGGCAAGTTGAAGTGGTCCGATGTGGATCGTTTGGTATGGACCCTGCGCTTCATCGAGAACACAGCTCCTGTAGAGGTTGCCGAGCGCATCGGCAGGAAACGGTCCTGGGTTGACACCAGGTATTCCAGACTCAATGCTCATTTTAGAAAGGCCATCAAAAACTGGTGGGCTGAGAATAATAAAAAAAATAAATAGACGAAAGGATAAGATTGGCGCTCTAAATTGGTAGAGCGTCAATCTTTTGCTTCTCTATGATTTAAAATATTATTATTATGGATAAAATGAAAGTAAAAAGTGATGACAACTTGTCTAGACATCTGCGAAGGATAGTAGAAAGCTATACGGAGTTTGTCAGAAAGGGGCTACAAGATGCGGCATTCTTGAAGGAGCTGGAAAAGATTCTTCCATTTGATAGGATGGTTCAGGCCTCAAGGAAAGTGGAAGAGAATAGAGTGAGGATCAGAAAAATGGGTGTTTTAATTATGAGGATGGATATTACTCCGCCTTTATACTCTCTAGCAGTAAATATAATATTTGAAGAATTAGATGGAGAGATAAAAGAAAATACTATTTTTGTAATTGCGTGTAAAACCATAGAAGAACTCCAACAATTGGTCACGACAGAAAAGTTTAAGAAAGAGGTGTTGCGTCTATGCAAAGAAAGAGTATCGGAAAAAGAAAATATATTAATGGAATAGAAGTGTAGAAATATGGTGCAAATTATAAAAAAAGAGTGGCAAATCACTAAAATGTATATCTACGAGGTGGTATTGCAAGAAGGAATAATAAATCTTGATTGGAACGATTTTCGGTCTTTTGCAGAAGAGCATCGACCGTTGATAGCTGTAAAGAATGAGGGTGATGCACCGGTTAGCCAACTTGTGGATAAGGCTATGAGTGAGGCCAGGAAGCAGGGTATAAGTCAGCCTTCGAGCATCATAGTTTCCATCTTCTATAAAGAAGGGGAGGAGATCATGATGGAGGAATTGTTCGGACTCTGTGACGGGATGAACCAGATAGCTAGTGAGGATGTGGCGATCAAATGGGGTATCAGTAAAAATGATAGCCTGGAGAATAAACGTAGTGTCAATGTCTTCATATTTGGATAAAAGGACCATACCTGATCTTTTTTGCAAGTTTTTTTGTGATAGATGGGTTACTTTTATCCCCTCTTTGTCATAAAGGAGTGTGATAGCTTCGAGTGATGTTGAAATAACTATATGGATATAAAGAAAGGACAAGCAATGAAGATCAGGTATGCGACAATCAGTAAGGAGGGAAGGCGCTCTAACAATGAGGACTTCTTCGTGGTCATGGACCAGCAGGAGAGGGGGCGCTTTTGGGGTATCGTGTGTGATGGGATGGGTGGTCACGCTTGCGGGGAGGTGGCGAGCGAGACGGTGGCCCATGCTGTATCGGCATATTGGGAGCAGCATGCGGAGGAAAGGGATAGCGAGGATAAGGTCGTGGAGGCTTGCCAGGAGGCGACTCGTGCTATCGAGCAGAAGGCGAGAGAGGTAGGACAGGCGGAGATGGGAACGACGCTGGTGATGGCAAGTATCGAGGGGGACATTGTGACCATAGCTCATGTGGGAGACAGCAGGTGCTATCTGCAGCGGCCAGGCCAGGGGGTATCAGACGCAGGACCATGTGAGGTTGAGCTTTGGGTACGAGATCGTGGCGCGCAGTTTCTTCAGCGGTCATCCGGAGGAGGCGATTGCCGACGTGGCGCAGTTTCCTGTTTGTTCGGGCGACCGGATTTTGCTTTGTTCCGATGGGGTCCACAAGAGTATGGAGCCCGAGGACTTGGAGGCAAGGATGATGGAGGCGAAGTCGCTGGAGGAGATACTGCATGGTTTCGACCTTAGCTGCTGGAAGTATGGCGACGATAATTATACGGCTATTTTGATAGAAGTGGAGTAGCGAGGGAATAGACTTGAGTTGAAGCAAATGAATCTCACGATAGCAAATGATTCTCGCGATAGCAATAGAATTTTTACGATAGCAAAAGAATCAACACATTGGCAAATGAATCGTCAAGGTGACAAAGTGAATCAATAAATCAATAAGATGACAAATAAAATCTATAAATCAAAACAAAGGAAATCATTATGATGAAAAAAGGAATTAACAGTAGTATGAAGAAGGCGTTTTATGGTTTGGATTGGACTATCTGCTTCTTGTGGGCAATAGGCGTGGTGGTAGTCGGCTATGGCTGGTTCCCGTACTTCCCTGTCAATCTAGTGGCATTGATGGTACTGTTTCGCATCGTGTGCTCGTTCGCCCTTTACAAGGGTGAGAAAAAGGCTTGGGCCTCGGGGCTGGTTGCTCTTGCACTGATGGCACTCAAATGGTTGATGGATGCTGATGTGCATATGTGGATTCTTACCTCGAAGGCGTATGCTATGATGGGCATGGAGACGGACAAGCCAAGGGAGGAAGTGTTCCCGTGGGTGCTGAAAGTATGGCTGGGACTGTTTCCTGTCGTTGCCTATGCCGTCAATGCGATGCGCAAGGGCGGTATGGTGGACAACTTGACGTGGAAGGAAGCGATGGGACTGTTGCTTTGGACGGACCGACGGGCCAAGACCTACTGCGCCCTGCTGTTGGTGGCGCTCTTTGCCTTGTATTTCGGACTGGCCCTCTACGACCGTGCTTGCGCCTTGGCTTGTGTTGTGGCGCCCATGGTCAGTCTTTATCTGCTGCAAAGGCTCCGTGGTGTGGCGATGGGGAAACTGTGGGTGGTGGTCATTGCCATGGTCCCGTTCTTCTTGTCGCAGTTTGACGCGGGGGTGGAGCGTGTGGCGATGCTCGCTCTCAGTCTTTGTGCGATGGCCTATGCTTGTGGCGGGCTCCTCAGGAGCGTGAAGGACCTGCCTTTCTATGTCGTCGTTGTGGGTTATCTGGGCGTATTGCTGCCCTGTATGGCTATTGGCAGCAATCCCTACTGTTGCCTGGATGTTGCCAGGGTGTTCCGTCAGCGCCTTGATGCTTACCCGGGCATTCTCGTCGTCGAGGACCAGGAGACGGGGAAGGTGGGCTTGCGCGATCGTTACGGAATGCTGGTAAAACCGGAGTTTGACTCCTTCGCCTTTCACACGGCCAACAATCGGATTGGTGTGCTGGAGATGAGGCGCAATGGTTATTATACGCTCTACGACCTTTGGTCAAAGAAGCGCTGGGTGGCGGACAGTATTAACCATTCGCTGCAGGATCGGATCTGCAAGGTGGTGGAAGGCCATGCCAAGGTGTATGACTATGAGAATTACGACTGCATGGAGATCAGAGTGACGGAGCTGGCTTCCAACAAACTCGATACTTGCACGGGACAGGTTTCCAACAACCAGCTCGATGCTTGCACGAAACGGGATTCCAACAAACTCGTCGCTTGTGTCAAGGCCAGGAAGATGGAAACCATCTATTACGACTGCGATCCTGTCCCGTTTATCCCCACCGATTCGATAGCGAGGACTGCGGGGGAGGTGGTCCGCGACACAGTGGTGACGCCGAATGAGTTTACTCTCCATTCGATCAGTTATGCTCAGAGCGTGACGGTCGGCAAGGGGCAGACCTACTTGATGCAGGTGCTGCTGGCGCGGGAACAAAAGCCTACGCAGCAGGAGGCCGTGAACCTGGTGCAGGATGTTGTGTGCTTATTGAGAAAATAAAAGCATGGCGTGACTTTTATGCCTTTGTTCATAAAAGTCACGCCATGAGACGTATTCCATAAAACTTATGCCATGAGGCGCATTCCATAAAACTTACGCCATGATGCGCATTTCTTAAAACTTACGCCATGATGCGCAGGCTATAAAAGTCACGCCATAAGGCGCAATACCTCCGCCACTTGTTCTGCCATGGGGCGCTGCGTGTCGATCCAGTGGATGGTGAGGCCGCGGCGCTCCATGCCCCGAAACCAGGTCATTTGTCGTTTGGCAAACTGGTGGATGGCGATCTCCAGGCGGCTGAACATCTCGTCGTAGGAGGTGCGGCCGAGGGCGTATTCGGTGACAAACTTATACTCCAGGCCGTAGTAGATCAGGTCCTCGGCGGGGACCGTCTTGAGCAGACCTTTTATCTCCTCTACCATTCCTTCCTCCAGTCGTTGGTGCAGGCGGCGGGTGATGCGTGCGCGGCGTGTCTCTCTATCGACCCATGTGCCGATGATGGTGGAGGGGATGGGTGGCACCTGGCGGTTCTCTGTGGGCGTATGGAGGTTGTACTCCTCTATCTCTATCGCGCGGATGGCCCGCTGGCAGGAGTCCACGTCCGTGCGGTTGTGCATCGTGGAGTGGTTGCGCGCCTTCAGGTCCTGGAGGATGACGGTCAGCTCGTCGAGCGTCTTCCCCTCCAGTTCTGCCCGCAGCGTGGGATTCTGGGGCACGGGCGAGAGCTGGTAGCCCCGCAGTACGGCCTCGATATAAAGTCCTGTGCCGCCACAGAGCACGGGCTGGCGTCCACGACGGCGGATGTCCTCGTAGGCCTGGAGGAAGTCGCGCTGGTATTCGAAGAGGTTGTATTTCGTCCCTGGGTCACAGATGTCTATCAGGTGGTAGGGGATCGGCTTCTCCTCCACTACATAGTCGGCGAGGTCTTTGCCCGTGCCGATCGTCATGCCTCTATAGACCTGACGACTGTCGGCGGAGATGACTTCGCCGTCCAGCTCATAGGCAAGGCGGGTGGCAAGGGTGGTCTTGCCGCTTGCCGTGGGCCCAAGGATGGTCAATAATTGCTTCATGGATGCAAACTTACATAAAATTTCTGGAAAAAGCGAGTAGCAGGGAGAAAAAGTTCAGACCCTCTGTCCTCGCTCACAGTTTCAGACCCTTTGTCAGGTTCGTCCGGGACATGGAGTGATTCGACGTGGACACATAGAAAACAACTTGAACAACTTTTACAACAAGTTACAACGCTTCGCGGGGACATTGCCTCTTCGAGGCCCATGCAGACCCAAGGTTGCTTGTAGCGAAACAACTATATACAACGCTTCGCCAGGACAATCAGCAGGAAATTGCCAAGGCGAAAACGTGTCATTTATGGTATCCTTTCTCGTCATGATCACAGTTTCAGACCTTCTATCGGTTCGGTGCGCACGAAGGCAGCAGCGAGATAGGAGGTGAGGGAGAGGAGCATCAGTAGGGCGAAGTAGATGCGGTAGCCGAGATAGTCGGCGAGGATGCCGGAGAGTGCGCCCGAGACCGTGATGCCAATGGCGGCGAGGGCAAAGCAGTAGGAGTAGAACATGACGGGATGGTAGCCCCGTGAGAGGTGGGCGAGGTAGGCGACGAAGGCCATGATGCCGAAGCCGAAACCAAACTGCTCCAGGAAGACGCTGAGGGTGATCAGGGAGAAACTGGTCGTCAGCGTGTAGGCCATCAGGACGTAGAACACTTTTGGCAGCGTGATGGCGAGCGTCATCGGCCACAGCCAATAGCGGAAACCGTGGAGGTGGATGCAGCGTCCGCCGAGCAGGCAACCAAGCAGCATGCCGAAGGCACCCACCGTGCCCTGGGTGAAGGCCAGTTCTTGTGGCGAGAGGCTCAGTCCGCCATTGCTCCCAGGGTCGACAAGAAACAAGATGCCGACGCGGTAGAAGAAGCCCTCGGGGAGGAGGAAGAGCAGCAGGAAGAGCATCTCGAAGCGGAAATAGCGACGGTCCGTCAGTTTGCGGAGGTCTTCGAGCAGCAGGGCCTTGTAGTCATTGCGCTTGCGCACCAGTTGCTCGCCGAGCGGCACGAGGACCACGGCATGATAGACCGCCAGCAGGAGGATGAAGCCCCCCAGCAGTTCGCAGACCGTGCTCCACGCCATCGGTATGCGGCGATGGATCACCTCCAGGTTGCCTCCCACCATCGCGGGAATGCCCAGCGCCAGGGCAAAGGCGGCGCAGGTGGCGGCAGCCCGTGTGGCGGGCACCTGCTGGTAGAAGCGACGCTCGGAGCAGATCATGAAGTAGCGGCCTATCCCCACGTCGTGGAAGGCTGCCGCTAAGGCCTCGGCATAGAAGAGGAGGAGGAAGGCGGGAAGCCATACTTTCAGCCGCAGCACGATCCCCATCGCCAGGAAGATCAGTCCCATCAGCACTTCGGCGTAGAGGATGAGGTGGTGGCAGTCGGTCAGTTGGCGGGAGAAGCGGCCCAACAGCGGGCGGAGGATGAAGGGGATGAGGGCCAAGGAGCAGCAGAAGAGGTTGACCGCATTGCTCACCCCCATGCGGTTGAGCACGATGGGCACGAGAGCGAGGATGGCGACATAGGGTATGCCGCGCAGCAGATAGAGCGTGGGAACCCACGAGAGGTGGCGTTCCCAGGCCCTTGCAGCCCTTTCTCTTACCAGATTGCTTCCCTTTTCCATCATTGTACTATTTTCCCTTAGCCCTGCTGTTTTTTCTTGCCAAACTCAGGGTCGATCTTGATGAAGAGGCAGACGACAAACGTTGCCGCGCAGCAGAGGATCGTCCAGAGGAAGAAGTGGCGGTAGCCGATGAGTTCCTGCAGCCATCCGGCCATCATGCCCGGCAGCATCATACCCAGGGCCATGAAGCCCGTGCTGATGGCGTAGTGGGACGTGCTGTGCTCGCCCTCCGAGAAGTAGATGAGGTAGAGCATGTAGGCCGTGAAGCCAAATCCGTAGCCAAACTGCTCGATGAAGACGCAGGTGTTGACGATCCATAGCGCGCTGTCCTGGGCGTAGGCGAGATAGACATAGACGAGGTCGGGGAGCGTGATGGCGCAGACCATCGGCCAGAGCCAGCGTTTCAGTCCGCCTTGCGAGGCGGCGATGCCACCGAGGATGCCACCCAGGGTCAGTCCGATGATGCCCACCGTGCCATAGACGATGCCCACCGTGCTGGTCGAGAGGCCGAGTCCTCCCTTCGCTATCGGGTCGAGGAGGAAGGGGTTGATGATCTTGACGAGCTGCGCCTCGGGCAGTCGGAAGAGCAACATGAAGAGCAGGGCGGGGACGATGTTCTTCTTCATGAAGAACGAACGGAACGTCAGCAGCGACTCGCGCAGGATGCCACCCACCGTGCGGTCGGGGGCGTGGCGGTCGGAGGCAGGTTTGGGGAGCGCCCAGGCGTGGTAGAGGCTCGCGAGGAAGAAGAGGATGGAGAGGATGGCGAAGACCACCGTCCAGGAGAGCGGTATCTTGCCCGTATGGTCCTCTATCAGTCCTGCGATGATGACCAGTCCTTGTCCCGCTATGGTGGAGATGCGATAGAACGTGCTGCGTATGCCGACGAAGAACGACTGCTCGTGGCTGTCGAGGCCGTGCATGTAGAAGCCGTCGGCCGCGATGTCGTGGGTAGCCGACGTGAAGGCCACCAGCCAGAAGAACGCCAGCGTGAGCCGGAAGAAAAACTGTGCGGGGATGAAGAAGGCGATGCCCGCGAAGGCGATGGCGAGGACCGCCTGCATGGTGACGATCCACCACCGCTTGGTGCGGACGAGATCGACCATCGGGCTCCAAAAGGGCTTGATGACCCACGGCAGGTAGAGCCAGCCTGTATAGAGGGCGATGTCCGTATTGGAGATGCCCATCTTCTTGTAGAGGATGACGGCTATCGTCATCACGGCGACGTAGGGCAGTCCCTCGGCAAAATAGAGGGAGGGCACCCACGCCCACGGGTTGATATGTCGCTTGCTATTCTCGGTCATAATCATTGTTCTATGGAAGGTTTGTAAAGCGTTTTCAGCGTGGCGCCAGGGTAGTAGTGGCGGAGGATGGCCTCGTGGTCGTAGCCCTTCTCGCCCATCATGGCCGCCCCGATCTGACACAGTCCCACGCCGTGGCCCCAACCTGCGCCCGAGAGGTGGAACGACTGCGGAACCCCATCCTCGCCCTGCTGCGTCTCGACGACGAAGGCACTGCTCTTCAGGTGGCTCTCGCTCAGCGTGCGGCGTATCTCCAGTTCCTTGCCGATGACGCGCTCCCTTTCCGTGCCCACGATCTTCAGGCGGACGATGCGCCCGCTCTTGCCGCGCTCCAGGGGGACGAGGTTGAGGATCTTGCCAAAGCGCAGTCCCGTCTTGCGGGCGATGAGGCTGGCGAGTTCCTCCTGCGTGTAGTCGATGTGCCAGCGATAGAAGTCTGCCGTCTCCTGGTCGTAGCCGTTGAGCACCTGGCGCAGCACCTGCTTGTCCTGCGTGTTGCAGAAAGCGGGAGGTGCGGAGAGAATCCACTTGCGGGCCGTCTCCTCGTCGGTCAGGTCGGGCAGCGCGTCTGCCGCCTGGCCTGCTTGCGTGGGGCGGTCGAGGAAGGCGGCGAGATAAGGCTTGTCCTCATCCTGCCAACAGGCCGAGAAAACCTCCGTGGCACCGCCGCAACACTTGCTGAAGCGCGCGTCGCAAATGCCCTTGCCGTCCCACAATACTTGTCCATAGGTGCTGCGTATCGCCTCCTCCACATGATCCGACACCATGCGGGTGATGCCCTGGTAGCGCTGGCAATGGTCGTCGGCGCATACGTCGAAGCGCTGGTGGTCGTCGCGGTCGTACCAGCGCACCAGTTCCTCCTCCGTCTCCCATCCTCCACAGGTCGCCGCGGAGGGATGGTCCGCATGGATGCGATGCGCCATCTGCGTCAGGAGCCAACTGCGGGAGATGATGGCATGGGCCCGCAGGAGCGATGGCGACGAGGTGGCCCGCATCTCGCTGGAGATGACACTGGCGAGATAGCGCTCCACGGGCAGTTCGTTGATGACCCACACCCGATCGCCGTCGGCCTCCAGCCGCAGCATTCCCTCGAAGGTCTGCGCCTCCTGGCGCTCCCAATGGAATCCGATGCCGATCGTGACCTCGGGTAGCGTGAACGAAGACTGAGGGGAATGGGGAGCGAACGTGAGCGTGTCGTATGAGTTTTCCTGCCAAAGAAGCCTTCCGTCCTTTGCCCTCACGGTCTGCGGTCCCGTCTGTAGCGTGCCATCGACCATGAAGGAGCCCTCCAGGACAAAGGCCACCTCCGGCCCGCTCGTGATGCCTACGGCGACCCTCGGTTCCTGCAGACGGCGCAACACCTTGGCGAAGGCCTCCTGCCCAAGCGCCACCTCGCCGACCGTCTTCACCAGCAGCGAGGGCGTCAGTCGGTCGAAGTCCTCCTTGCGCGGCGTGATGACCAGTCCTGCCATGTCGAGCGCACCCGGCGAGATGAGCATGCGGTCTGCTTCGCACGAGGCCGTGTAGCAGGCGGGGCGGTGCTTCTCCCGAGGCAGCAGGATGGTGACGACGCTGTCCTCCTCTCGCCATGCCAGCACGTTGAGCATCGGCTCGG
>OHNH01000106.1_pt1 | contig 53056 bp, 65 predicted proteins | sample 1569561 | NCBI WGS metagenome assembly OHNH01 (sample SAMEA3879510, study PRJEB24766) | human gut metagenome | biome: human-associated habitat; feature: feces | place: USA | collected 1985/1987
TCTAAAACAGTATAATGAATTTTCTATTATTAATATATTAAACAAAAAAAACGTATGAGTTACATTGCATTAACACTGGGTTTTACCGCTTTGTTTGCGGTTCTGAGTTTTCACAAAGAGTATAAAACGACATGGAGCATTCTTTGCGCCGTTGTATTTGTTTTATTCGGAGTTATTAACTACAACACTCTGCCGGTTCTCCAATGGTGGGGATTTGAAGGTGTTTGGATTGAGGCGTTTATTGTATCTTTAGCCGGCGCCGGTCTTCATTTTGCCTTTTGCGCAGATGACAGCGACTATGAGATAAAGTATGCCTGGCGCTTTATTCCGACCGGAATCACCGTCTTGGCTTTTTTTATTGCCGGTTTTCAGAGCTGGGAAATGTTCCACGCTGACGAATATTATAAACGTCTGAAAGTGGAAACCGTCCCCGACAGCGTCTTCAATGCCGATGTTCATCCGATACCGGTTTCCAAAATGATTTCGGTTGACGGTAAACTGGCCCGCAAGGTTGCTGAAGACAAGCTCGGTGAAGACTTAGGGTTAGGTTCGCGTGTAGAAGTCGGTAATATGACCATTCAGAACATTACCGGAGAATTTACCATTAACAACGGTAAAAAGCTGGTTTTTAACAATGATCTGATTTGGGTAGCCCCGCTGGAACATCGTTCCTTCTGGAAATGGTTCCGCAACGGCCATACCCCGGGTTACATTATCGTTGACGCGACCGATGCTACCAGACGCTGGCTGGTAACGGAAGTTAACGGACAGAAGCTGCGCATTCAATATCTGGAAAGCGGACGCTTCGGTGATGACATTGAACGCCACATCAAAGGCAATGGCTATGCTTCCAAAGGTTTGAATGACCACTGCTTTGAAATTGACGGCAACGGAAATCCTTATTGGGTTCTTTCATCCTATGACCAGAAAATCGGTTTCGGCGGTGAAGAATCCGAGGGGCCGATTACCGTTGATGCTCAGACGGGGGAACTCAAAGCTTACAGCATTGAAGATGCGCCGGCCTGGATAGACCGTATTCAGCCGCAGAGCTTTATTGAAGACCAGATCAGATGCTGGGGCGAATATAAAGACGGATGGTGGAATGCCGTTTGGGCACAGATAGGCGTTCAGGAACCGACACCGGGAACGACTTTGGTTTATTCCGAAGGACGCAGTTTCTGGTACACCGGTATTCAGTCTGCCGGAGCCGATAACGGTACCAATGGTTTTATGTTGGTTGATACCCGTACCAAAGCGGCCAAATTTTACCGCGTGATCGGTATCAATGAAACCGAGGCGATGCGTATTGCCGATGACCAGCCTTTTGCCAAAGCGGCGCAGTACAGTTCCAATTTTCCGGTGCTGTACAATGTCCGCGGTATTCCGACTTATTTCATGACTATGAAAGGAAGTTCGGGAAATGTGGTCGGTTATTGTTTTCTGGCAGTCAACAACCGTCAGGCCGTTGGCAGCGGTGTTTCCAAACAGGATGCCGAAGCCGCTTATCTGCGTATGTTGAAAAAGACATATCAGGATAAGATTAAAGACGGAGACGTCAACAAGGAAACACGGCAGTTTACCGTCCGCGCCATCGTTCAGGAAAGTAATGTTTATTACATTCTGTTCAACGAGGTCAAAGGAATTGAGTTTACCGGAAGTACGGAATTCTATCCGGAACTGAAATGGACCAAACCCGGAGATAAGGTCAAAGTCTCATACGGAAAAGGCGAGAGCAAAGTTATCCCGCTTGATTTCTATGAGAACTTAGACTTTGAAATTTAAGGGATCATTAAGAAAAAGCCTGGCAGATTGCTGTCAGGCTTTTTCGTTTCTTGTTAATCCGGCTTACTTATTTGGAAGCTTTTTTGACATTTAATTTTTTTACTTTGGTTTTTTCTTCTTTGCTCTTCGGAATATAGACTTTCAGCAAACCGTTGTCGTAGCTGGCGTCTGCTTTGTCAAAGTCCAAATCCCAGGGCAGGGAGACGGTGCGTTTGAATGAACCGTAGCTGATTTCGGAGAAATAGCTTCCTCCTTCCTTGTTTTCATATGAATTTTTCTTCTCGCCGGAAATTGTCAGATAACCGTCTTCCGAAAGCTGCAGGTCAATGTCGTTTTCGTTCATGCCCGGAATTTCGGCGGTAACGTTTACGCTTTCTTTGTTTTCTTTAACTTCCAGCTTTGGCTCGAAATTGTTCCAGCTTGAAACGTCCCGGCTTTCCGGCAGGTCCAGCAGATTATAAAAGCTGCCGAACAGGTTTTTCAAATCGCGGTTGGTCGGAAAGTTCAATTCGTTCAGATAATGATGTTGATTATTATTCATAAGATCTTTTCTCATTTTACAATCCTCCAGATTTTATAATGAACTCTTTCTAAGTTTCATTTAGGAAGACATAAAGCCGAAAACAAGAGGCTGATGAAAAAAACTTGAAAAATAACCGGATGCACTTATAATCTAACTACCCAACAGGAAAGGACGGACAATGGCGGAACAATGGGCTTTGGTAAGCGATTTTGACGGAACGGTCAGTGCCGATGATTTTTTCACTTTGGCTGCCGGGCGCTATTTTACCGATGAAATGCTTGAACCCTGGCGCGAATATCTTTCCGGCCGCAAAAAACATTTTGACGCTTTAAATGAAATGTTCGGCCGGCTGCGCGGTTTGCCTGATCTGCCTGCTTTTGTTAAAAATATACCTCTGGATTCCTGGTTTCCCGAAACGGTTGCGCTTTGCCATGCCAAAAAAATTCCCGTTTACATCTGCTCTGCCGGTTGCGATTGGTATATAAACCTGCTTATCGGTGGGCTTATCGGCAAATACGGGGTTTGTCTGGTGACAAACCATTGCGATTACAGCGTTGAGACAGGCCTGGTAATGAAACGCCTGCCGGAAGATCACCCGTGTTATGACGACAATATCGGTGTCTCAAAGGCCGCTGTCGTTAAAAATCTGAAAGAACGGGGATTTCGGGTTGTTTTTGCCGGAGACGGGCCGCCTGACATTCTGCCGGCGCGGGAAGCCGATGTGGTCTTTGCCAAAAAGCGCCTGCTGGACCTCTGCCGCCGTGAAAACATTAAAACCGAACCCTTCGCCGACTTTCGCGATGTCTGCCGCTGTATAAAGGAGATCTGAAATGCTGTATCCGCTCTATACCAATAAACAGATTAATATTCCCTACCTTTTGAAAATAGGTGACGGCAAGGTCAAAAAAATCGGCAAATATCTCGCCGATAAAAATCTTACCAATGCCGTTATTTTCTGGAGCGAGGGAATCCAGCGCCTTCTGGCCGACCGTCTTTATCCCGGGCTGGAGGAAAACGGCGTTAAAGCGGTTTATGAACAGGACGTGCGTTTTATCAATATTGAAGAAATAACCAAAATAACTTTCAGCCTGCCCAAAGCGGCCGAAGTCATCGTCGGCATCGGCGGCGGCAAGGCGCTTGATTTTGCCAAATTCAGCGCTCATCTGCTCAAGCTGCCCTTTGTTTCGGTTCCGACGTCCACTTCCAACGACGGTTTTTGCAGTCCGAATTCTTCGTTGATTGTTGACGGTAAGCGAAAGACGGTTAAAGCCAGCATTCCTTTCGGCGTCGTCGCTGACTTGGAAGTCGTTCGTGAATCGCCGCAGATATGCCTTTATTCCGGAGTAGGGGATATGGTCTCCAAAATTACCGCTCTCTATGACTGGAAGCAGGCCGCCGAACGCAAACTTGACCGTTACAACGACTTTGCGTCGCTGCTGTCTTACAATTCGCTGACGTTGCTGTTTAACAAACACAGCACCGATATCAATGAACCGTCTTTCCAGCGCAGTCTGGTTAATTCGCTGCTGACCAGCGGCATTGCCATGGAAATTGCCGGCAGTTCCCGTCCGGCCAGCGGTTCGGAGCATTTGATTTCTCACGGGCTGGATGCGGTTTCCCGCCGGCCGCGGATGCATGGTCTTCAGGTCGGAGTTGCGACTTATCTTTGTGCCTTGCTGCAAAATAATCCCAGCACGGCCAATGTCCGGGATATCCTGTCAATTACCGGCTTTTTCAATTACGTCAAGCAGGATCCTCTGTCAAAGGAAGACTTTATCAATGCATTGCAAATGGCACCCGGAATTAAAGCCAATTATTACACCGTACTGAGCGAACCGGACAGTTTCGCCCGTGCTCTGCAGTTTATTGACCGCGATCCGATTTTAAATCAGATTATCCGCTATTAAGCTACCGGATAAGGTTTAGAAGGTTAAAGTAACGCTTGAGCAAACAGTCGTAAGTCGTGAGCTTTTGGCGAAAAATATTGTACAGTGTTTCATAATACCAAATTTGGCGGTCTTTCGGGCTGTGAAAATAATGCCAGACCAGGTTGCCGCCGCTTTCCAAACCGCAGACCATTGAATTCAGATTAGAAATTTTATCGGCACAGATAAGCAGAAGTCCGTCGGTTTCTTCCGTCGTTTCGGCATAACGAATGGTTTCCATTTTCCGTTCCTGCCAGGGAGCCTCCTTATCGCTTTCATTGTCGGCCATGATAATATGCAGTATGGCTTCGCCTTGTTCCGCCGGAAACAGGGCACGGATGTCATCGGCCGTTTGGGATGTGTCCTCCAGAATATCATGCAAAATGCCGGCAATGACCAGATTTTCCGATGCCTTGCAGCCAAGCAGAATTTCCGCCACGTCAAAAACGTGCGAAACATAGGGCAGACAATCAATTTTGCGGTTTTGCCCGCGGTGGGCTTCTAAAGCGAATTCTCCGGCTTTCAGAATGGCCGGCGTCATTTCCACCTGATGCCGTTCGGTAAAGCGCTGCCAAAGTTCTGCGGCCGTCCGGTGATTGTAATCCATTGTCTCAGTCCTTTAACAAAATCTGCCAGGGGCGGGGAGCCGAAGTTTTTTCGCCGAAAAGCAATTCCGCCATATATTTGGTAACCGCGACATTGCTGTATTCCCGATGAATTTTTTCATGTCCGGCTGCGGCAATTTTCATGCGGGCCGGAGGATTGTTTTTATAAAATTTAAGCTTGTCATAAAATTCGTCCGGCGTTTCATAAAATACGGCTTCTTCTTCGCCGAACAGATCCTGAAATCCGTTGCGGCGATCCAAAAATGTGAGCTGACCGTTGGCCATGGCGTGTACCATGCGATCCGAACTGTAAAGATAAATATCGTTCAGCCGGCTGAGATTAAAGCCCATGGCGCTCTCGCCCAGCGCCTTAATATAGGCGTAGCCGTTCAGCGCCGGCGTATTCTTAATGCCGGCGAGTTTCCATTTGAGCCCGGGCACTCTCCGGTCAGCTTCGTCGATAATGCTTTCCAGTTCCTCGTCCTGCCCGCAAAACTGGCGTTTCCCGGTATTGGCGCACAGCATTATGTCATAGGGAAGCTCTTTATGCTCGAAAGCCCGCCCGGTTTCCAGACTGTCGTCAGCCATGTTGGGCAGATAGCCGACCGCTTTTCCGGGGCGCTTGAATTGCTGCAGCAGGTTGCGGTCGCCGGTGCTGATTAGCGTCATGTCAACCGCTTCCAGACGCGAAGAAACCGCTTTGATGTTTCTTTCCGCATAGCCGGGAACAATCCAGTCACAGCTCCATTGCATGATTTTTAGAGCCGGAAACAGCCGCTTGATTTCAAACAGGGTTTCATTGCTGATTAAATCGGCATGCCCGATTAAAATTGCATCCGGCTCGGTAACTTTGCAGAAGTTGATTAAATGCTTGTTCAGTCTGTTCCGTCCGATAAAATTCATGTGTCCGAAACCGAACATCCGGCACAAATCCCGGTCAGGATAATTCAGCACCGAATAGCCGTTGCGAATAAGCCCGTTGGAGATTTTGAACGGGAAACCGACCTGAAAACATCCTTTGAGCCGGATTAAGTTAAAGTTTGACACATGAATAATTTTCTTCATCAGACAGTCTCATTTTTGGAACAAATGTTTAAACCACAAATTAAAGCGGGCAATTATTTTGAAAAACGGATGCAGAAAACGCGGCGCCTGCCCGGCGGCGGAAAACATCACCGAAACCCTTTGAATGTTGCAGTCGATAGCCACGCCCATCCGGTGATGCCCCTGATTAAGGGTATCCTGAATGCCCAGATTGCGACAGAGCATGATATCCAGCGGAAAGCGGTCGTCATAGCCGTTCCGGCGCATGCTGTCCGCCAGCTGCCGATAGAGCTTTTTGCGTTCGCTCTCGGGCATTTTGTATTTGGGGTTGGAGAATTGATAAGCATTTTCCGGCGTGCGGAAACTGCGCTCGATTTTAAGCCGCCGGATTTCAAAAGGATTGATGTGATAAATATTGCTGGAATAAGCCTTGTATTTGTAACGCAGCACCCGGATGAGCGGTGATACAAAGTCCCATGCCGCCGTTCGGGAGATAAAGGCAATGCGGACCGGAATAAAGTCCCTGCCGTCGGCAACGGCTTTTTCCACCAAACTGCGCCCTTTGAGCAGCGTGTCATAAATCACCGGTTTCTGCGCATCATAAATGTCTTTTTCCCCGATGAGGATAACAACCTTGTCCGCGCAGTCTGCCTTGCAGCTTTTGGGGCTGTCGGCAAGCACGGCCAAATCCCGGGGATCAAGATGATAAACTTCAGATGAGTAACAAATATGGCGCATAAATTTCTCCTGACACTATTGATACATTAGTTTCCCCAAAGAAGCAAATAAAAATGCCTCACTCTCCACAATCCGCCCGCGAGGACATTTTTTTTGCCGAAGCCTTGAATTCACGGGTTTTGAACTTACATTCTGCCCCGTTAAAAATGCTTAAACGGGAGAGGAAAAGTGACAGCGGCCGACGGCAACGTGATGTATAAACTGGAGAAAGGCTACCAGATAACCCGGGTTCTGGGAAAAGAATGCCTGATGATTTTGCGCGATAAATACAGCACGCCGTTGGCCACCATCGAACTTTGCCGGGGAAAAATTTCGTCCGTAACGCCGTATCGCGGCGCCGAAAACGACAGCAACCATATCCGGGTTATTCAAAGATTTGTCCGCCGTTATCATTACAGTCTGACGGCAGAGGCCGCGCTGAATCTGAGCCTTAACGTGGTTAAACGCGACGGGAAAGAAACTTACTATACGTCGTCCGAACTGACGGCTTCCCATCTGGAACGGCTGTTTAAAAATTACGATACGTTGGCCGTAACTCTGAATAATTTCCGCAAACGCAAGCTGATAGTTCCTTCCTCTGCCAAAAAATGCAGTTTGAATCTGAGCCATGCCATTGTTTCTAAGCTGATTGTCAGCCGCAATTCGCACGCGGCGATAGATCTGCGAGACAACCGCTTTGTCGAAACGCTTATAATCGGCGACAGCTTTCGCGGCAGTCTGAATTTTTCCCGCTCCGATATACAAAACATCAAACTCGGAAATAACTGTCGCTGCGATATTTTCTGCATCCATAGCGGCAAATGCTTTGAAATGACGCTCGGTGATGTTTACAGCGGCATTTTGGATGTGCGGGATTCCTGTTTTCACCGGATAAAAACCGGATATTACTGCTATGCCGTTATCCGTCTTAGTGAAAATTGGGGCAAGAAAGACGTCATTATCGGAGATTCTTTTCGCGGCTCACTGTTTATTGATTCCGTTTTGGCCGAAAATGTTGAAATCGGCGATGACTGCCGCGGCCGTATTTCCGTCCGCGAACATAACCGCCGGCAGGGCATTAAGCATATTGACATTGCCGACGGTTTCAAAGGCGAGATAGACCTGGCCTCCGCCTTGGCGCTGCAAAAGGTTGAAGTCGGGGCTCATGCGGCCGGCAGCATCAACCTGTCCGGTTGTCCGTCCATTCAGGCCGTCAAGTTTGAAGAGGATTTTTCCGGCCGGGTTGATCTGCGCAATTCCGGGGTCATTTATGTCCGGGCCAAAGACGGCTGCAGCGGCCGGTTTGTCCTTCTCCACTGCGAAAATTTAAGTCTGCTGCGCTTACCCAGAGACAAAAGGGCGGATATTGCCGTCGAGCGTATGCCGCAGTCGGTCGGAACCGACAGTCGTAATTTTTATTATCATTTTGATGAAAAGGAACTTCCGGCGGAATTATCTTCACCGTTTTATGCCGGCTGGGTCAAAAAGCTGCGTCATTTTATACATCGTCATTTCATTCTCTGAAATTGTTTCAGTTTTGTTACAAAAATTTGTTGAGCCGGGCCGCAAAATATGTTATATTATAAACATAACGTAACGCGAATATAATTATGGCTTGAAGGAGTGTTGGTCATGGTAGCTCTGGTTAAGGAAACAAAAGGTGAAGTCTTCATCAAAGCGATTGAAGAGGCCAAAAATAATAAGGGACATATTTTTTCCCTGTTGCTGGAAACCCTTCAGAATGAATATCCTCAGGCAGAAGCTGTGACAATTGTCAACAAAGTCAAAAATTTTGACGCTCTGGTCAACTATGATGCCAGCCTGGCCAAATTTCAGATTGGCCGCAACGGCGATAATATTCGTAAAACGATGGAAGACATCAGCTCGACGGAAGTTCTCGGCGAAGACAACTTCAAATACAAACAGCTGATGATAAAAAAACTGAACGTGCTGGCTTCAATCAATCCCGATGCCAAAACCTATGCCGACTTGGCTGCCGCGGCATATATTTCCCAGGGGTTCGGCGACGCCAAACTGTTCAAACGCGAATTTACCAACTACGTGCATAATCTGCATAACATCAGCACGGTCGGCTGCTGGGATACCGAGTGTCTGGCGCGGCTGGGCTGTTAACCGACTTTTAATTAAAAAACTTCTATACTGTCTCCATAATGCATTTATGGAGACAATTTTTATGTCCGTTATCAAAACAATCGGCGTAATGACCGGCAATTCGCTTGATGCCGTCGATGTTGTCCTGACAGCCTTTGACGGGGTAAATATTTGCGATTTGGCTGCTCATACTCTGGCTTATCCGGCAGAATTGTCTGACCGGTTTCGCCGCCTGCGCGGACAGTTGAAGCAAACTGCCGCCGATATGGAAAGTTTTGCACGGGATACTTTTTTTTCCGAAACTGTAAACGAATATACCTCACTGGTCGCCCGGGCGGTCAATGAGCTGCTTGCCCGGAGCAATACGCCGAAAGATGAAGTTGACGCCATCGGTTTCCACGGACAGACCTGCGATCATTTTCCGCCTTCCATTGCCGGAGATTTGCCGCCTTATACGCTGCAAATAGGCAATCCTAACCTGCTGGCGGATTTGACCGGAGTTCCCGTGATTTATGATTTCCGTTCTGACGATCTGATGAACGGCGGGGAGGGTGCCCCGCTGGCTCCCATGCATAATTTTCACCTGGCCGCGAGCCTGCGGGAGAAAGGTGTTTTTCCGGTTGCATTCTGTAATGGCGGAAACACCGGAAATATTGCGCTCATCAGTCAGAACGGCGCCGGAAAAGATATTCTTCTCGGCTGGGACGTCGGGCCGTTTAACCACTTCGCCGACACCATAACCCGAACCTGTTTCGGCGCCCCTTATGACAAAGACGGCCGTTACGGCAAAAAAGGTCGTGTCCAAACCGATTTGCTGGATAAACTCTTTAACCAAACTGCCGTCAGCGAAACCGGCGAAAATTTTTATCTGTCCCGTCCGCCCAAATCGTCAGACCCGTCATGGTACCGTCTGCCGGATATCAGCGGTTATCAGGCGGAAGATGTGTTGCGGACGGTTGAATATTTAAGCAGTTATGTCTTCTTTCATTCTTTGTCATACATTCCGGAAGACGTTATGATGCCGGAATATTTTCTGCTTTTCGGCGGCGGTTGGAATAACCCGTTGATGACGGATGATTTTGCCGCTCTGTTGCATGGCGGAGAAAATATTGTTTTGCCGCAGCATCGGGCATTGTTTGAGCGGCTGCGGTCCCGTTTTGCTCAAAACCCGCACATTGCCCGGACAGACAGATACGGCATCAGCGGACAGTATATGGAAGCCGGGATACTTGCCGATTTGGCCCGTTGCAAAATAAAAAACATTCCCTTTACCACGCCGGAAACCACCGGCTGCAAAACACCGACAGTCTGCGGCATCTGGTGTTATCCGCACGACAGGCAGCAGCCCCTGTATAACCGTGCCGCTCCCGGCTGGCACAAAAAAATCCCCGGTTGATACGGGGATTTTCTTTACGCTGCCTTTTTACGGAGTTTTACTGTCCTGCGGTTTCCGTTAGCCGCTTTTGCGACAGCTGCTTTGCCTTTCGGCCCGAATTTGGTGCGGCTTTTGGCTTTCTTGTCCGGGGCATAAGGCTTAAACGGATTTTTTCCTTTTGCCTTGGCTTTGCTTTTGGGCAGAGACTGCCCGGCATTCAGCGGCGTAAGATCAATCGGGCAATCTTCGCCGACGGCCGGTTTCGTGTCGGCATTGGCTGACGGATGCATCAGCTTATAAATGGCCTTCCACTGAGAAGCATCTTTAGGAGTCAGCAGATTAACGGCAATTCCGGAAGCCCCCGCCCGTGCCGTCCGGCCGATGCGGTGAATATAGTCTTCCGGGCATTGCGGCAGGTCATAGTTAATCACGTTTTCAATATGCGGAATGTCCAGCCCTCGGGCGGCAATATCCGTTGCCACCAGAATACGGCTTTTCATCTTGCGAAAATTGGCGATAACCCTTTCTCGTTTGGCTTGTCGCAAATCGCCGTGAATGGCGTCGGCCGATTGATTTTCTTTGTTGAGTTTGGCAGCCAGTCTTTCCGCCCCGAATTTGGTCTTAACAAAAATTAAAACCGAACCGTCGCGTTCTTTCAACTGTTTCATCAGTTCTCCGTATTTTTGCGCATCATTTGTTTTGACGATTTCCTGGCGGATATTGTCCGCCGCCGCGGTTGTCGAACCGATGGCTATTCTTACCGGGTTGGTCAGATATTTGCGTGACAGGCTGATGATATTGGCGGGCAGAGTTGCCGAAAACATCAGTGTCTGACGCTTGGCAGGCAGAAATTTGGCAATCTGTTCGAGCTGAATGCCAAAACCCATGTCCAGCATACGGTCTGTCTCGTCTAAAACCAGAAAATCAGTTTTATTTAAAACCAGACTGCGATGCAGCAAATGGTCGTTTATTCGCCCCGGAGTGCCGACAATCAAACGGGGATTGCGTTTCAGCTGCTGCAATTGCTTAAACATGGAATCTCCGCCGATAAGCAATGCGGAAACAATTTCGGAATCTTTTTCCAGCATTGACCGGGCCGCAGAAATAACCTGTTGTGCCAGCTCTCGCGTCGGCAGCAGCACCAATGCGCAGGATAACGGGTTTTCCAACAGGTGGACAATCATCGGAATGGCAAAGGCAGCGGTTTTTCCGGTGCCTGTCTGTGCGGAACCGAGAATGTCATGTCCCTGCAACGCCACGGGAATTGACTGTTGCTGTATCGGGGTAGGTGTGTTAAAGTGAATGGCATTAAGCGCGGTTAGAATTTTCTCGGGCAGGCCCAAGTCGGCAAAATTTGACATTTTGTTTTCTTTCAATAAATTGTTTATACATACGAAAATCTAAAACACTGCTTTATTTTGACAAACAGTGCCAACTCTAAACAAATCCATTGATAAGAAAATCTTTAAATAAGAAGAGCTGCAAGAATCTCAAGCGCCACTATACAGGGATTAATTTAAATAACAAGCTTTATTTTTTTGTCGCTTTGCGCTTAAGGCTGACAAGGGCAATGCCGCCGATTACCAGTATGCCGCCGATGAAATCGGCACTGTACAGCTTTTCTCCCAGAAACAGATAGGCTTCCACCCCGCTGAATAACGGCAGCAAATAATAAATAATTGACGTCTTAACGTTGCCGATGGCCGCCAGTGCACTGTTCCAAGCCAAATAAGACAAAACGGAATTAAAAACGCCGAGATAGAAAATAACCGCCAAATCTTCCCCGTTAAAACGGCGCAGCAGTGCGGGAGGAGACGTCAGCAGCATGAGCGGCAGAAGAATAACGGCGCCGACCACGGCCGTCGCCGCCAGCATGGCTGATTGCGAAATCTGCGGCGGCCTTTTGTATTGCAGAAAAGAATATACGGCAAAAGAAAAAGTGTTTAACAGCATTAAAAAATCGCCCGGTACGAATTGAAAGTTTTTTAGCCGGGTAAAATTGCCGTTTAAGATAATGACCGTTACGCCGAAAAGGGCAACGGCCAGCCCCAGCCATTGCTGCCCGGTAATCGGAGTTTTCAGAAAAATGCGGGACAGAAAAACCAAGAATATCGGCCCGGTAACGTCCAATAATCCCATATCAATGGCCGAGGCTGTCCGTCCGGCATAATAAACCAGCGTGTTGTCAAACACCATGCCGGTAACTGCCAACGCCAGAACCAGTTTCCAGTGCCGAAGCAGGTCGGAAAAACTCTCTTTGACATTTTTTCTGGCAATGAACAACAGAATAACTCCGGCAATCAGCCACCGGCCGAAAGCAATCTCCATCGGCATCAGCGAAGTTGCGAACGAGCTGGCAATAATCAGATTGATACTCCAGAAAAAAACCGCCGTCAGGGCAAACAAATAGCCTGATAAGGAATTTTTGTGCATTTTTTATCTCTCTGTCTTTCAATTTATTCGAAGATATAATCGCAGCCGGAAAGATTTAAATATTGATTTTCGTTGTAAAAAAAGCTATAAACAGTTCAAATATTTAATTATTAAAACTAAACGTTATGAAAAATTTTATTATTTTGTTGCTGCTGTTGGGCGGTGCTGTAACATTGAATTCCTGTCAAAAAGAGGAAGACAACTGGGCTGAAGAACTGTTGCTCGATAATCATGGCCGAACTACGGTTAAAAAAGTCTATAAAAATGTTACCTTTGTTTCGGATACGTTTATTCCGTTCAAATGCTGCGTTTTTACGTTTGCGGACGGTGCTCATAAATATGCCCAGAACCTTCGGATTGACGGTGCGGTCGGCAACGGTTATCCCGTTGAAGGATACCAGACTTATAAAGCTTGTCCTGATGAAATTTATCAAATCACGATGGGAACGCCGTCATCCCGGATAGCTCCTGAAAACAATCAGGTTCTTTCTACCCGCGGATTAATCCTCTCGGGCTATAAAGACGGCCGCATTGTTGAAGATTTTACCATGCGCTGCCGGTTTACGACCTTTTTGATTTTGGGCTTTCCGCTGATAACTCAGTTCGATACCCAGTTTTTGGAACTCGAAAACGGAAACCTGATTTATATCAAGGACTACCGTTCGCAGGGAGAAACCTTTCACGCCGGGGATTATATCCGCTATAAAACTTATACGCTCAATCCCAATGAAGCAGTCGTCATCGAAAAAACCGAGCCTTGAGGCCCGGTTTTTTTGCAAACAGCGTTATTAAAACGGTGCTTCGCAGGCAAAACCTAGTGTTTCTGTTCCTGTACAACCACTATAAGGATTGGTTCGCCAGCCTGAGAAGCAGTCTCCCGTTCCATCTCCTGAATGATAAATACATCCATTTGAAGTACTGCTTAAAGTTTTGCAGGTTCTTGTTCCTGATGCAATAGTCCAATTAAGACCTCCTGCCGTTTTAGCATTACATTGCGCATTAGCATCACTAGCAGTTCCTATTCCCCCGGAAATGGATAGATATCCATGCTGTCCGGTACTGTCAACAGAAACGACTGTTCCTAAAGCAACACCGTCTTTAACATAAGTGTCTCCGACTTTGTAGGTAGTTGTAGGTGTTGTGTCTCCGGCAATTTTAGCCAGCGTGTTTACGCAGCGCATAATACCGTTAGAACTAATAGAACAATCTGTCATATCTTTTCCTGTAGAAAAATTGATATGATTATGGCAATTGCTTCCTGTATCATAAATATATCTCCCGGTTCCTAATGTGGTGGTAGCAAGAGTTGTCAGGGTTGCATCAATTTTAGTTTTATTGGCATAAATGGATTGCAATTCTGCTTTGCTGGGATTTTGCCAACCGCTTGTACTACCCGAAGAATAACCGGAACACATTGTTTCAGACACTGAATCAAAATCATCAATATCTGTTTTATATGGAAGTAAGGCGATAACAAGGCCGGAAGTATTAAAAACCACACCGACAGGTGTCTTACTTGGAATGGGTACGGCAGAATATGTTCCGTCCGAATAGGCAATATCGCCGACGGCAATGGGTTCCCCTTCGCCGGCATTACGATAAGCCGTACAAAAATATTTGCTTTGGTCGAACGGACATTTCAATTGAGCCAGATCGCTGCACTCGTCGGCGGATTTGTCATATCCGAGACTTTCACAGGTAGGGGGTACGGCGCACGTCTGGGCATTTACGGAAAATGCGGAGAAAGCCGTTGTCAACAACAGCATTGCTCCTATTGTCATCTTACAATTCTTGTTCATGGTCTTTCTCCTTAATCAGTTGTTTTATCTTTCTTCGGGCCCTGCGCCCGTTTTACGGTTTGACCCAGCATCTCAGCGCTCCGCCGCACCAGTAATTGTCCAGGTCATAACTTCCTACTGCACAGCCTACTGCACAATATTTTCCCGAACAGTCTTCCAATGTGCAGCTGACCCCGGCAGGACACTCATCCAATGTGCATTTGTTTTCACAGGTCTTACAGCTGTTGTAATATTTCACCCCGCCGGAAAGGCAGTAATCTCCCGGCGTTACCGGGCCAAGTTCGTCACAGGTCAGGTTATAGCCTGCTTTGCACTGACAGCCGGTATATTTCGTTTCTCCGTTAAAGGTGCAGCCCGTACCCCGGCCTTCCGTATTGGCCTCCGTGCAGCTCTCCGTATAATTTGCCGGACAGACGCAGCCGGAATAATATTTTTTTCCGCTTTCAACACAAACGTCATTGGATGGAACCATCGGCTCGGCACAACTCTCTGCCGGATATAAACTGCGGTCACAGTAACACATAAACTTGCCGCCGCAGCTGTCGCCGCTGACCGTACTCGGATAAGCGCAGTCCTTCTTGTCATATTGATAGCGGCTGTCGCAGCATTCTTTGAAATATTTGTCGTTATAAGGGCAAAAGAGCGCCGGATTTCCTGCGGAACACGAGGTGAGGGTATAACCGAAACGTTTGCAGTTATCCGTACTGGTGTCGGGAAACTCCGGAGTATTAAAGGTCAAATTGCCGCCGCCGGTAATAAATTGTACGGAAGCAAGCTTGAAAGAATGAACCGGTTCAAGGTCTGCCGTCAGCAAACCCTGAGCCGGAGGCTGAGATTCAAAGGCTTGGTTTTGGCTTGTGTCTATGAGGGAGGTGACCGAAGAAAGTCTTCCGTCCGACAAAGAGGCGCACGCATCCGCCGCCCCAAGAAAGACAGCCGACAGAGCGCTCATAAAAGAACCGATCGTTTTCATGATACACCTCGCAGATATAACTGAATCAAAGCCTGAATACAGGTTAACACAAAGGGCGAGCTGTGTCAACACAAAATAAGGAGACGTTTTCCGTAGGACTAAAGATTATAGATATTTCAGATATAAAAAAACACCCCCTCTCGGAGGTGCTTCTTTTATGACTGTTGCCGCATCTGGCATCTGAACCTTATGCGAGTTTTTTGTAACGCACCCGATGCGGCTGCACGGCCTCATCACCGAGACGGCGGCGTTTGTCTTTTTCATATTCTTCAAAGTTGCCTTCAAACCAAACGACTTGGCTGTCTCCTTCATAAGCCAGAATATGCGTAGCCAAACGGTCAAGAAACCAACGGTCGTGCGAAGTCACGAAAACACAGCCGGGATATTCCATAATACCTTCTTCAAGAGAACGCAGCGTATCAACATCCAAATCATTGGTCGGCTCGTCAAGCAGAATAACATTGGCGCCTTTGCGCAACATCTTCGCCAAATGAACACGGTTGCGTTCGCCGCCGGAAAGCTGCCCGACTTTTTTCTGCTGGTCGGTGCCTTTAAAGTTAAACTGCCCGACATAAGCGCGCGACGGCATCTGCTTTTTGCCCAGCTCAATAATATCCAGCCCGTCTGAAATTTCCTCCCACACGGTTTTGTTCGGATCAAGCTCTTCACGAGACTGGTCAACATAGCCCAAATCAACCGTTTCACCGATTCTGATTTCGCCGGCATCAGGCTTTTCCTGCCCGGTAATCATACGAAACAGTGTCGTCTTACCGGCACCGTTAGGCCCGATAATACCGACAATCGCCCCCTTCGGAACCTTAAACGACAGATTGTCAATCAACAACCGGTCGCCGTAACCTTTGGAAATGCCGTTGGCTTCAACCACCAAATCGCCCAGACGATCCGTCATCGGAATAGAAATATGCGCCTGCGTAATCTTCTCCTTGCCTGATTCGGCCAACAGTTCTTCATAAGCATTAATACGCGCTTTTGACTTGGCCTGGCGGGCTTTCGGATTTTTACGGATCCATTCCAGCTCATTGGCCAAAGTCCGCTGACGGGAAGTTTCCTCGCGAGATTCCTGCTCCAGGCGTTTCTGTTTTTGTTCCAGCCAGGAACTGTAATTGCCTTCATAAGGAATCCCCTGACCGCGGTCCAGTTCCAAAATCCACCCGGTAACATTATCAAGGAAATAACGGTCATGAGTCACCATAACCACCGTTCCGCTGTAATCTTTAAGATGCTGTTCCAGCCAAGCCACCGATTCGGCATCCAAATGGTTGGTCGGCTCGTCAAGCAGCAGCATGTCCGGTTTCTGCAAAAGCAAACGACACAGCGCCACCCGGCGTTTTTCGCCGCCGGAAAGTTTGGTCACATCGGCATCAGCCGGCGGACAGCGCAACGCATCCATGGCAATTTCAATCGTGCGTTCCAAATCCCAACCGTTGCAGGCATCGATTTTTTCCTGCAGTTCGGCCTGTTCATTGATAAGGTCATTCATTTCCTCATCGCTCATCGGCTCGGCAAAGCGGGCGGAAACTTCTTCAAATTTCTTCAGCAGGTCACGGGTTTCACCCAAACCGTCCATAATATTTTCCATCACGTTTTTATTCGGATCAAGTTTCGGCTCCTGTTCCAGATAGCCAACCTTGACACCCTCGGCGGCCCAGGCCTCGCCGTTAAATTCCTTGTCCACCCCGGCCATAATCTTTAACAAAGTTGACTTACCGGCACCGTTAACGCCGAGCACGCCGATTTTGGCTCCCGGCAGAAACGACAGCGTAATTCCCTTAAACAGTTCTTTTCCGCCCGGAAAAACTTTGGTTAAATTTTGCATGACATAGACGTATTGATATGCGGCCATTTTATTATCTTGCTCCATATAAATGTAATTGTTGTGTTGTCGGTGAGTATAACGGAAAAAGCGCAAGTTGCAATCTTTATTAATAAGAGCGCTTAATATGCCCGATTGAACTCTCGCCCGAATAAGAAGAACCGGACGAAGAAACGGAACTTTCTGCAGGTGCATTCACCTGCTGCAGCTCAACGCCGGCAAAGCCTGCCGGTTCAATAATCGCCGGAGCAGACTGCCCGGGCACATAATCCGGATTGGAAACCGGAGCACTGTCGGTTCTGAACTGCAAAGCACCTGCCGGAACCCGTCGATTTGCCCGTTTTTTATAAATTCTCTCCGCCTCGCTGCGTCCGTTATCGCCTTTTTTATAAACCAGAGTCGCGTCATAAGGGTTGCGCGGCGTAAAAATCTGTCCGTCAGGCATTTTAATGGTTCCGTCGGCATAAAGCGTCGCCCTGAAAATCAGCTGGTTGTCGAACCGGCGGTTAATCTGCGCACATTCGAAAAAACCGTCCATCTGTTTGGAAATATAAGCATCGGCTTTGGCTTCGTTATAGACCCGCATACCCTCCGCCTGCTGACGGTCGGAAGAAGCCTTGGTAATCAAAATCGCCCTCGCCAGCATTTCAAAAGTGTCAAATTTGGATGCTCCGCAAGCCAGCCCCTGCCCGGAGACAATCCCCAAAGCCTTCACCTCTTCCAGATACGGTTCGGCTGAGCGCGCCGTTGCGGCATTTAACAACAAAACTAAAACAGCAAGAACAATCTTTTTCATTTTTCACCTTAACTTACAGCCCTGATTATAAAAACTTTTTGCCGAAAGGCAAACAGTGTCTTACTTTTTTACCAAGTTTCTAAAAATAGAGTTGACAAAGCTTATGTTTTAGAATATGTTGCGGGCAAACATATCGTATAAGGAAATAAAAATGAAAGTCTACAGTTCTTTAAAATCAAAGAAAGTACGCGATAAAGATTGCAAGGTCGTTCGTCGCAAAGGCCGCGTATATGTCATCAATAAAAAGAACCCGAAGCTCAAAGCTCGCCAAGGTTAATATTGATAAGTTTGATTTTGTTTTATTAAAAAACCCGCAGTTTTCAAGCGGGTTTTTTGTTATATCAAAGAATCAGAAAATTAAACCGTAAATTTGATAAAGGCCTGTGCTGCGAAGTAATTTTTGAACGACGTGTACATCTAGTTACACGAGTGAAAAAATCACAAGCATGACAGGCCTTTTGCAAATTTATTCCGGGATGTAGACTGTATGCAGCATATTCGTCCGCCCCTTCTTGCCGAGCGGGAAACCGGCGGTAATAATAATATGCTGCCCCGGTTTGGCAAATCCGTTTTCAACCGCTATCTTTTTGGCAATATCTTCAATCTTGTCAAAGCTCTTAAAGCCCTCTTTATTGACAAAGCTCTTGGCCCCCCAGACAATTCCCATGCGGCGGGCAACTTCCAAATCCGGCGTAATTGCCAAAATCGGCAGATTCGGACGCTCGCGGGCCGTCAAAAACGTTGTCAGACCGGAAGACGTATAAGTAACGATTGCCGCAACTTTTTTCAAAACATTTGACACTTCACTGGCGGCAAAAGTAATGGAATCGGCTTCTCCGGCACAGCAGGGCTTCAAACGGGAAGACTGCATCAGCGTATAAAACAGCGGATCGGCCTCAACCTGCTGAATGATATTGTTCATCATCTGAACCGCTTCAACCGGAAAATCACCGGCAGCCGTCTCTGCCGAAAGCATAACCGTATCGGCACCGTCATAAACCGCGGTCGCCACATCGGAAACTTCTGCCCGGGTCGGAGTCGGCGCTTTAATCATCGATTCCAGCATCTGCGTGGCAATAATTACCGGACGACCATATTTGCGGCAGGCGGCAACAATCTTTTTCTGCATAACCGGAACCGTCTGAATCGGACATTCAACGCCCAAATCGCCGCGGGCAACCATAATGGCGTCCGACAGTTGGATAATATCGTCCAGTTCCTCAATCGCACTCGGCTTTTCCAGCTTGGAAACAATCCAGGCCCGTCCGTTAATCAGGCTGCGTGCTTCGCGCACGTCTTCCGCCTGCTGAACAAACGACAGGCTGATCCAATCCACGCCAAGCTTAAGCGCAAATTCAATATCGTCGCGGTCTTTCTCGGTAATTGCCGAAATCGGCAGTTTGATATTCGGCAGATTAACCCCCTTATGGCTGGACAAAGGCCCGCCGACCACCACGGTGGTAACGGCATGCGAGTCGTCGCAATCTTCGACATGAAGCCGGATATTCCCGTCATTCAGCAACAAATCGTCACCCGGTTTCAATGCGGCAAAAATCTCTTTATGCGGCAAATTGACACGGGTCTCGTCACCCGGCGTGCTGTCCATGTCCAACACGAATTTCTGGCCGTTTTTCAATTCGATTTTATCATTCTTAAACAAACCGACGCGAAGCTTTGGCCCCTGCATGTCCGCCACAATCGTAATATGCAGATTTTTCTCTTTCGCCAACTTCCGTACAATATTGTAGCGCTCTTTGTGCTCAGCATGCGTTCCGTGGCTGAAATTGAAACGAAAAGCATCCGCTCCGGCATCAATTAACTGTTCGATTTTTTCCCTGGTCGCGGTAGACGGCCCGATAGTCGCTAAAATTTTCGTACGAGTTTTCTGTGGCATATTATTATATCCTTATGGTTAAACCTTTTCTGAGCGGTAATATAACAACAAATATATTAATAAGCTATTTATTTAAACCGTTTGTCAGACGAATTTATTACTTGTCAAAAAGCTCAGGCTTTGCTAAAGTCTGCGCAAACATATCTCAACGGTTTTTAAAAACAAGGAGTGATAAACATGACTGAAGTTGGCGGCATTGCCGTAGATAGACTGCGTTCCCTGATTGAAAGAATTGAACGCCTTGAAGAAGAAAAAGCGGCAATCGCATCAGATATCCGCGATATTTTTGCCGAAGCGAAAGGCGCCGGATTTGACGTTAAAATCATGCGGACGATTCTCAAATTGCGCAAAATGAACGCCGCTGACCGCGACGAACAGGAAATCCTTTTGGAAACCTACCGCAAAGCATTAGACATGTAAAAAAAGCCCCTCAAAAGAGGGGCTTTTTTTACAACCTCAACACCAAACCGACAATCGCTCCCAGGCAAATATAAACAATCGGGTGTCCTTTAACCCAATGTATCGCCGCCAGGAAAGCCAGACCGATAAGCGCATTTTCCCAGCTCACCCATGCCAGCTTGGCAATGGCTATTCCTGCAAACAAAATAAGCGCCAGCACCGCCGGACGAACCCCGCCCAGCAAGTCCTGCAAACAGGACGAACTCCCGAAACGGCGCAACAATTTGGCTATCATTACAATAATAATAACCGAAGGAGCCACCAAACCGACGGTTGCGGCCAAGGCGCCCCCGATGCCGGCTGTCGAATAACCGACATAAGTTGCCATATTAACCCCCAACGGTCCGGGCGTTGATTCGGAAACGGCAATCATATCCGCCAGTTCCTGCGTCGTAAACCAGTCATAACGCGCCGTCAAATCAAACAAAAAAGGCACCGTAACCAAACCGCCGCCAATGGCGAACAAACCGATTTTAAAAAACTCGTAAAACAACAGCCAGTAAATCATTTATGTCTCTCCTGCCGATATTGCGCCAAACCGACAGCCGCCGCCAAAAGTACAATAACAATCGGCGACAGGTTAAAAGCCAGCAGCGCAGCCAAAGCCAGCAAAAAAACCGCCCAGTCCGTTTTCCGCCGTACCGCCTTTTTCCAAAGGCTGAAAACGGCTTCTGCAATTAATGCCGCAACCACAATACGAATACCGGCAAAAGCATGAGCAACATACGGATTGTCCATATACAAATTAAGTACATGCGCCAGCAACATAATGATAATCAGCGAAGGCGAAACCATTCCCAGCGTAGCCGCGACGGCGCCCGTGCTCCGCGCTCTTTTATAGCCGATGAAAGTGGCTACGTTAATGGCGATAATCCCCGGAGTCGATTGGCCGATGCAATAATAATCCATCAGTTCTTCATCACTGCTCCATTTCTTTTTCCGCACCAGTTCCGCCTGCAGCAGCGGAATCATCGCATAGCCGCCGCCAAAGGTAAACAGGCCTATTTTGAAAAAAGTCATAAATAAATCCGCTAATATTTTCATATCCGTAAATTTTCCGTTGTTAACGCTCCCTAAACTTACTATATTATCCTTATCTTAAAAACTTTAAATTTCAGCCGGAGGATAAATTATGCTGATAGCCGTTCCCAAAGAGATAAAACCCGGAGAAACACGGGTTGCCGCCACACCGGACATCGTTCAAAAATACAAATTCATGGGGCTTGACGTTCAGGTACAAAGCGGCGCCGGCGAAGCTTCCGGCTTCAGCGACCGAGACTATCTCAATGCCGGAGCCGAAATCAAAAAAAATGCGGCCGACACTTATAAAAAAGCTGACATTATCCTCAAAATATGGGCGCCGGAAGCTGAAGAGGACGGCTTTCTCAAAGCCGGAACCGCCGTTTTTGCCAACTTTCAGGCTCTTACACATCGCGGCCGGATCGAAACCTTTGCCCACCTGGGATTGACCTGTTTCGCCTTGGAATTGATGCCGCGCATCTCCCGCGCCCAAAGCATGGATATTCTGTCTTCCCAGAGCAACCTTGCCGGTTATAAAGCCGTTATCGAAGCCGTCTGCAAACTGCCCTCAGCCGTGCCGATGATGATGACCGCCGCCGGCACAATCGCCCCGGCCAAAGCTTTAATTCTCGGTGCCGGCGTTGCCGGATTGCAGGCGATTGCCACCGCCAAACGGCTCGGCGCCGTGGTGTTCGCATCCGACGTCCGCCCTCAGGTTAAGGAACAGGTCGAATCCCTCGGCGGCAGATTCGTTGAAGTCAAATCCGATGAAAATTTTGAAACCGCCGGAGGTTATGCCCGCGAAACTTCGGCCGAATATAAACAGAAACAACAGGAAGCCGTCGCCGAACAACTGGCCAAAACCAATTTTGCCGTTACCACCGCGCTGATTCCCGGACTGCCGGCACCGCGGTTAATCACCAAAGCCATGCTTTCCGCCATGCCGGCCGGCGCGGTCGTAGTTGATATGGCTTCTTCCGCCGGCGGCAACGTCGAAGGGTCGGAAGACGGCAAAACCATCGTTATCAACGGCGTTACCGTTATCGGCAATTCTAATCTTGCCGCCTCGCTTCCGGCTTCTGCCAGCCCGCTGTATGCCAAAAACATTCTTAATTTCCTCGATACAATGTATAACAAGGAGGAAAAGAGCCTCAATTACAACTTTGAAGACGAACTGATCAAAGGCACCTGCCTTTGCTATAACGGTAAAATGATTCACCCTTCATTCACGGGAGCATAAAACATGGACATCTGGACCTTATTAACAATTTTGACTTTAGCCTGCTTTGTCGGCTATTTCGTCGTCTGGGGCGTCACTCCGGCGCTGCATTCGCCGTTGATGAGCGTTTCCAACGCCATCTCCGGCATCGTCATCGTCGGCGCTTTGATTACGGCAGGCATTTCGGAATTTAACGATTCCAAAACAATGGGACTGATTGCCGTTTTTCTCGCTGCAATTAACATTTTCGGCGGTTTTGCCGTTTCCCACCGCATGCTGCTGATGTTCAAAAAGAAAAAAATCAAAAATTCGGAGAACAAATAATGACACACGCATACTTATCCCTCGCCTATCTGCTCTCCAGCATTTTGTTTATTTTTTCAATCCGCGGATTGGCTTCTCCCGAAACGGCCCGCCGCGGCAATCTGTTGGGAATGCTCGGCATGGCTCTCGCCGTTTCGGTCACCATGTATTCGCCGTTGGTTTCCGATTACAAATGGGTGCTGCTCGTCATCTGTCTCGGCGGAATAATCGGAACCTGGAGCGCTCTGAAAGTCAAAATGACCGCACTGCCGCAGATGATTGCCGCGTTTAACGGCCTGGGCGGTCTGTCCTCGGTTTTCATCGCCGTCGCCGAGATCATGGCCGGTGCAGACACCTATCTTGAAACCTCTCTCGGCCTGCTCATCGGCGCCGTCGCTTTTTCCGGGTCGGTTATTGCCTTTGCCAAACTGCAGGGGCTGATGTCGGCCCGTGCGGTTATTTTCCCCGGACAGCAGCTGCTGAACCTGCTTTTGGGACTGGGCGTCATTGCGGTTTGCGTTATGTTTACCCTGAGCGGCAATCATCAGCTTTTCTATATTTTGGCAGCCCTGGCAATCATCCTCGGTTTTCTGCTTGTTCTGCCGATTGGCGGCGCCGACATGCCGGTTGTCATTTCCGTACTGAATGCTTATTCCGGATGGGCGGCTGTCGGCATCGGCTTCTCGCTCAATAACGTTCTGCTGATTATCGTCGGTTCGATTGTGGGTGCCAGCGGCGCAATTCTGTCTTATATTATGGTAAAGGCAATGAACCGCTCGCTGACCAGCGTTATGCTCGGAGGTTTCGGTGCCGAAACCTCCGGCAGACAGACACAAAATGACGGCATCATAAAAGTCGCTAAGGCCGGAAATCCCGAAGACGCCGCTTTCATCATGGAAAACGCCAACAAAGTTATCATCGTTCCCGGTTACGGCATGGCCGTCGCTCAGGCGCAGCACATTGTTAAGGAAATGGCCGCCGACCTCCATGACAAATACGGCGTTGAAGTCAAGTTCGCCATCCACCCCGTTGCCGGCCGCATGCCCGGACATATGAACGTCCTGCTAGCCGAGGCCAATGTTCCTTACGACGATGTCTTTGAACTGGAAGAAATCAACCGCGAATTCGCCACCGCCGACGTTGCCTATGTTATCGGTGCCAATGACGTCACCAACCCTCAGGCAAAAACCAATCCCGATTCGCCGATTTACGGCATGCCGGTTCTTGACGTTGAAAAAGCCAAAACCGTCTTCTTCGTCAAGCGCTCTCTGGCTACCGGCTATTCCGGCGTGGAGAATCCGCTTTTCTATGCCGATAATACGATAATGCTCTACGGCGACGCAAAAAAAGTCACCGAAGAAATTGTCCGTACTCTGGAAAAGAACTGAAACAAAAAACCTCCCGCACCGGGAGGTTTTTTTTACAACATCAACAGCAGCGCTATCGCCAGCACGGCATACAGCAGAAGCCCCCTTAAAAACATTCCCGCTACTTTGAAATCAGCGCCGGAAGGAATGGCATTCTCAATAATAATTGTCTGTAACAGCACATAGAGAATATAGTTAAAAAACGTCGGCGCCATCAGCGGCAAAGCATAACGGTTAATGTAAAAAGCGATTGGCAGCAGCAGAAGCGGCGCCATCGCCGAAGGAACCGCATTATAAAAGGTGATATTGCTGAAACCGACGCTCCCCATCACATAATCGCCGTCCAGATTACGCTGCGGAAAAATCGTAAAATTAACCGGCCGGGCATTCAGCAGCGAACCAACCAGATAATGCATCAACTCATGCAGAAAAGTTCCCGGAATATTCACCAGCGCACTCATCCACATGCTGGAATAAGTCGCATACTTGAACCGCATCAGAATAATCACCAGCAGAATCAAATAAAAACGGTTGTCAAAAAAGCTCCGCAGAAACTCCGGACTGTTCACAAAAGCGGAAACCTTATAAAACACCTGCCACAAAATGTTCATCGGCCCTCCTCTTTACTTCAAAACCGTCAGTCCGGCCAGATATGTGTTCAGCAGCAGTTTGCACAGACTTTTCTTGTTAATTTTGCTGAAATTGTCCAAGGCGTTGGTCGTTAAAAACGAACTCATTGAAAACAGCGTCAGCCACAGCACCTGGCGCGCCAGCTGCCGCTCTTTGACTTTCAGTCCGGCATAAACCTTCTCAAATGCGGGTTCCCAGATTTTGGTTACCGCAACCAGTTTGCGCAGATAAGCTTTCGGCAGTTTGCCATATTCTGCATGCAGGTGGAAGTTATACAACAGGAACCACAGGTTTCGATTCGCCAGCACAAACGCGACAAAAGCATCCAGATAGCGGTTCAGCATTTGATATGAGCTTTCGCCTTTCGGGGTTTTCAGCATATAGCGAACCAGTTCGTCCAGCGTCTGCTTGTTCTGTTCCAGCACAAAGTTGTCCATTGTGCCGAATTGGTTGTAAATCGTACCGACTGAATAAGCCGAGGCCTCGGCCAGTTTGCGGGCGGTCAGATAATCTGCACCTTTTTCTTTCACCAGCAAACGCCCTTTGCTGATGAGAATTCTGCGGATATTGTCTTTTGTAATTGTCATCTTATATTAACTTAATATTTGTAAATATGATTTATATTAAAACAAATTTGAACACTGTTCAATTTCTTTATGAAAAATCAACAAGGATAACATGATGAAAAAAGAATTATGGCTGTTCGGATTAATGATTTTGCCCGCCGTTTTCACATACGGCACGAGCCGGGCGCAAAACAGCGGCGACTTTTATGACTCTCTCCTCATCTCTGACGAGTTGAAAACCGAAGAAAACGCCGAGGAAGCCAAAGACAGTGCCGGGCGGCTGCTGGATGCCAAACCCCGTGAAATCAAAATTGATTCGCCGCTGCTCCGTTCTCATCAGGAAAAACTCAAAAAAGCCAAACGCGCGCAGCTGGCCAAAAAGAAAAACAAGACTCTGGCCGAAAACGAACCGGGCCCCTTCGGCCTGGCGTGGGGGGCGACTTATGACGAAGTCAAAAAAGAAGGCGTATCGCTGTCAGCCGTCGGACAGAAAGACTACGTCAATAACTTCAGCGCCACGCATCTTCCCAAAAGCGTCAAAACCTTCCGTGAAGTCATTCTCACTTTCGGCATCGAAAACGAACTCTGGCGGATAATCGCCTACGGTAATCTGCTGCAGGACACTCCCTCTGCCGAAAAAGTGCTCGACCTTTACAACCAATATTACAAACTGCTGGAGCAAAAATACGGCAATGCTCAGCAATTTTACACCCCGAAGGTAATCAACGTCGATCAGCCCGTCGGCAACGGCAAAACCGAAACCGTGCAAAAAGAACAGGCCATCGGCAATCCTGACTTTCTAAAAGAACTTCAAAACGGCGAAGCTTTCCTTTATGCCACTTTTGAAAACGGCAAAGTCGGCGCCGCCCTCAGCGTAAATGTTGACGGCAGCGGCCAAAGTTACATTACGGTAGAATATAAAAACCTCACCATCATGCAGGCCCGGGAAAAAACAACCTTGGATGCGCTCTAAATTCAGAAAGGACTATAACAATGACTAAAATCAGTTTTTGCGGCATCTCGGGCAGCGGAATGAGTGCGCTGGCGCAGATTCGCCTGCATCAGGGCTATGAGGTTCGCGGCTCCGACCGCAGTTTTGACCAGGGCAAAGACCAAAGCAACAAACAAGCCTTGGAAAAGCTCGGCATTAAAATCTATCCGCAGGACGGTTCGGCAATTACCGACGACCTTGATGTCCTCTATGTTTCCACCGCAGTCGAAGACACTATCCCCGACGTCAAAGCCGCCCTCGGTAAAAATATTCCCATTCGCAAACGCTCCGATCTGCTGGCCGACATTTTCCACGGTTACGGCCACAACATCGCCGTCGGCGGAACCAGCGGCAAAACCACCGTTACCGCAATGATCGGCTATATTCTCGACCGTCTCGGACAAAAACCCTGTATGATTGACGGCGGCCTGTTGCTTAACTACGCCGACAGGGAGGGAATTCCCAACATCATCTACAACGAAGGCGACATCTGCGTTATTGAAGCCGATGAAAGCGACGGCTCAATTGAAAAATATCACCCCTATGTTGCGCTGATTAACAATATCTCAATCGATCACAAACCGATTCCCGAGCTGCAGAAACTGTTTCAGGATTTTGCCGACCGGGCCAAACAAGGCGTGGTTGTCAACGCCGACTGCGAAGCCTGCCGGAACATCAGGCATCCCCGCAAAAAAACGCTGACTTTTTCCATTGAAACCAACAAAGCCGATTTTTGGGCTTACAACATCGAAGCCCTGCCGCACGGCACCAAATACTCAATGGACGGTAAAAGTTTCACGCTGAACCTCATCGGACGTTTTAACGTCTCCAACGCACTGGCCGCCATTGCCGCCTGTTCCTTGCTTGGAATTGACAAATTTGACGCCGCACAGGTGCTGGAAGGTTTCCTCGGTACCCATCGCCGATTGGAAGTTGTCGGTACACGGAACAACATTACCGTCATTGACGATTTTGCTCATAACCCGGACAAAGTCAAAGCTTCCGTTTCGGCTTTGAAAAGTTACCCCGGACGGCTGATTATGATGTTCCAGCCGCACGGCTTTTCACCGATGCGGATGATGGGCCGGCAGATTATCGACGAATTCTGCGCCCAAATGAGCGATGAAGACATCTTGCTTATGCCGGAAATCTACTTTGCCGGCGGCACCGTAACCCGAGACATTTCCTCCCGTGATCTGATTAGCCGGGCTGTCGAAAACGGCAAACAGGCCCGCTATTTTGACAATCGGGAAGCGGCCGGAGAATTCATTCTTGCCAATGCCCGCCCCGGCGACCGCATTGTCATCATGGGCGCCCGCGACAATTCTCTTCCCGGTTTCTGCCAGACTATTCTTGAAAGGTTGAAATAATGTTCAAATTGCAGGAGGGTGATAAAATCGGAATCATCACCCCTTCAAACTTTCTTGACTATCAAACGCCGCTTGATCCCGAGTTAAAAGCATCGCTGGCACATAACCGCGGAATAAACCCGCGGGATGCCGCCGACCTGGCGGTTGAGTATCTGAAAAGTCTCGGGCTGCAGCCGATTCTCGGAGAACATGTTTACGATAAATTCAGACACATGGGCGGCACGCCGCAGAACCGTGCCGACGACTTCAATAAATTTATCCGCAATCCGGAAATTAAAGCGGTTTTCTGCAGCACCGGCGGTGCGGGCGCCCAATATATGCTGCCTTACCTTGATTACGAAAATCTCAGAAAGAATCCTAAACCGATTTTCGGTATCAGCGATGCGTCCACATTGCAGATTGCCGCCCAAAGTTTAAGCGGCTGCCCGTCATACAACGGTTTCAGCTTGGCTTACGATTTCAAATACGGCAAAATCCGCCCTCAGGCCGACATTGACCTGAAAGCAATAATCTCCGGAAACTACCACAAAGTCTCCGGCGGCGAAACGGTTATCCCCGGCTGTGCCGAAGGTACCTTAATCGGCGGTTGCCTGAGTATGCTCCGCAATCTGGCCGGAACACCTTATTTTCCAGATTTCACGGATAAAATTCTGCTGATTGAAGACATCGGCGAAAGAACCTACCGCATTGATTCCATGTTGCAGCAAATCAGGCAGCAACCGGGATTTAACAAGCTGAAAGGGTTGGTTTTCGGCGGATTTAACGGCTGCATTATCCGTTACGAGGAAGACAACACCATTGACCAGATTATTGACTACTTCTGCGGTGACTTATCCATCCCGACAATAAAACATTTTCCCTGGGGACATTTTGAAGAGCGGAGAATCGTCCCTCTCGGCATCCGCGGAAAACTGAACGCCGATACCTGCACGCTGTCTTTCTAAAACAGCACATTTTTAACATACTGCCAATCGCGTTCCAACAGCCAGAAAACCAGCTTATGATACTGGGAAACGCCCAGCCACAGCTTACTGTTAAACGCCAGCATCATCCCGATCATCCACAAATTGGCACCGGGCAGAAACAAAAAGCAGAATTTATAGGAAACCTTCGGCAAATCCGTCTGCTTTTCATGTATCTGCGAAGCAACCGTATCAACGTGATAGGCGATAAAATAGCCCATCAATCCGTTCATAATCAAACTGTTTGCATATTGTCCGAACAGCGGAACCGCCAGCATAAAGAAAAAGGCGAACAGAGGAAAAAAATAAGGCGCAATGATAATCAGCCAGTTTCCCTCGCCTTCAAAACTCATCGAACCGCCGGAATCATCCCCCTCCGCTTTGATATGCTTAACCTTATGCAATGTCAGCACCGCAAAAAAAGCATGGGTCAGTTCATGGGCAATAATCTGCATGCTGGCTTTAACCGACGCATCGGCCATTGTCCGGGAAATAAAATAAATAAAGAAACCGGCAAACATCACCAGATATTTAGGCTGCCCGAACTTAAACCACGACAGCGATTGAAACAATGCCGGCAAAGTCACCAGCATAAACAGGGCGGCCGGCCATTTCAGCATTTCAATAAAACGATTCAGAGCTGTCTGCATCTTTAATCCTCCGTTTATTTGCCTGCGAGAATAACGCACTTCCGCATAAAATTCATCAAATTTAACACACCTATCAACATAGGACTTGTAAATAAAGAGTTTTGCGCTAATATAAACTCAATAAAACTGCTGATTTAAGGATGATGCAATGGATAACAAAGATTTTGACACCTTTGATTTTTTGATTAATGACGAAGACGAGGTTATGCTTCTGCTCTACCAGCGCGAAGGCGAACCGTTGAATCCGCATATTGAATTGGATGCGGAAGAAAAATCCGCCTTATTATATCGCAACGACGATGACAATATCTTCCTGAGCGACATCAGCGATGAAGTTTTCGACAGCCTTCAGGATGCCGATAAACTTTTGGTCTGCGAACTTTCCCGCGATGAAAAAGATGAGGATGCCCAAATCGTCCACGCTTACGAAGCCGAAATCAGCGACTAATATACTATTAAGAGATACCAACCTGCAGCTCCTTCTTTTGAGGGAGCTTTTTTTACTTCACCTGCAATAATTAAGATCAGCTAAAAAAATGCGGAGAATGAGTCATATTGTAAAATTAAAAGGGGAAAGTACTGCAGCGTACATTTTAGTACGTGAGCATTTTCTGACAACGTAAAACCGTTCCAGTTATCCGTTCTAATACCAAAAGCTTGGCTGGCGCGTATAAATAGAGTGATTTCCAGATGCAGAAAAGCGGAGCGTACATTTTAGTACGTGAGCATTTTCTGACAGCGTAAAATCGCTCTAGTTATCCGCCAGCCAAGCTTTTTATTTGATTTTGAAAATTGTCTTCTTAGGCTGTGCCGTTAAAATACGCTGAATATAACGCCCCTGATAAAGATTGATTCCCAAAGAGTTCCCGATTTCCACCGCCTGCGGATCATCCACACGGCACAAAATCATTTTGGCTCGCTCGGCACGATTGACATAATCGGTAAAATGGCTGTCTTCACGGATCATATCCATAAAGGAAGGATGCCAGATTATTTTCAGCAAATCGCCGTTCAACTGCTCCCGGTCAATATATTTAAGCTTATCAACCGTAATGCCGTCAATACAGATTTTATAACCGCGATATTGGGCAAACGTTTTTGCCAGAATAAATGCCTTGATGTCGCTGAAAATATCCACCAGCTGAAGTTCCAAAACGATTGACGAGCGCATTGAAGGATTAATGTTTTCGTCAAAAGTCAAAAACTCGTCGGAGAGAATGGTTGAAACATTCAGATTCATACTGAAATTACTGTTTAACGAACCGTCGTCATGCTGGCTGACACTGGCCAAAACACGCTTGTCCAGCGTTTCGGTTAAATGCAGAAACAACCAGGGATTAGCCGTCAAATCCACATCAGGCAGCAGCATATCGCGCAAATCGGCAATTGAAACAAACACTTCGTCAAAAATCATTTGCGGCGGCGACTTTCCGATAACCGCACAAACAGACTGCCGGCGGATCAAACTGGAAAAATCGGCCATTGCCAACGTTTTCTGAACCTTGGCCAGCATACTCGGGGTCAGCTCGCGGCGCAGTTTGCGCGGCCCTCCCATCATCGCGGCAGGAACGCTTCGTCCGCTGTTGCCGGATGAACCGCCGAAAGACTGATTCTTCAAACTGTCCATCAATGCCCGGACATTTCGCTTAAATTCATCGACAGCAACCGCCAAATCATAAAATCTGATAAATCCCGCCTGCTCCAGGTCAAAAGCATTCTGCAACAGAGGATCGTCATGAAAAATAAAACGGATTTTAATCAGACAGGCCTGAATTTCTTCATTGGCTTTTTTATGATAAAAAACCACCATATCTTCATTGGGCAGGCCGAAAATTTCTCCCCCGTTTTTCTTAATGACATTTTCGAACGTTTCAATCAGATTCTGGCGCTGTAATGTTTTCAGCTTTTGGTTTTGCAGTTTGCTGAGATAAATGTAGAGCACGCTGTAATTATTTAATTCGGGCTCGATTTTTGACAGATAATCCAAAATCAGCGTATCGCGCTTAAACGTCGAAACCTGGGGTTCAGTCTTTTTTTCCGGCAGCCTGGGAGCACTTTTGTTAAATAAAAACATCTCTACCTCACAACAAATCTTCCAAAACTTCCGGATGCGCACAACCGGCCTTAACCGTGCCGGACAACAAACGGCGGCGTTTCAGACACTGCTGCGCCGTACAAGCCCCGGCAGACGGACAGCGGCTGCGCACGACCGCCACTTCAATATCATCCATAAACGGCCCCTGGAAAGCCGTAATTCCGTAAGAGACGCCCCATTTCAAGGCCTTGTCGGAATCACATTTGGCCAAAACAAAATTCTCCCGCCCGATTGTATCGATAATTGCTTTCAGTTTCTCGTCAAAAGCCTCATATTCCAACAACGGCTCCCAGAACAGCTTAACCATATCCGGCTGCAGCGTTTTCAGATTCAACATCCGCAGCGCCGAAGGGCTGACGGCATCAAGCAGCAGCTTATGCCCGCCTTTATGCAGAATCTCTTTGGCTTCAAAATACAGCGGCAGATTATTGAAAACGTCCATCAGCTGAACTTCCACCAAAACCTTTTGCTCCGGTTTAAGAAAATTTCTCGCAAAATCGACAAACTCGCTCGAAAAAACCGAAGATAAATTTAAATTCAGACTGATCTGCTGCGGCCACTTTTGCAGCTCCGCCGTTGAAAAGGCAGACAGCGTCTTTTTATCCAAAGCCTGAGTCAGATAAAGAAACAGCCAGCGGTTGGCCACCAAATCCAGATTGCGGTCGAACTGCAGGCTGAGGTCTTTAACCGCAACGAAAAATTCCTGAAACATAACCTCAAACTTGCCGCCGCCCTTAATTTTAATCACGCTCTGTCGTTTCACCAACTCGGCAATATCTATATCATCCAGTTCGGCGATCACACTATCGATTTCATTTGCCTCAACCGGACGCTTAAGCAGCAAGACGTCGGCATCATTATGTTGAATATCGCTTTCCAGCATTTCTTCCACATATTTGTAAAACGCGGCAAAATTGGCCGGAAATTCGAACACCGTGGCAAATTCGCTGCTGTCTTTGCCATGCAAAATCGGGTCGGCAGACAGTCCCTGCCGCAGTTTGGCCACGGCTTCGTCAACCGTTTCCTGGGTAATGTTTTTGCCCAAGATAACAAAGTCTCCGTTCGACATAATGAAAAAATAGCCGCGGGCATTACCGACCACGCTGTCAAACAGCCGCGCCAGAATTTTTACGAAATCGGGATGGCGGTGCTTGGGTTTGAGTTTGGAAATACTGACGTACAAAACCGCATAACCGTACGAATTCTTTGAAATCCGATCCAGCGCATCCAACAGATATCTCTCGTTTTTGGTACTTTGTTGCCTGCTCATGCTTTCAGCCGATATTCTTACAATTTTCAACTTATTCCAGTTATAAACGCTGATTGATTTTTTATCAAGAGTCTAACCGTTTTGCTAACAGCTCACGCCATAACTTTTGCCACGTTTTTTCCTTTTTTTTGATTGTAGCGCAGCCTTCTGCGGAAAACAAGCCGGACAATCAGCCATATCTTTCAAAAAAGGTTGATTTTTTAACTTCTGCCGTTATAATCCGCAATAAAATTAATCATAGTTAATGAGGTATAGGCATGTTAACCCCCAAAAACAATCTTTTTCCCATCCGCAACGACATTCTGACCCGGGTTGCCGCCAGTTTTTTTGCCGACCGTTTCGCTCACATAGACGACGTTCCGGCTCAGGTGCTGCCCGACGGTTCCCAGTGCTACCATTGCAATATTGAAAACGACCGCGACATTGTCCGCCAGATTTGCATGGCTGTCCTCGGTTTCAGCCCGGCCGACGAAGAAGGCAGCAAGCGGCCGCTGCATGACTATGCCGCTCAGGCCCTCAAACGCGAAAAACTGGAACCGAGCAAAATCTCGGTTATCAACTCCGCCTGCATGGCCTGCCGCAAAGAACGTTATATTGTCAGCGATCTCTGCCGCGCCTGCATTGCCCGCCCCTGCCAGGTTAACTGCCCGAAAAACGCCATCAGTTTCGTAAACGGCAAGGCTTTCATTGATCAGGATCTCTGCATCAAATGCGGTCGCTGCCATGATGTCTGCCCCTATTCGGCCATTATCAAAAACGTTATTCCCTGCGAAGATTCCTGCCCGGTCGGCGCCATTACCAAAGACCAGGCCGGCAAAGAACATATTGATCCCGAGAAATGCATTTCCTGCGGCAAATGTCTGAAATCATGCCCCTTCGGCGCAATTGTCGAGCGTTCGCAAATGGTTGATGTTCTGAAAGCCATGCATGAGACCGACAAGCAGGTCATTGCCATGGTCGCACCGGCCATCATCGGCCAGTTCGGCGGCACCGTCAACAACCTGGTCGGCGCACTGAAAGCAGCCGGTTTTGACGATGTTATCGAAGTTGCCGTCGGCGCCGACATCACCACCAAAAACGAAGCGGCCGAATTTATCGAACGCATGGAAGAAGGCAAAAAATTCATGACCACCTCCTGCTGCCCGGCATATTACCGTGCGGCTCAGCTGCATATTCCGGAAATCAAAGAATATGTTTCTTCCACCAAAACGCCGATGTATTACACCGCCGAACTGGTAAAAAAAGAACATCCGCAAAGCGTGGCCGTTTTCGTCGGCCCCTGTTTTGCCAAACGGGTTGAAGCCGAAACCGACCCCAACGTTGATTATGTTTTGACTTTCGAAGAAATGAACGCCATTTTCAGCGGAGCAAACATTAACGTTGCCACAGCCGAACCGGCAGAATTCACAACCGTTTCCTGCGCTCAGGGACGCGGTTTTCCGCTCACCGGCGGTGTTGCCGGCGCAGTTGCCTCTTTGGTTGAAGGCAAAGTTGACATCCGGCCGGAAAAAATTGACGGCCTGAGCACTGAAAATATCAAGCTACTCAAACGTTATGCCACCAAAGGCTGCGAATGCAACATGATTGAAGTTATGAGCTGCCCCGGCGGCTGCATCGCCGGTCCCGGCTGCATCGCAATGCCTAACAAAGCTACAATTCAAGTTAAAAACTACACCGCTCAGGGTGAAGATTTGAAAACCAAAGCATAAAAAAAACGGGGTGAAAATCACCCCGTTTTTTTAACAGACATCAATCCGCTTTCAGTGCAGCCAGCAATGCTTCGCGCTGCTCGTTATACACAATGCAGCATCCCCAGTCTTTCAGATTCAGACCATGCCGTTCAGTCCAGTCTTTCATTGCCGCCTCGTCATCTCGCACATAATAGGCAACAATCTGCAAAACCTTTTTGATGGGCGCCGCAGTTTCCTGACACCAAAAATAGTCCAGTGCCGGCATCCATTCGGCCCAAACAATCTGATTTTCTTCCTCAAAAAAACGCTCCAGTTCCCAACACTGCTTGTTGACCAGGGCTTTTGCTGTCGGCAGAAAACGCTCTTTCGCTGAACAGCCGGTAGCGGAACAGCGATAAATCTGCAAAGCCAGCCACAGAGGCAGCGGCTCATAGCACCAGACATTACCGCAGGACGCCAGCGCCAGTTCACTGCAGAGAGACAACCATTCGCCGTCGCGCTTATCATCTGTCCCGCCTTTTTGCAAAACCGGTTCGGCAAAACGCCAAAGGCCATCTTCACAAAAATCGCTTCCCTGCGGATCATGCAACAGATAATGACTGCGCCAGGCCTGTTCTGCCCATTGCAGCATTGTCAGTGCCGTCTCGCTGTTTTCCGGTACGGCTTTCTCAAACTGCAACAAAATTTCATAGCAAACATCGTCATCCGTCAGAAAACTTTCTTTCAGCAATGCCGACACAGCAGCACAGAAATGAGGCAAATTATCACGGGAACCGGCATAAACCCGGGCAGCATATTTATTCAAAATATCCAAACGGATTTTAAGCGCCAGATTCGACAAAGTAATCAAAGACAAAACCGTTTTCGATAAAATCCGGTTATGCCCGTCTTTAGCCGCTATGAGCTGAAGCAGTGCCGTCAGATGAGAAGCATGAAATGCCATAAAAGCATTATCCGGTTCGATTTCTTTCGCGGCAAACGGTAAATGTTTGCCAACGGCAACAGGATCGGCCAACCGCTCCAGCCACTTATAAATAACCGCAAATTCTTCCGTACTTTTGACCGGACGGCTGCAATAAGCAGCCAGCAAATCCGACAGATAAATCTCCGACCAGACATCTTTGCTCTCAACCAGAACGAACATCAATTCAAGCAACTGCGGATAAGTTTTGGCCAAGCCGCCCAGAAATTTCAGATAAGAAACATCTGCGCGCTGTTTCAGAACGGTTTCACACGCTGCTCTGCGGGCACTCTTCTTTTCCTCCTGCACAAAAACGACCGCCAACAGCACTCCGGCTGCCGGATCATTCCGCTGCAATATTTTGGCATCCTTCAAAACCTCAGCATGCTTTTGGCAGTACAGGTAAAACTGCTCAAACAGCATCTCTGGCGATGTTTCATACAGACGTTCCAAAGGAAAGTCTTCGCCGGAAAAGAAACGGTGCAGAGCAAAATAAAAAGCCGCATGATACAACTCATTGTCAGGCTTGCTCAAACACTGCGACAGTTTATACGAGGCAACTGCCTGTTCAAATAACTCAAGTGAATTTTTTGTTCTCATACCTAATTATATTAAAAAAATAAATAATAAAATTTAGAAATCAAACTTAAACGTTCCGTCCGCTTTTGTCAATTCTTTAAAATTCAAGACCCCGGATATTCCGGGGTCTTGAATGGATACAGGGCACAGGTTAACGCTTGTTCAGCAAATTGCTCAGCCCTTGTTTCTTAATTTCTTCCTCCGCGGCCTGACAAAGATAAGGCTCCGCTTCAAAAGCAATACCCGCTATGTCCAATCGCTCAATAGCTCTGTTGCGGAGAAGACTTATTCCCAGCCAGGCATCGGTCAAAGAAACATTGCCGACAGCCACCAGAGCCAGTTGCAGTTTTTCCGGCCAAACCATATTCTCAACGGCTTTCTTGGCCTTTGAACTGTCATAAGCGGTATAACACATACCGGCCGAAAGTGTCTGACTGAAATCATCCCAGTTGACGTTTGAAATCGGAAACAGGCAATCCTGATAAGGCACTAGATAACAGTTCAGTTCATCGGCATAATGACGCAGCTCCTCATAAGCCGCTATCAGATCTTCGTTGCCGCTGGACATCAACGCCTCATAACTGTCCTGCGAAAGGGCATAAGTCGTCAGTTCGTTGCCGAGCCAATCCGACAGCCCCCACTGAACCAGCTTGCAGCGGGCAACATGAGCCAGACAGGCCTTGCCGTAACTGGTCAAACGGCCGCTGTAAACATAATATCGCAGAATTCTGCCATTCTCACTGAGAATCAGTTCCGGCATCAAAATATCATTGAACCGGCCGCGGCGAATAATTTTTTTCAAGCGGCGATTGTTCTTCTCTTTGATATAACCGCTGATTTCCATAGCCGCCAAACCGTCAGCCAATCTCTTCTCGAATGCCTTTTCGTCTTTCCAAGACTCCAGGACCTTGCTAAATAATTTCATACTTTACTTGTTTTAAAGTTCAACATAATGATAAAAAATTGTCTTAACTATAACATTCCAAGCTCTTGTCGTCAAACATTTTCTTCTATTTTGTCTATTGATTTCAATTCCTGAATATGTTATAAAGCTGCATAAATATTTATTTTTTAATTAAACTATTATGAAAAAAAACATGAAAACGGTCACTGTCACCCGAGTGGGACACCCGTTGCCGCATCCGACAACTCCGGGCCTGGCTCCGGAAATTACCGTTCAGGTCTTTTTCAATCAAGAAAATGTCACGCTGCCGAGTTCGCCGCTGAGCATGCTCATCCGCACCGGCGACACACTGACATTTGAACCCGATGGAAACCTCCGGAAAGTCAATCATCTCACCGCCGGCATGCTTAACGAGCATCTGCTCGGCTTTGAAGGAGAAATTGACCGTGTGTCGCATCCTTTATGGCTGTCAGCCCCCAACGGCCAACCGGAATTGTGCGTTATTGTTGCCGCCGGAAAACTGATGTTTGCCCTCAAAGCCGATTGGAACACACTTCTGCTGCGAGACGGAGACTGCATTGAACTTTGCCTGGAGAAACACCGTCCCATTCGCTTTCATAATCAAAGCTTGGGATTTGCATTCACCCCTGCCGCCGTCCAGTCTGCCGGCCTGCAAGGGCAAATTAAGCGCGTGGCTCACCCGATGACATGGCCCGGTGCCGACGGAATTATCGGACTGAAAACGCTGGTGCTGATGGAAGATTTAACATTCAAAATCTTAAAAGCCTCACCGGAATCAATGTTTCTGCAAGACAATGATTTGGTTGAAATCAGTAACGGAGGAATAAAAAACGCCCGGATTCCCCAAATTCGTTATGCCGGCGGAGCCTTACCCGAATACTGCGAGGTAAAGGCTGTCGGACACCCGTTCCCCGTCATATTGCCGAACGGTGCCAAACAGTTAAGCCGCTACCTCATAACGAAGGAAAATAAAATTTACCGTCTTCCCGCTGACGAAAATAATATGTCACTCCGAGCCGGTGATAAGGTTTTCCAAAACTAAAAAACAAGAGGTCTGAACCACTGCGTTCAGGCCTCTTGTCGTAAACGTCTCACTAATTCTGCCGTATCCCGATCATTATGCACCATAAAAAATCAAATTTCCGCGGACTTGTCTGAAGCAAGTCCGTCATTATCCGTCCGGTTGTCCGCCGAAAACTTAAAATAAAACGGCAATTTATCCGCTCTCCGCTGCCCTCGGACATATCAGAACGGGGAGTAAAGCAGAGCCCTGCGGATTACTCTCCTGCAACAAAAAAACAGATAATAATCCATATATATCACACGATCACACCGCTCCAAACGGTTTGCCGGTGTACCTTTATTATTTGCCGTCAATAATCCGCTTTTCTTCGGCAATCGCTTTGCGCAACTCTGGCAGATAAACATCCTTGGGCATTTTCACCCGACACGGTTGCCAATAAAGCCTGTCAATACGCAGCACCGGCAATTGAAACAAAGCACCGAGCTCAAGCGTCAGAGTCGAGTTTCCGACATCGCTGTTGCCTATAATACAAATCCGCTGATATTTTGCCGTTTTCTTCTCACATTGCCGTTTAACCCCCGGCAAATTCCGGTACAATGCTTTCATATTTTTCAACAAAACGCGGAAAACGCCTCTTTACGGGAAATTCCCTCCCGTCCACAAAAAAAGGAGACTGTACAGTCTCCTTTTAATTTCCTTAACCCAACTCTTAGTTGGCGGCAGCTTCCTTCTCAGCGGCTTCGGCGGCAGCTTTTTCAGCGGCAACGCGAGCCTTATCGGCAGCGCCTTTGGCATTAACGTCACGATCAACCAACTCGACAATAGCCATCGGAGCAGCATCGCCGTAACGAATACCGGCCTTCAAAACGCGGGTGTAACCGCCGTTACGGCTTTTATAGCGTTCTGCCAGAGTAGAGAAAAGCTTGGAAACGACAGTTTCATCACGCAAGAAAGCCAAAGCCAGTCTGCGGCTGTTCAAATCACCTTTTTTGGCATAGGTAATCATATTATCGGCAAAAGTTCTTAACTCTTTGGCACGCGGCAGAGTAATGTTAATCTGCTCGTGAGTCAGCAACGCATTGGTCAGATTAGAGAACAAAGCTCTTCTCTGGCTTCTCGGCATATTTAATTTTCTGTGTTTAACACCATGTCTCATGACATATTCCTTTCTTTTCTCTGTGCTTTGCCAGGCAAAGCGGATAAAACATAAGTCTCCGCCACGGTTTCGAATCTCGCTCATGCACGGAAACACCTTAATTCGAAACTGCTTTTAGCACACAATATTTTGAAAAGCAAGCAAAATCTTATCTTTCCGAATGCCGACGGCTAAAAAGATAATCCTCGTACGTTTTTCTCCTCAGTCTCCCGATTTCGCCATACCTCGGGTAAAATACCAGTCGCTTACCAATATCTCGCGGCATCAAATTAACCGGTGCCGGCTGGCGGTTTAACATACGCTCCGGCAAAACGAACTTCTCCGTTCAATCACCAATAAATCAAAAATTTCCCCAAGCCTGAAAAAAACCTCCCGCCAATCGCTTGGCAGGAGGTTTTAACTTTTTCCTTTAGAAATGTTCGTCACAACGGCGAATCAAATCTTCAATATTTTCAGGCGGCCAACCCGGTGTATCCATCCCCAGATGAATACCCATCTTTGCCAAAACCTCTTTGATTTCATTCAGAGATTTACGGCCGAAGTTCGGCGTCCGCAACATCTCGGCTTCTGTTTTCTGAACCAGATCGCCGATATAAATGATATTGTCATTTTTCAGGCAGTTAGCCGAACGAACAGACAGCTCAAGTTCTTCTACCTTCTTCAGCAGATTACGGTTGAACGGCAGTTCTTCTTTTTCTGCCTCAACTTCGGCTTCAGGTTCGTCAAAGTTGATGAACGGTTTCAACTGGTCTTGCAGAATACGGGCAGCATAAGCAACCGCATCTTCCGGCGTAACCACACCATTGGTATCAACCACCAGCGTCAGTTTATCATAGTCGGTAACCTGGCCGACGCGGGTATTCTCAACCTTATAAGAAACTTTCTTAACCGGAGAATAAATCGCATCAACCGCGATAACACCGATCGGAGCGTCCGCAGCCTTGTTTTGGCTGGCCGGAACATAACCCTTACCGGTATTAACCGTCAGTTCCATATTAATTTTGGCACCGGCATCCAGATTGCAGATAACCAAATCCGGATTTTTAATTTCAACGTCATGACCGGCGTCAATCATAGCGGCGGTAACCTGAGCCGGACCTTCAGCTTTCAGCGTCATGGTCTTCGGGCCTTCGCCGTGTACGGCAACAGCCAATCCCTTAATGTTCAGAACGATGTCGGTAACATCTTCTCTGACACCCGGAATTACTGAAAATTCATGCAGGACACCATTAATTTTGATTGCGGTTACGGCGCCGCCCTGCAAAGAAGATAATAAAACTCTTCTCAAAGCATTGCCTAAAGTTAAACCGAAACCTCTTTCCAAAGGTTCTACGACAATCTTAGCTCTGTTTCCGCCTTCGCTGGGCACAACTTCTAAGTTCGTAGGTTTAATAAGTTCTTGCCAATTCTTTTGAATCACTGGTATGTCCTCTTTATTATTGCATATGCATATTTTACAAAAATCAAAAGAGGGCGAGGCCGGGATATCACCAGCCTCTCCGTCTCTAACTGAAAACTAAACGCGGCGTCTTTTTCTTAAGCGGCAGCCATTGTGAGGAATCGGGGTAACATCACGAATGGTAGTGATGGTAAAACCGATAACCTGCAAGGCTCTGATAGCGGATTCGCGTCCTGAACCGGGCCCCTTAACTTCGACTTCCAAAGTCTTCATACCATGTTCTTGAGCTTTTTTGCCGGCTTCTTCAGCGGCAACCTGAGCAGCATAAGGGGTAGATTTACGGGAACCTTTAAAACCCTGAGCGCCCGAAGTAGACCAAGCAACGGTATTACCCTGTGCGTCGGTAATTGTTACTCTAGTATTGTTGAAAGTAGAATTCACATGAGCGACGCCCGCAGTGATATTCTTCTTTTCTTTTTTCTTAACACGTTGTGTTACTGCTTTTGCCATGGATACCTACCTATTTCTTCTTATTCGCAATGGTTTTACGTTTACCTTTACGGGTACGGGCATTTTGTTTGGTGCTCTGACCGCGTACAGGCAGACCTTTACGATGTCTCAGACCTCTGTAGCAGCCGAGATCCATCAAACGTTTGATATTAACGCCGACTTCGCGACGCAGTTCACCCTCAACGACATAAGAACTGTCGATAACTTCACGGACTTTGGCAACTTCCTCTTCGCTCAGATCCTGAACGCGGCGGTTGCAGTCAACACCCGATTTTGCACAAATATCTTGGGCAGTTTTTCTTCCGATACCAAAAATATAAGTTAAAGCTACTTCAATTTTCTTGGCAGTTGGAATATTTACACCAGCTATACGAGCCAAATTAACTCTCCATATTTTTAATTGATACTAACATTTAAAAAGTTGATCACCACTTTCCAAAATTAAGCCGGATTATAGGCTATAATTCGTTAGTGTCAACCACCCTTTTACAAAAAAATGCATTTTTTTACAAAAAATACAAAACTTTATTTACGCGACAGCCAACAAATCATCAATCTTTTTGGAAGTCGCCTCAATTGTTCCGGTTCCGTCCACGCAGCGCAGCAATCCTTTTTTCTCAAAATAAGGAATTGTCGGATAAGTCAGCGCCCGGTAATTGACGAGTCGATTCTGTACCGTCGCCCGGTTATCATCAACCCGGCGATAAAAATCCGTTCCGCCGCAGACGTCACAAACCCCGTAAACCTTCGGCTTCTGGAATTTATCGTGATAGCCGGCTCCGCAGGTCATGCAGGAATAACGCCCGAGAATACGCTCCATGATAATTTCGTCTGGAACCTGAATTTCAATTACCGCATCCAGCTTGATCCCCTTTTTCGCCAGCATTTCCTCCAGCACTTCGGCCTGAGGCAGTGTTCTTGGGAAACCGTCCAGAATAAACCCGTTCTTGCAGTCGTCTTCATCGATTCGCGCCGACAGCATTTTAATAATCATTTCATCGGGAACCAAATTGCCGCCGTCAATCAAAGCTTTGATTTCCAACCCGAGCGGTGTACCTTTGGCAGCTTCCGCCCTCAGCATTTCACCGGTTGACAAATGCGGAATGGCAATTTTCTCTTTCAGCCGGCGGGCCTGGGTGCCTTTACCGCACCCGGGCGCTCCGGTGAAAACCAAGTGCAAACCTAAACCGTTCTGATTCATTATCTTCTCTTCCCGCGGTTTGCCAAAGCAGCCTTCTTAATCAGGCCTTCATACTGATAAGCAATCAAATGAGACTGCAGCTGGCCGACAAAGTCCATGGTCACCTGAACCACGATCAGCAGGGTTGTGCCGCCCAAAACGAAGGGAACCGACAATTTGCTGATTAAAACTTCCGGCAGGATGCACAGAGCAGTCAAATAAGCAGCACCCAAAACCGTCAGACGGGTAATGACATAATCCAGATAGTCGGCAGTATTTTTACCCGGACGAATACCGGCAATAAAGCCGCCGTGCTTTTTCAGATTCTCCGCCGTTTCTTCCGGATTAAACACAATCGCGGTATAGAAGAAAGCGAAGAAAATAATCAAAGCCGCATACAAAGACAGATACAAAGGCTGTCCGTGCCCCAGCAACTGACTCAGCGTCTGCACCCAGGACGGACCGTTTTCAGCCGAAAAATTGGCAATTGTAATCGGCAGCAGCAACAATGAGCTGGCAAAAATCGGCGGAATAACACCGGTCGGATTAATCTTAAGCGGCAAATGCGAATTTTCGGAAGACATCATCCGAGCACCCATCTGACGCTTCGGATATTGAATGGTAATTTTGCGCTGGGCTCTTTCAACCAAAACAATTACATAAATCAGCCCCAGAACCATAACCAGCAACATAGCCATAACGCTCAGCGGCATCGAACCGACGCGGCCCAGCTCAAAAGTCTGCGCCAAAGCCCCCGGAATATTGGCAATAATACCAACCGTAATAATCAGCGACGAACCGTTGCCGACCCCGCGGGAAGTAATCTGATCACCGAGCCAGACAATAAACATCGTTCCGCCGACCAGAGAAACGATTGTCGTAAACTTAAAGACAAATCCCGGATTAACGACGGCAGACACGCCCGCACTGCCGGTCATCCCTTCCAAACCGACGGCAATACCGTATCCTTGAATAATCGTAATCAGCACCGTCAGCATCTTGGTATAATGGGTAATCTTGCGGTGTCCGGCCTCGCCGTCCTTTTTAAGAGCGGCCAGAGAAGGAACCACCGACTGTCCCAACTGCAGAATAATGGATGCCGAAATATAGGGCATAATGTTCAGGGCAAAAATGGTCATACGCTCTAATGCACCGCCGGCAAACATATTAAACATTCCCAAAATGCCATTTGCATTGCGCGCAAAAATATCCGACAAAATATGCGGATCAATTCCCGGCAACGGAATAAAAGTGCCCAAGCGAAAAACAATCAGGGCCAAAACCGTAAACCAAAGCCTTTTTTTCAGTTCGGTAGCTTTGCTGAAGGCCGACACATCCATATTTGCAGCCATTTTCTCTGCCAATGATACCATTTCTACTTCCTTATCTGTTTTAAAATAAACAATTGCAGGGAATACACTTCCCCTATTATGCTAAGATATTAATACACTAAAAAAATTTTAATTCAACTAATTTATCGGAAGTTTGCATAGTTTCATTACAAAAAAAACGCCCTGCCGGAACATCCGGCAAGGCATTTTTTCATCTTCCCAGCTCACGAAATAGTTTACCGAGCTCTTTTTCTTTCTCCGTAGGTTTGCGATAAAAAGCGCTCTGCCTCAAACCTGTCGAGGTCAAACGCCAGTCATCCTTTCCCAGACGTATCCATTTCCATTCAACCAGTTTATCCAAGACATCCTGGCAGACAAGTTCCTTCAGTTCGGAAACTGCCCCTGTTTTCAGAGAAACCGCCAAAGTCAGCGCTTCGGCAATATCATTAATTTTCTCTTTCATATCCTTGAATAAATAGTCAATAACACAAATGGCGTTCCCGCAGTTTTTGCAGTCCGAGACACCCCAAAGCCGCCCAGCAAAGTCCTCCGCCTATAAACAAGAGAACAGCCGACAACTCAAGATTTCCCTTCACTCCGGCAATCCAAAACCCGACAACTGCCACTTCCGCGATTGTCACTAATGTCCAAAAAATCTTTTCTAACTTTTCCATATTGTTTCTTTTTGTGAGGCTGCTCACAGAGCAATGCCTCGAATTAATAATAAGGATAATACTTGCTTCATTGCCGGCTAAAATAACATATTCCGGATTTTCAATCAATCATTATTTGTCCATTTTTTTGAAAATATTTTCCCAACAGATATCCCTCAGTAAACCGGGGTTCTGATTCAGCTGCAAACCTTGCGGTTTGACCACGCTCGTTGGCGTGGAACGGTGTTGTTCCAACACCTCGGCATTCAACCCTGGTAAACTCGGGATTTTCCGTAAGACCGCCAATAAAAAAACCTCTCTGCACCCAGAGAGGTTTTTCTTACTTAATTCTAAGCTGTTAAGCTTCGATAAAATTAACTTTACCGCCTGCTTTTTCAACTGCGGCAACCGCAGCTTTGGAAGCAGAGTTAACCGAAACGGTAACTTTGCTGGTAATCGCACCGCGAGCCAACAGACGAACACCGTCCAGAGCTTTGGTAACGATGCCGGCAGACATCAGGGAAGCCAAATCAATGGCATCGGCAGACAATTTGCCTGCATCGACAGCCTTCTGAATGGTGTCCAGATTAATAACGGCAAATTCTTTCGCAAACGGATTTTTAAAACCGCGTTTCGGCAAACGGCGGTAAATCGGCATCTGACCGCCTTCAAATCCGTGTACGGCAACACCGGAGCGAGACTTCTGACCCTTTTGGCCGCGTCCGCAGGTCTTACCCTTGCCGCTGCCAATACCGCGGCCTACGCGGATACGGCTTTTGGTAGCGCCTTCGTTGTCTTTTAATTCATTAAGTTTCATTGTTTTTCACCTTAATCTACATCTGCGGTTTTGATAAGGAGGTGTGCTGCGCCGTTAATTTTTTTCGCCGTGTACAAATAGCTACACAAGAACAAAAATTAACCAGCATGACACCCCCTTTGCAAAACCCTTATTCCTCGACTTTTACCAAATGAGGAATCTTATTAACCATACCACGGATTGAAGGAGTATCTTCTAATTCAACGGTCTTACCCATTTTATTCAGACCCAGACCTTTCAAGGTTGCTCTCTGAATTGCCGGACGGCCGATCGGGCTTCCGATCTGAGTAACTTTAATCGTTTTTTTAGCCATTGATTATGCCTCCTCTTTTTCCAATTTAGCATTAGCGGTGTTTTCGCGGCGGCTGACAATGTCTCCGACTTTCTTGCCGCGTTTGGCAGCGACCATGCGCGGAGAATTGATAGCTTCCAAGGCATTGAAAGTGGCCTTAATCATATTGTAAGGGTTGTTGGAACCCAATGATTTGGCAACCACATCCTGAACACCCAATACTTCAAAGATGGCGCGCATCGGACCGCCGGCAATAACACCGGTACCGGCCGGAGCGGTTCTCAGAACAACCTTACCGGCACCGAAACGTCCGGCAACGTCATGATGCAGAGTTCTGCCCTCACGCAGAGGAATGCGAACCATATTCTTTTTGGCTTCATTGGTAGCTTTGGTAATCGCATCGGGAACTTCGGTTGCTTTACCGGAACCGTAGCCGACGCGGCCTTTCTGGTCACCGACGACAACGACAGCGGCGAAGGACATATTGCGTCCGCCTTTGACGGTCTTGGCGACACGGTTAATATGAACTAATTTTTCAACTAATTCATCTTTCTTTTCGTTTTTGTTTGAACGACGATCTGCAGCTTGTGCTTGTGCCATTTCTTAAACTCCTTAGAATTTCAAACCAGCGGCGCGAGCAGCGTCAGCCAGAGCTTTAACACGACCATGGTAGATGTAGCCGCCTCTGTCGAACACGACTTCACTGACCCCGGATTTAGCAGCTCTTTCGGCCACTACTTTACCGATGAAGCTGGCAGCTTCAACTGTAGACGATTTCTTAATGTTCTCACGAACTTCCTTATCCAAAGTGGAGGCAGAAACAACAGTAGAACCTTTTACGTCGTCAATGATTTGCGCATAGATATGCTTACCGCTGCGGAAAACCGACAATCTCAATTTGCCGTTGGCAGCGTTTTTCAAAGCTGTTCTGATGCGGGCTTTTCTTTTTTGAAATAATTCTCTTGGCGTATTCATCTAATTAATCCTTACTTTTTCTTACCTTCTTTACGACGGACGTATTCGCCGGTATATTTAACGCCTTTGCCTTTGTAAGGTTCAGGTTTTCTGTATTTGCGAATTTCCGCAGCAATCTGACCAACTAGCTGTTTGTCAGCACCAGAGATAGTGATTTGGGTCGGGCTCGGGCAAGCCAGGTTAATTTCTTTCGGAGCCTCAAAATTAACATCATGAGAGAAACCCAAAGATAAAACCAGTTTATGGCTGCCTTCGACACGGGCTTTGTAACCGACGCCGACCAGTTCCAATTCTTTCTTAAAGCCTTCGCTTACGCCCTTAACCATAGAGTTAATCTGGGCTCTGGTTGTTCCCCACAAAGTTCTGGCCTGTTTGCTGTCAGACAAGGGAGAAACGACAACTTTGTTGTCTTCTAATTTAGCTACGACATGACCATCGTCAAAAGTATAGCTGAGTTCACCTAACTTACCTTTAGCGGTCACAACGTTGTTGTTCACGGTAACGGTAACACCATTAGGGACGATAACCGGATATTTTCCTACTCTAGACATCCTATTTCTCCCCTAGAATACTTGACAAAGAATTTCACCGCCAACGTTGGCTTTTCTAGCATCATGATCGCTCATCACCCCGCTCGGAGTAGAGATGATAGAAATACCCAGACCGTTGTAAACTCTCGGCAGATCCTTCACGCTTGAATAAACGCGGCGGCCCGGAGTCGAAACACGGTAAATTTCGGTTATGACCGAAGTACCTTCATGGTACTTCAATTTAATGTGAAGTTCATCAATACCCGGCTTAACATTAACGCGTTCATAGCCTTCAATGTAACCTTCTTTTTTCAGAACTTCCAAAACACTTTCACGCAAGCGAGAGGCAGGTGATACGACTTCACTCTTCTTCGCTCTTTGTGCGTTTCTAATGCGTGTGAGCATATCGCCCAAAGTATCAGACATAGACATGACTGTAACCTCCTACCAGCTTGATTTTACTAAACCAGGAATCTCACCGAAGCTGGCCATGTCTCTCAATTCGACACGGCTAACGCCGAACTTCCTGTAATAACTACGAGAACGACCTGTCAGCTTGCACCGGTTTCTGATGCGGTTTTTAGCTGAATTGCGCGGCAGTTCTGCCAATTTCAATGTCGCCTGGAATCTTTCTTCCGGAGAAGCGTTCTTATCCATAACGATATCTTTGAGTTTCTGACGGCGGTTATTAAACTTCTGAGCCATCTTAACTCTTTTCAAGTTTCTGTAAACTGAACTTGTTTTTGCCATAGTAAAATCTCCGCTTATTTCTTGATAGGCATGTTAAAGCCGTCAAGAAGCAGTTTAGCTTCTTCGTCGGTCTTTGCCGTTGTACAAATCACGATATCCATACCCCGTACGTTTTCAACCTTTTCATAGTTGATTTCCGGGAAAATGATTTGCTCTTTAATACCAAAAGCGAAGTTGCCTCGGCCGTCAAAGTTCTTGCCGGAAATACCGTGGAAGTCTCTGATGCGGGGCAATGCCATATTAACCAGTCTCTCCAGGAACTCATACATTCTGTCGGAACGCAGAGTAACTTTGCAGCCGATCGGCATTTCTTCACGCAGCTTAAACGTAGCAATAGATTTGCGGGCTTTGGTAACAACCGGTTTCTGACCGGCAATCAAAGCCATTTCATCTACGGCATTGTTAAGTTTTTTCTTGTCTGTCACGGCTTCACCGACGCCCATGTTCAGAACAATTTTAGTCAACTTCGGAATCTCGTGTGGGTTCTTGTAACCGAATTTTTCCACCAGAGACTTCTTTATGACTTCGTTATACAATTTTTCAAAGTTTGTCATAAAATTTCCCCTATTTCTTCTCGATTACTTCACCGGATTTACGAGCGAAACGGACTTTTTTTCCGTTTTCTTCTTTGTAACCAATTTTGCTGGCCTTGCCCGATTTAGGGTCAACGATTGCAACATTGGAAACATTGATCGGGGCTTCCTTGGTAATAATGCCGCCCGGGGTAGTTTGGCTGGGTTTGGTGTGTCTTTTAACCAGGTTGACACCCTGAACAACCACTTTACCTTCGCTCGGCATAGCCTTAACGACTTCACCAGTTTTGCCTTTGTCATCGCCGGCGATGACAATTACCTGATCACCTTTTTTGATTTTCATTTTAAGGCTCATTACAATACCTCCGGTGCTAATGAAATTATTTTCATAAATTTCTTCGCACGCAATTCTCTGGTAACAGGGCCAAAGATACGAGTACCGATCGGCTCACCGTCTTTGTTAATGAGAACTGCAGCATTATTGTCAAAACGGATAACGGATCCGTCTTTGCGTCTAATGTCGCTTGCTGTGCGAACGATTACAGCTTTGCATACGTCGCCTTTCTTAACGCGGCCTTTCGGCAGGGCGTCTTTAATGGAAACGACGATAACATCACCCACAGAAGCATGCATTCTCTTGGAGCCTCCAAGAACCTTAATGCACTGCACCTGACGTGCGCCTGAATTATCTGCAACATCCAGGTTGGTTTGCATCTGTATCATTGTTTTACTTCCTTTTCTCTAGGCGTTATCACTGATAACAGTCCAAGTCTTGGTTTTAGAATAAGGTCTGGATTCTTCAATCTTGACAATATCACCAACTTTGAACTGATTGTTTTCATCATGAGCGGCAAATTTTTTGCTTCTCTTAACGAACTTCTTATAAACAGGGTGCATAACCTGACGCTCTACGCTGACCACGACGGTTTTATCCTGCTTATCACTAACAACAACACCTTGAAGAATTCTTTTAGGCATATTTCTGTCTCCTAACTATTCTTCTTGCGCTCAGCGAGGAGCGTGTTGATTTTTGCTATTTCACGACGGACACTTCTTATTACAGCAGTATTTTGTAATTGTCCAGTAGATTGTTGGATTCTTAAGTTAAATTGTTCTTTTTTCTTTTCGAGCAATTTAGCTTCCAACTCGTCTGATGACATAGCACGAAGATCTTTGATTTTTAACATTATGCTTCTCCCTTATCAGAGTTCAAGCGTTTAATAAACTTGGTCTTGATCGGCAGTTTAGCAGCGCCGAGAGCAAACGCTTCGCGAGCGGTTTCCTCGTCAATGCCTTCACATTCGAACAAAATACGACCCGGGTGAACCCTTGCGCACCAGTATTCGACGGAACCTTTACCTTTACCCATACGAACTTCGGCAGGTTTGTCGGAAACCGGAACATCCGGGAAAATACGGATCCAGAGTCTTCCGGCTCTTTTCATCTGACGGGTAATCGCACGACGGGCTGCCTCAATTTGGCGAGCGGTGATGCGATCCGGAGACAGAGCTTTCAGACCGAAGGAACCAAAACTCAATTCGGTGCCGCCTTTGGCATTGCCGTGAATACGGCCTTTATGCTGCTTGCGGAACTTTAATCTTTTTGGACTTAACATTTCTTCTTACCTTTACTTCTGCTCGGCTAATTTTTTGTCTTGCGCCATCGGATCATGGGCCATGATTTCGCCTTTGTAGATCCATACTTTAACGCCGCAAGCGCCATAAGTTGTGTGAGCCGTAGAGGTTGCATAATCAATATCGGCACGCAGGGTGTGCAGAGGCACGCGGCCTTCGCGGTAATATTCGGTACGGGCAATTTCGGCACCGCCTAAACGGCCGGAACAGCTGACCTTAATACCTTCGGCACCCAGACGCAGGGCAGACTGCATAACTCTTTTCATTGCACGGCGGAAAGCAACACGTCTTTCCAGCTGTTGAGCAACAGAGTCGGCAACCAGTTGTGCATCCAGTTCAGGTTTTCTGACTTCCAGAATATTCAGCTGAACTTCGGATTCGGTCATCTTCTGAATTTCTTTTCTCAAATTCTCGATGTCCTGTCCTTTTTTGCCGATAACGACACCCGGTCTTGCAGAGTGAATGGTTACTCTGGCCTTTTTGGCAGGACGTTCAATGACGATTCTGCTGATGCCGGCCTGAGCCAATTTCTCTTTCAAGAACTCTTTGATTTTCAGATCCTCGTGGAGGTAGTCAGTGAACTTATCATCTGCATACCAACGAGAGTCCCAAGTGCGGTTAACACCTAAACGAAGACCTGTAGGATTTACTTTTTGTCCCATTAACTTACTCCCCACGCTCTGTAACAACGATGGTCAGGTTGGAGAAGGGTTTCAAAACCCGGGCTCCGCGGCCGCGACCACGTGCGTGCATACGTTTCATTACTAAACCTTTACCGACAAAAGCTTCACTGACATAAAGTTTGTCGATATTTAACTGGTGATTGTTTTCAGCATTGGCAATTGCAGACTGCAAAACAGCCAAAGCAGCTTTTGCGATTCTCTTCTTGGAGAAGCTCAATTCAGCAACAGCCTTTTCAACATTCAGACCACGAATTGACTGAGCGACCAGATTCAGCTTGCGAGGGCTGGTACGGAGAGAATTGCAAACGGCCATAGCCTGATTTGCAGCAACTCTTCTTTCATTATTAGACTTTGCCATAATTAACCTCTCTTAGCCTTCTTGTCTGCTGCGTGACCGTAGAAAGTACGGCTCGGAGCGAACTCACCAAACTTGTGGCCGACCATATCCTCGGTAACCAAAACCGGGATAAACTTGTGACCATTGTGAACACCGAATGTCAAACCGACGAACTGCGGCAACATGGTGGAGCGGCGGGACCAGATTTTAATAACTTCATTACGGCCCGAAGCTCTTGCTTTATCAGCTTTCTTCAGAAGATAGCCATCAACAAACGGCCCTTTCCATACGGAACGTGTCATTAGCGTTTCTCCCTATTTCTTTTTGTTTTCATGACGAGATCTCATAATATACTGATCCGTCTTTTTGTTAGAACGAGTCTTGGCACCCTTGGTCGGTTTACCCCAAGCAGATACCGGATGACGACCGCCCGAAGTACGGCCTTCACCACCGCCGTGCGGGTGATCAACCGGGTTCATGGCAACACCGCGGGACTGCGGTCTGATACCCAGCCAACGTGAACGTCCGGCCTTACCCAGAGAAACGTTTTGATTATCCGGGTTGGAAACGGCACCGACGGTAGCCAGGCATTCTTCGCGAACAATACGAAGCTCGCCGGAACTCAGTTTCAGCTGTGCATAGCCGGCGTCTTTACCGACAACCTGGGCGTAGCAACCTGCAGAACGAACCAATTGTCCGCCTTTGCCGGCTTTCAGCTCAATGTTGTGAATAATCGTACCGACCGGCATGTTCTTCAAAGGCATAGCATTACCCGGCTTAATATCAGCTTTATCGGCTGAAATGATTTTATCGCCGGCTTTCAATCTTTGAGGAGCGAGGATATAAGCCTTTTCGCCGTCCGCATAGCTGATCAGAGCAATGAAAGCGGAACGGTTCGGGTCATATTCAATTCTCTCAACCGTTGCCTCAGCATCGAATTTATTACGTTTGAAGTCGATGATGCGCAGTTTGCGTTTGTGTCCGCCACCGATTCTGCGACTTGTAACGTGTCCGAAATTATCGCGCCCACCGGACTTAGTAAGTCCGATTGTCAGAGACTTCTCCGGAGCTCCTTTGTACAGTTCGCTTCTGTCAACGATAACGAGCTGACGCAGTCCGGGAGATGTGGGCTTAAAGTTTTTTAAAGCCATGTCCTAAATTCCTGTTGTAACATCAATATTTTGACCATCGGCAAGAGTAACCAATGCTTTTTTATAATCGGAACGCTGTCCTTCATAACCTCTGAAGCGTTTGGTTTTGCCGAATTGACGAATTGTATTCACCTTATTTACCTTAACGTTAAAGATTGCTTCAACGGCAGCTTTAACATCTTCTTTGGAAGCAGACAGCGGAACCAGGAAGGTTACTTTGCCGGCTTCGGAAGACAACATAGATTTTTCGGTGATTACCGGACGAACTAATGTATCATACATAGCAGCGGTTACATTGTTTGTTTTTGCTGATTTACTCATTTCAGTCTCTCCTCCAAGCAACTAACTGCATCTTTAGTCAACACGAGTTTGTCTTTTCTTAAGATGTCATATACGTTGGCACCGATTGTCGGCAGAACGTCAACGCCTGCGATATTTCGGCTGGCCAAAGCAAAGTTGACATCAACTTCCTTGCCATCGATAAACAAGCAATTTTTCAACCCGCAGGCATCCAGTTTGACTTTCAAATCTTTAGTCTTCGGAGCTGACAATTTTGCTTCGTCTATGATAACCAGGTTGCCCTCTTTGGCTTTCGCGGAGAGAGCGGTTTTCAGGCCGAGTTTTCTGAATTTCTTGGTCAGTTCGTGAGAGTGATCACGAACAACCGGACCGAATACAACGCCACCCTTACGGAACTGAGTACCCTTGCGAGAACCCTGACGAGCATTACCGGAACCTTTTTGTTTGAACGGTTTTGCCGGAGTCAGAGCAACTTCGGAACGGCCTTTGGTCTTGTGGGTGCCGGCTTGCAGGCGGGCCAGCTGCCAATTAACAACCCGGTGTAAAATATCGGCGCGAACATCGAGGCCGAAAATGGCATCGTTAAGTTCGATGGAACCGACATTTTTATTTTCGAGATTTAAGATGTCCTGTTTCATATTTTCAAATCCTTATAATCTTATGCATTCTCGGCTGAAGTTTCTTCAGCTTTAGCTGCAACAGGTTCATCAACTTTTTTCAAACCGGCAGGCATCGGCAGTTTGACGTTGGCCGGCTTCTTAACGGCGTCGGTCACGCGAACCCAGGCATTTTCACTGCCCGGAACGCCGCCCTTAACCATCAGCAAACCTCTGGCACTGTCAACGGCAACGACACGCAGATTCTGGACGGTAACCCGTTCAGCACCCATGTGACCGGCCATTTTCTTGCCCTTGAATACCTTACCCGGATC
>OHNH01000159.1_pt1 | contig 44008 bp, 41 predicted proteins | sample 1569561 | NCBI WGS metagenome assembly OHNH01 (sample SAMEA3879510, study PRJEB24766) | human gut metagenome | biome: human-associated habitat; feature: feces | place: USA | collected 1985/1987
TCAAAAATCAGAAACCTGAATTATTAGGTAGATTATTATATTTCTATAAAATATATCGTATAGAAACGCAATGCCCGACAGGGAGTAATGAAGTAATAAGGCTCTATATCAATAAAGAACTGGATAGTCTGACTTATTTTTTCAATCGAAATTTAGACTTCTACCAATATTACCGTTCTCATTCAACAATCCATGATGAGCACTATTTTTTGCGTGGTAGAACAGACATTCGTTTATGTACCGATAGTGCGCAATTTGATAAAGACCCTAATTTTTCAACCGGATATGATTATAAAGTCGCAAAAATACTTGCTAATGAAATGCTACGCATTTATCTGAACAAGAGATTACAGAAACTTGAATGCGACAGTTACATAGAGGATAAACAAACCGTTACAACAAAGATTCCAATTCGTTTTACAGGAAAAAAGAATGCCTTGATAGAATTAGGCTATGCCCTCGTCTCTTCCGGAGATATAAATCACGGCAATATAGAGATTAAGGAGTTTATGAAATACCTTAGTTCTATATTCAACATAGACTTAGGCGGCTATTATGATGCGTATATCGCCATGAAAGAACGAAAAGACCAGACCGCCTACTTGAATTTGCTGGCAGAAAAACTATCCAAACGAATGAGAGAAGATGACAATAAGAGATAATCATCCGATATTCTTATCTATAAAATACCGTGTTCATACCGACACGGTATTTTTATTTTCATCTTGTTTGGTTCTCAAAACTAGCTTGCGCTGTACTTTTTTAAGCTGAAATCTCATTAAAAACAGCCCTAAAATACACTAAAAATATTTTTACCATGATGGTATGAACCATGACTTTTAATCTTTATCATATCCCGAACTTTGCGGCAAACCAATAAGTTAGCAATATGGATGTGATTACGATTGAATCAAAAGCCTATAAGGAGATAGTGGCTAAGATAGATGTGATAGCCAATTATGTGTTTTCACAGGAGGACACGAAAAACGAGGATGAAATCTGGGTGGACAGTTACGAGGTCTGCACATTTCTCCAAATCAGCGACCGAACATTGCAACGTTTGCGTGCAAAAGGTGTAGTCGCTTTCTCCAACATAGGAGGACGGTGTTATTACAAGATAGGCGAACTGAAACGCCTGCTGGAAGAACGGCTGATAAAGAGCAATGACGAATGTATGCGTAACCTGATAACCAATCATGAATTGTATGCTAAGGAAAGAAGAAATACTAAGCAGGACAAATAACGGCTTGTCGGTGTTCAAACACTATCTGCCCGGCAACTGGCGTATCGGTAGGAACTTTCTCAATCCGTTGTATAAAGACAGCAAGGCTTCCTGCAACATCTACTTCGACCGCCATAGCGGTATGTACAAGATGAAAGACTTCGGTAACGACAATTACAGCGGCGACTGCTTTTTCCTCGTGGGGCAACTGAAAGGGCTGGATTGTAACCGGGCTTTGGACTTCATCGAGATACTGGAAACCATCGACCGGGACTTGGGGCTGGGCTTATCTTCCGGGACCCCCGTTCCTATATCCCAGACTACTGACAAACGTCTTGCGGCGAACACACCTGTTGAACCGCCCGAAAAGCCTGTCAAGCCTTACCAGTTCAGGGAACAGAAATTTTCCACCGCAGAAATGGAATACTGGCGGCAGTACGGCATCACTCCCGAAGTGCTGGAGCATTACAAGGTCTGCTCACTCCGGGAATACAGCAGCGAAACGGCAGAGGGAAAGCCATACACCTACATTTCATCGTCGGCAGAACCGATGTACGGTTACAAGGGCAAACAGTACATTAAGCTGTACCGTCCCTTTTCCACACCCCGTTTCCTATATGGCGGCAGCTTCGGGGAAAACTACTGTTTCGGGTTGGAGCAACTGCCCGCCAAAGGTGACACATTGTTTATCACGGGTGGCGAGAAGGACGTGCTTTCACTGGCGGCACATGGCTTTCATGCCATCTGCTTCAACAGTGAAACGGTAATGATACCGTCCACGCTGGTTTATCGGCTGACGTTCCGTTTCAAGCACATTGTCCTGCTTTTCGACATGGACAAGACAGGCAGGGAGAGTTCAAGCAGGCAGGAAAGACTGCTGGGGGAATTTGGCGTGAAACGCCTTTCTCTACCGCTTCCGGGCACGAAAGAGGAAAAGGACATATCGGATTATTTCAAGGCGGGTAACACCCGTGAAGATTTCCTGAAACTGTTTATCAGATTTTTAGACGACCTATATAGCGACACACTGATTATGCTTAAATCATGCGAGATAGACTTCAACAATCCGCCCGTCAAAGCACAGGTCATCATATCGGCGGGCGATGTTCCACTGGGAACACAAGGCAACCTGTTCGGCATCACCGGGGGCGAGGGAACGGGCAAGAGCAACTATGTAGCCGCAATCGTGGCAGGCTGTATCAGCCCTCCCGATACGGAAACAGACACGCTGGGCATACGGATAACCGCTAACGACAGACGCAAGGCGGTCTTGTTATATGATACCGAACAGTCGGAAGTACAGCTTTTCAAGAACGTAAGCAACCTGCTGGCACGTGCGGGGCAAAAGGAAAAGCCGGAAGAACTGAAAGCGTTCTGCCTTACGGGAATGTCCCGAAAGGAGCGGTTGAACGCCATAATACAAAGCATGGATAAGTTCTACTACCAGTATGGCGGCATCCAGTTGGTTGTCATTGACGGCATCGCCGACCTCGTAAAGAGTGCCAACGATGAAGCGGAAAGCGTGGCGGTGATAGATGAACTGTATCGGTTGGCGGGTATCTACAACACCTGCATACTTTGCGTGCTTCATTTTGTCCCGAACGGATTAAAGCTGCGTGGACATCTTGGAAGCGAACTGCAAAGGAAGGCAGCTACCATCCTGTCAATCGAAAAAGACGATGAACCCACGCAATCGGTAGTGAAAGCCCTGAAAGTAAGGGACGGAAGCCCGCTGGACGTGCCGCTGATGCTTTTCGCATGGGACAAGAAAGCCGGGATGCACACGTACCGGGGCGAAAAGCCACGTGAAGAAAAAGAGAAGCGCAAGGAAAGGGAACTGGTGGGTGTAGCCCGTGATATTTTCGGGCGGCAGACACACATCACCTACATAGACCTTTGCGAACAGTTGCAACAGGTACTGGACATCAAGGAGCGGACAGCCAAGAACTATATCCGTTTCATGCGGGAGAAAGAAATCATCCTGAAAGACCCGGCAAACCAGAGTTATTTTATGATAGGTCTCATTTAATTTCAATCGGGGGGAGCTTATGTATATAGACAATGACAACTTCGTGGCATGGATGGAGCGTATCATGGACAGGCTCGACATGCAGGATAAAAAGATAGACCGTCTGATGAACAGCCACAACTGCCTGAACGGTGAAAAGCTGCTCGACAATCAGGACTTGTGCTTTATGCTCAAAGTGAGCGTCAAGACCTTGCAGCGTTACCGGAAGAAAGGCATATTGCCCTATCTTCTTCTGGACGGAAAATATTACTATCGGGCAAGCGACATACACAGGCTTATTCGTGAGCGCACGGATTAGACAGTGTTTTTTGTCATCATTCAATTAGTCGTGTCCTGCCCTGTTGTGATAACACGGCAGGATTTTTTTATTGTATGCCATGATTTCTCAATGATTTTCACTACATTTGCAAAAGTAGTACAAGAGAATAACGGCGATTGAACAGCTTTGACTGTGATTTCGTCTTTATATATAATATTGAAAATTAGCGTTCCGCTGAACGTCCTGATACGAAAACTGGCAAATTTTCAAATTGAGGGGATATTCAGTGCAGGATACGTTATGCAATCGCATAGCGTGGTCTTGCCTGTTTCCTCAAAGGTATTGCCAGTACCACGTATCGAAGCAGTGTAAGAGCCACGCTTCTTTTTTGGGTACTGGCGGACAGTTGAATACGAACATCAACCTGTTAAATACCTGATTGTATGAAACAAATAAAAGCGCACATCGCCGTATCTCTTGACGGACACACAGCCACATTAGACAAAGAACTGGACTGGTTACCCCGTGAAATAAAAAATATCATTGGCAAGCAATACTTGGAAGCAAATTGCCTGCTCATGGGAGCGAACACCTACAACTACATCTTTGAACATTGGGGCGGGTGGCCACACAAAAGCAAGCGGTCTTTTGTGGTGTCACACTACGACACCAACGTAACGCCGGACTGCGGGGTGGAGTTCCTGACCGAAGAACCGCTGCAAAGGGTTTATGAACTGAAACAAACGCATGACATACTGGTGGTGGGTGGCGGAAAACTGATTACCTCGCTGATAAAAGCCGGACTGCTGGACAGTCTGACAATCTATACCGTTCCCGTCATGGTAGGCAAAGGCATCGGCTTTGTCGGGGAAACATTCGGCTCGCAGTGGAAGTTATCGAAAAGTAACGTATTAGGAAACGGAATTGTCCGTTCGACCTACCTGTTTGACGGGGACATATAAAAAATGCGCCCGGTTTCCCTCCGGGCGCAACCACTAAAATTTCAATTATCATAAGCCCTAAAACCCATCACAATGAAATTTCAGCGGTAAAGATAAGTCATTTCTTCGGCTTTCCTTTCTTTTCAGGGAATGAAAAAGCGACATTGAACTGTTCGTCCAGTACCAGCGAAGCATCGAAAACCTTGCCGTTCTTTCCCTTGAAGCCCTTGATTAACCCGGTCTTCCGCTTCGTCACCAGTTCGACAACCTGCTTGTCGGTCAGTTGCTTGTCGCACTTGTTACGGAATATGGTAAGCGTACAGTCCACGTTGGAACATTTCGCCACTTTCGGGTAGAACAGGATGCGTCCGCTGCCACATTTCGGACAGGGACAGGTTTCACCTCCGGCAATGGACAGTTGTACGGAAAGCAGTTCCGCCGTGATTTGAGCGGCATAGACCTCGATGCCTTTCCTGAATGTGTCGGCATCCATACAGCCCGCTTCTATCTTGGCAAGGGCGGTTTCCCACATACCCGTCATTTCGACATCGGCAATCTTCTTGTCCTTGACAATCCTGTAAACGGCAAGTCCCTTTTCTGTGGGTATAATATTCCTTTTCTCACGCACGATATACTGGCGTGCGAACAGTGTTTCTATAATCGCCGCACGGGTGGCTGGCGTACCTATCCCGGCATCTTTCAGGCTGGCTTTCAACTCGGCATCCTCCAGTTCCCTGCCCGCATTTTCCATTGCGGCAAGCAGGCTGCTTTCCGTATGCAGCGGTTTCGGCTTGGTCTGCTTTTCGAGCAGATCCACGCCGGAGAGCGACAAGGTTTCTCCCTCCTGAAGCTGTGGCAGTCCGGCAGCTTCTCCGTCCTCGCCTGCTTCCTGCTCGTTGAATACAGCCCGCCATCCGGCTTCTTTCATTATCGCCCCTTTTACGGTGAAATCGGTATTTCCAGCGGACAATACAGCGGTGGTAACGTCTTTCACGCATTTGTCCGAAAAGGCTTCCAGCATACGCCCGGCTACCAATTCATAGACCGCCCTTTCATCTTCGGAAAGTTCATCGGGCAGGTTCTCGGTAACGATTAAGGCATGGTGGTCGGTTACCTTGCCGTCATTCACGCTGCGGCGGTTCAGTGTGTTGCTGTTCAAGCTGGCAGCATATCCGGCAAAGCGGGGGTATTTTCCCAACAGTGCGATGCGCTCGGGCATTTCCTCGAAAACATCCTCCGAAATATAACGGCTTCCGGTTCTCGGATAGGACATCACTTTCTTTTCATACAGGCTTTGCGCTATGGAAAGCGTCTTGTCAGCCGAGAAGTTCAGCTTCGTGTTCGCTTCCTTTTGCAGCGTGGTAAGGTCGTACAAAAGGGGCGGTTCTTGGCTGGTTTCTTTCCTCTCAACAGACTTCACCACAAGCAGCCCGGCATCCTTTACCCGTTGCAGGGCGGCTATGGCATCGGGCTGCTGTTCCCACTTGTCTGTCGATTGGGCGGTGAAACCTATTCCCCCGCTGGCGGTCGCCGCTTTGAGCTGCCAGAACTTGGTCGGGACAAAATTCCTGTTCTCCAAAAAACGGCTGCATATCATCACGAGCGTGGGTGTCTGCACCCTGCCCAACGAGAACACGCCCTGTCCGGCGGCTACGCTCAACGCTTGGGTGGCGTTTATCCCTATCAGCCAGTCGGCTTCACTGCGGGACTTGGCGGAGAGGTAGAGGTTATCATAACGTCCGCCCGGCTGCAAATTGTCCATCCCCTCACGGATAGCCTTGTCGGTAAGGCTGCTTATCCACAGTCGGACAAAAGGCTTGCGGCAGTTCAGGTAATGGAATATATACCTGAAAATCAATTCCCCCTCACGCCCGGCATCGGTGGCGACAATAATCTTGTCGCACTGGTCGAAAACTTCCTTTATCACTTTCAACTGTTTCAGCACGCCGGGGTCTGCCTTGTAGCCTTTCTCGGCTTTCACCTGACGGGGGATTAGCCGGAAATCGGACGGAAGTATGGGCAGGCTCTCCCTGCGAAAATTTGCCACGCCGTAGGCTTCGGGCATGGCAAGTTGTATCAAGTGCCCGAACGCCCATGTCACCATGTACCCGTTGCCGGACAGATACCCGTCATTCCTTTGTGTCGCCCCGATAATCCGGGCGATGTCTTTTGCCACGCTGGGCTTTTCCGCTATCAATGCAATCATAATTCTTCACTTTTTAATGGTAGGTACTACATTTTCATCCCTCTGGACTTCTTGGGCTTGTCCGCTTTCAGGCTCTTGTCCTGTGCTTTTTCCTGTTTCTCTTTCTGTTTGGCAGTGGGTTTCTGTTGTCCCTGTTTCAGCGGCTCTTTGGTCTGTTTGGTTGCTTCATCGGTCTTTCCTCCAGAATTGACCGCTACCTGCGTCCGGCTCTCGGAAACGGGGATAACATCTTTCGGCTGCACCTTGCCGGAGAATTTGCCCTGTACTCCGGGCTGCACATGACCGTTGAACTCAACACCCTTGCCGTCCTTTAGTCCTGTGACCTGCTGCTGTGCGGGCTGCTGCCCCTGCTGCAAGAACTGGACGGTAGACCTCGGCAGGAACTCCAAGCCACGCTCCACCGCGCTGACTTGAAGATAGGCACTGCGTTTCGTCCCGTCCTTGAATTGCAGGTTTCCCATCTTGACGGGTTTCCCGGCTTCAAAAGCGGCTTTCTGTTCCGGGCTTACTTTCACGCCACAAACGGTATCGGGACATTTCCACTTGTCAGCCCGCATGTACTCCAGTTCATGGGTGTACCTGTCCCGGCTGACGAATACGGGGATTTGCTCCCCGTTTTTCGGGTCTTTGATTTGGATAATACCGCCCAGATTGCCAGTTCCCAGCAGGTTGCCTTGTTCCTGCTTGGAAAATTCGTGCCCGTTATACGGGCGTTGAAGCAGCTTTTCATCCATTTGCACGCCGTGCAGCTTAGGCACTACCGTCCCGTCCTTTGCCTGATAGAAAGAGAGCTTGACATCGGTAGGTTTAAGGTAGAAGCCGCCTACCGTTCCCGAAACGGTATAGGTGTTGCGGGATTTGTAGCCACGCATCACCCTGTCGAAATCCTTTGTGTTTTTCAAAGTGTCGGCGGTAATGCCGACTTTCTTCAAGTCCTCCCAGTTGATTTTAGCCGGGTCGAAACGGTAGTCCTGCCTGCCCCCGTTATTGTCGGGATTCGGAACTCGCAACGCTTCCGCCCGTCTGTCGCCCTCCGGCGTGGGGTTGCGGTGGTTGTCCTCGATAGCTTTTGCGTCCTGTTCCGCTTCCGTAGCCTTGCTGCGGAACAAAGCCAGTCCCTCCGTGTCCTGATACCTGCGGAAGAAATTGGAAATGAAGTTGCTGAACACATCGCTGTTCCTGTCCACCTGCATAAACTCACCGCTATGGGATTGGGTCGGTTCTACGGTCTGCAAATTGCCCTCGTTGTCGATACCTTTAACGGCACTCACTTTCCCCTGCTGTTTATCCAAGACCAGCAGCACGTCTTTTTCCTGCCCCTCTGCGGGCGGGTTCATTCTGTTTGCCATAAATAATTGGAATTTTAGTGGTTACGGGATTATTCCCATCCAAAGGTAACGACTAAATATGCTATATTTTGACAGACGGCAATGAGTGTCCCGATTTGTCCTGCGGTGTCCCGATTTGTTCGGTCGATATTAAAAAAGAGGTAATAAAGCAGGAACAATCCATTACTTAATCCAAAGAAAAACATAACTTTGTAATCGGTTATATACATACAGATATGACAGAGAAAAACAGTTCTATATTATCCCCCGAATATCTCAACTTCAAAAATGAGATAACCGCCCGTATCAGGTCTGCCCAATATGAAGCATTAAAGGCAGTAAACAAAGAAATGATAGCCTTATATTGGGAAGTCGGTAAACGGATTACCGAACAGCAGATGACTTTAGGATGGGGAAAATCCGTTGTGGAAAACCTTTCTCGGGACATACAAAAAGAGTTTCCGGGAATACAAGGTTTTGGTGTCCGTAATATGTGGGACATGGCGCGTTTTTATACTGAATACCAGTCCAATGAAATTCTGCAACCATTAGTTGCAGAAATTAGTTGGTCAAAACATATCGTCATTCTCACGAAGTGCAAGGAAACACGACAACGGCAATTTTATATATTGGCTACCAAGAAATATGGTTGGACGAAAGATGTCCTTATCAATAAGATAGAAGCCAAAACTTACGAAAACTATCTGCTCGGACAAAGTAATTTCGATATGACCTTGCCCGATAGCATAAAAAATCAAGCCATACTTGCATTAAAAGATGAATATACATTTGACCTTGTAGGGCTTGCAGAAGAACATTCGGAATATGAACTGGAACAGGCTATTATTAAGAATATCCGTGCGTTCCTTATGGAGTTCGGTACGGATTTTTCATTCATAGGCAACCAATATCGGCTGGAAGTGGACGGGAAAGAATACTTCATAGATTTACTTCTGTACAACAGGCGTTTGCAAGCTATGATTGCCATAGAACTGAAAATCGGAGAGTTCCAACCGGAGTATAAAGGCAAAATGGAGTTCTATTTGAACATTTTGAATGATACGGTAAAACTACCACATGAAAATCCAGCTATCGGTATTATTATCTGTAAATCCAAAAGCCGCATGATAGTGGAGTATGCCTTGAAAAGTTCCAATATGCCTATCGGGGTAGCAACATACAGCCTCTCTTCCGAATTACCCGAAGCCTACAAAGAGCTATTACCTACATCAGAAGAAATAGCCAAGAAGATAGAAATATTAATCGAAAAATAAGAAAACTGCCATGCGGCTAGGCTGTCGTGGCAGTTTCTTAAGTTCTTGAAATTACAAATTAATCTCCACTACTGATTAGCTATAACTTTAAGGTGTATTCCTGCTACTTCTTTTATATAATTTTCAGTAACACCTAATAATGTCAGAATTTCATTTGTGGCAGTTGTTTTGGAAAAACCGGGTTGCACAATATAAATTTCATACTCCATTGGAATTTCTTTCTTAGCTATTGATAGTAATTTTTCCAATTCTTGTTTTGTCCCTACTTCTAAACGACTGCAACTGTAACCATTTCGTTTTTTATTTTCTCTTCTTAGTAAATGATTAAAAAAATCAGCTCCTTCTTTATATTTCCAATGTACAGATTTTTGAGCTTGTCCACACACTTCGTACAAATTTTTAATTTGGTCTGAAACCCTTCCGTCAATTGCAAATTTTAGATGATATAATCCTACACAAATTTTATCAGGATGTAATTTTATCGTTATAACATCAGCAATTTCACCAGAATAATCATCATCATATATTATATCAAAATCACCTTTTTTAAGTTCCTCAATAACTTTATATTGTATTGAATCTGTAATTTTAGGATATACCTGTTGAGATTCATTACACAATGATACTCCCTGCCAATCCCATGCAATAATATTATCCTTAGGGTAAACATTTATAATTTGCTTTAATTGGACATATTCATTTCCCGTTAATGAAGAACCATCAGCAAACCATATTGTTGGAATATATTTTTCAAAAAATTGAATCCCTGTCATTGTCTTATTTCCATAAGCAACTTCTACCTTCTCAGAACTTCTTTGATTGATTCTAAAATCTGCATATCTGTCATCTCCATTCGCATTTTCAAATAATTCTAATTCAAAATCCGCTTTTTTAAAATCTGTTATTATCGAAAACAACAATTTCCCTTTTACATATTGTTCTTTTTCAAGCTGAATATCTGTATCTGCAAGAGTGGATATTGAACCGCCAATAGAAAAACGATAATGATTTTCATGAGCCATGTAAACATCTTCATCCCAGTCGATACAAATAGCAGCAATATCAGGTATAGTTACAATAGCTTCGGGTATCAAAGTTTCTTTTAAAATTTGATTAGAATCAATGGATTTATCAACAAGTTTTTCTCCTAATTCGACACACCATTGTTTAAATTCTTTTAAATCTCCTTTTTTTATTACATTCCAAATACGTCCTTTGTAAGAAGCCCCGATATTAGTTCGTTCACCAGATTCAAAACCATTCCCTACAACAAAAGCCTTCTCTCCTTTTTGTCTTTCAGCAAGGCTTAATGCTTCTGCAACATCATATCCGACATGCATTCTAAAGCGAATATCTTTACCGATAAAATATTTTAATCCAACATTTCTTAGTTTTGTTCGCTTAATATTATGGAAAGCTTTAAATACATCTATACCTCTAATTAATTCAGGTTGTTTGTCTTTATCACCAATAAGAGCTTCTGCAAGTTCTTTATATAAGCTTCCATTATCTGAACTATTTATAAAAAGAAGATTATTTTTTGTATCCCAAAAAACAATAATCATGTCCCATACTAATTGTTGTATATCTTTATGATTTACCCATTCTACATTCACAATTCTTGCTGTTATTATGACAAGTATCTTTTCTTCTGCGTTTATATCATGAAATTTATATTGCAGATCCTCAAATCCTGGAATTCCTTTACTGAAATTATTAGGAAACCAAGAATTTGTCTTATTTCTGTAAACAACAACACTAAATTTTGGATGAATGTTACTAAATGGAATATTGGAATTGCTAAGATTTTCAAAACCATCCATTAAATTTTTGTATTCTTCTTCATTGCCTATTCGTTCGTAACTTGTATCAGAAAGGATTTGATTCCAGTTTGCTCCATCTGCATATAAATCTTCTAATTCAGCACGTACATCTAAATCAGCAATATTAGCAACAAAAGAGGCATGTCCCAATTTTTCATCATATTTTGTACGAGTAAAACGTCCGGCAAATTGTAATGTAATGGGAAGACTTTTTCTTATATCATGAAAAGCTGCTATTTTTAATTCTGGTAAATCAAAGCCCTCACCTAACATATCTACACAAACTATAATTTTAGCTTCTTTTCGGAGAATCTTCTGATATACATTTCGATAATCGTGACAATTAGAATATATAATTACAGGATTGAGGTCTGTATGCTTTTTGTAAATTTCAAAAATCTTTTCAGCCCGTTCTTTTGTGGCACAACGAGCCATCAATATATGGTTGTATTTTACTAAATCTTCTCGTAATCGTTGTACGGCAATTTCTGCTATTATTTCATCAGCTTTATCTGAATCATACTCTTTTATTGGTATAAAATCTATTTTAGTAAAATACCCTTGTTCTTGAGCATATTTTAATGGAAAGTTGAAAATTATTTTACCGTCTAATCGTTGTCCATCATTCCTAAATGGGGTCGCTGTAAATTGTATCACTTTTTCTGCAGGAAACCTATTTTTGAATAAATTCCAGGATGGTGCTTTTACATGATGTGCTTCGTCTATAAAAATATGAGAGCATTGAGACACAAATAAGTTCTGTTCTTCATCAGAACAACCGGTAAGTATTTGCATTGTTGTAACAATAACATTACATTGTGCTAAAAAGCTCTTTAATAAATCAGAAGTTTCAAACTTCTCTTTTATAATCCCCACTATTGGATATAAGGATTTTTCGCCTATTATTCCAAATGATTTTAACAACCCAAATGTCTCAAATTTATTAAAAATCTGATTTCTTAAAGAATTAGAAGGTACGGTAACTAACAATCGCTCACATTGATTAGCAACTAAAGCGGATAACATTGTTTCTGTTTTTCCAGTTCCCGTAGGTAAAACAACAGTTGCAGTTTCTAACGGCATTTTCAAATGCCCAAGAATCATATGCAAAGCTCCTATTTGAGGTTGCCTTAATCCGTTATTATTTTGGTCTTCTTCTTTAAAAAAGAAATCATTTTTCCATGATTGAATAACATCTTTTGTTGAATATTCTTTTAACAAAGGATGTTTTAACCAACATTTTATACATACTGAACATGAAACTAACTTCTCCTTAGTGGGTCTTGTGTTGGTAAGAAGTACATAAGCAATATCTTGAGGATAAGTATCCTTATTGCATGTTAAGCAGTATTTTGTGCCAATATAATTTATTATTACATAACTTCTACTTACTTCTTCAATATTTAAAGGTAAATCAAACTCTGGTGCAATCAATTGCTTTATTATATTATTACACCCCTTCTTATGAAAAATAATCCGTTCTAATTTTGGTAATTTTATTATTTCCATATTTTAAATTTAAAGCAAACCAACAATCCTATACAAAAAATAGTAAGACTTTTAAATTGACTGAATCATCATCACAAATATAGCAATTGTTTAACAAAACAAGTTTATTGTCAGCCATTTATTCCTCCTCCTTAACCAAATGGCACAGCTCCGGGTCATTTTTGATACGGGTTATCTCGTCCTCGACAATCTGCCGGACTTCCTGACGGATGCGCTCGTAGTTGGCTTGTATCTCTTCCTGCATCCGGTCGTTGCCGTCCTTGTCTATGAAGTCGATAATCTGCGGCAGCTTCACGTAACGGGCAGTTTCCCGTTTCACCTTCTCGTTGTCCACCACGATTTCACAGTGAAAAATCTTCTGTTCTATCCGTTCATCGAAGTTGTCCGCCACCGCCCCCACGAACATGCCTTGCGTGAGGTTGGATATTTTGCTGGCAGGTATCAGGCTGTCCATCTGGGTGCTTATCGAGGTGGACTTCTCCCGCTGGTTGATTGTCATGCTCTGCCGTTTCTGCAACACCTTCCCGAAACGCTCCGACAGGATTTTTGCCGTTTCACCGACCACCTGACCGCTGAACACGTTGCCTACCGTATTTTGTATCACACGGCTTTCCTTGTCCCCGTAGTCACGGGTAAGCTGGCTGTAATCCTGAAAGCCCAGCAGAACCGCCACCTTGTTGCTTCGGGCGGTCGCAATCAGGTTGTCAAGACCACGGAAATAGATAGTGGGCAACTCGTCTATAATCACCGAACTTTTAAGCTGACCTTTCTTGTTTATCAGCTTCACTATTCTACTGTTATACAATCCCAGTGCCGCCGAATAGATGTTCTGGCGGTCGGGATTGTTGCCTACAACCAGTATTTTAGGCTCTTTCGGGTTGTTTATATCCAGCGAGAAATCATCGCCCGTCATTACCCAGTAAAGTGCCGGGCTTATCATACGTGAAAGCGGTATTTTGGCACTCGCTATCTGCCCCTGCAACTGCTCTTGGGCATCTGATTCCCAAGCGTCCACGAACGGGGAAAGATAATTTTCCAGTTCGGGATAGCTGCGCAAAATCGTGAACACATCGGCGTATTTCTTGTTCAACAGTTCAATGGCATGGGGGAACGTGCAATACCTGCCTCCCTGATAGATGCGCAAATACCAAATGATAGCCGCCAAAAGGATAATCGGGCTTTCCACGAAGAAGTCGCCCTGCTTGGTTATCCAACTGCGATTGAGGTTGAGCATTATCGTGTAGCTGGCTTCGTAAGCGTCCGCTATGTCCGACATGAAGCTGGCATTTATCGGGTTGCACCGGTGGCTCCTGCGTGGGTCGTCAAAATTGATAATGTAAAACTTGGGCTTGACCTTATAGCCGTCCAAATGCGTGAGCAAATGATTATATGCTATTTCCGACAGGTCGGGAAACTTATAATCATAACAGTAGAGTGCAAAACCCTTCTCGATTTGCTGTTTTATGTAATTGTTTACCACTGCGTATGACTTTCCGCTTCCCGGCGTGCCCAGCACAAGACTGGCACGGAACGGGTTCACCACATTTATCCAGCCGTTGTTCCATTTCTTCTTATAATAGAAACGGGTGGGCAGGTTTATCGAATACTCGTTCTCGATAAGCCGGGTTTCCTGCTGGAAACTCTCGTTCTCGGTGTTAAAGACATCATCCATAAGGTTGTTCTTCAACAGGCGGGACATCCATGTACCCGCCATGAGCAGGCATATATAGCCCGCAGACAGCGTGGCGATGTAAAATGCCGTGTCCGCCGTATGCGGCAGGGGCAGTTCCAGCAGCCACCAGTTCAGGAAAAACAGGACGAAACCCACCGCAAGGCAGCAATATATCTTCGTCCAAGTTATCTTCTCGTTCTTCACCCCCTTTGTCCCGATGCACGACAGGGCGAGAAACACCACCGCAAAAAGTTTCGTCCACAGCATGGACGAGAACAGCCCGGTGGTACGCTGGAAGTTCCACAAAATCTTGTCAATCACCTCAAAGGTTACTCCCCATCCTTTCAGGCTGGAGTAACAGAACCAGTACACGTTTATTCCCACGAATAAAATACTGATTGCCCGCATAAAGTCCATGACCCTTGCAAGCCCCCTCAAATCATCTTCCTGTTGCATAGTCGTATGTTTTTAAGTTATCCGATGCGTCTTGTGCGCTTCTTTTTCTTCTTTCTCTTTTGCCCGGCGGTGTCCTGCGGCGGTTCTTCTCCTATGGAAGATCCGCCGAACAACCCGCCCAGTCCGCTGACCGGAAGCCGTGCCGCCGTATGCGGCTGCTGCGTGAAGTCCTGCCCTTGTCCCCGCTGCGGAGCAACGCTTTCGGTCTGTCCCGTTTGGGCATCCGAATACAGGTCATTGAACACGTTCGCCGAAAACTCCTTGCCCAAACGTGAACCGTTCAATACCACCCGGCTGTCGTGGTCGATGAACGTAACGCCATAGATGCGCCCGCTGTCGTTCTGCCGGAACACCACGTCAATGCCCTGCCGTTTCAGTTCCTGTTCAAACTTTTGTCGGTTACGCGCGGTCTGCATGGCTGCGGCGACAATCTTCCGGGTACGCTCTTTCAGCTTCCCGTCCTTAATCGTCTTGCCAGACTTTTCCATCCTGCACAGCACCGCTTCGTAGCCTACCGACTTGCCGATGCGGGATGCCTTTACCGGGTTGCCCACCTTTTCGCCCTTATCGTCCCTGGCGGAATAGACAATGCCCTGATAGGGTCTGCCGTTTATTTCCCCCTTGACTTCCTCGGCGCACACGTTGCAGGTGGCAAGCAACGCCCTGTACTCCCCGAACGACTGGAAGCGGTAGCCGTAACAAGCCGCTTTCACGGTATTGCCAATCTGGTGCTTCACGTCCCCGGCTGCGTAATCGACCTTTTTAAGTTCGGGGCGTTCGGCACGCTCCTTTCTCTCCGCCGGATGCAGGTTGTATTTCTGTTCCAGTTCACGGGTAATCTGCTTGCTTCTCCGGTGCTCGAACCTGTCATTCAACGGCTTGCCGTTTTCGTCCACCCGTAAGCCCACGATGTGGATATGGTGGCGGTCGATGTCCTCGTGTTTATAGACCAAATAAGGCTGGTCACCATAGCCCAACTTCCGCATATACTCCCGTGCGATGTCGGAAAGTTGGCTGTCCGAAAGCACGTCTTCCGGGTGCGGGTTTATGGAAATGTGCAATATCGGCTTCTTGGTGGACAAATGGACGGGCATCTGCATTTCAAAGCTGCGCATACACCCGCCGATGCTGGAATGCCCGTCCTCGTCCAACAGCATTTTATTGGAGAAAAGCACCTTCGCTTCCCCGTTGTCCACCTTTTCCTGATTGTATGCCAGTGCGCCGAACATGGAACTTCCCGTACTTATTTTGGCAACCATAGTTCCCTGCACTCGTTTGTCAGGTCGATAACCTGACGGTTCAACATAGCCAGTTCGGTAGTCGCTTTTTCCAGTTTATAGAGAAAAGCGAGTGCCTTTTTCTCCGAAAAGTTACTATTTAGAGCCTTTACCACTTGGTTGTAATTGACCGCTACCGCTCTGAATTGTGCATAAAATTCGGTCAGTCGGGCGCAATACTCGACCGCCGACTTGTCCACTTTCACCACCCGGAACGGCTCGCCGAAGATACGTGCGGCGATGAAACGGGACTTGCTCGAAACGCCCGACTGCTCCCACTGCGAGAGGAAGCGGGCGTTCTCCCGGTCGTTCAGGTAAAGTACATGGCGATGTTTCGCCGGGTCTTGGAGGGCGGGGCGACCGCCCTTGCTGTTTTTCCTTGTTTCCATACTTCCTTGAATTAAAAAATCACGACTTCGGAGTGTTTTTTACCCCCGCAAGGGGCAAGGCGTTTTCAGGCACGGAAAACGGTTTCGTGTGCCACGAAACACACCTTGCTATTTTCTGGCGAAAATCGAAAATCCGTCCGGGACGGATTGGGGTCTGCATCAGGCGGCAAGCCCTGCCGTCCACCAGCACCGTTACACGTCTTTACCCCTTGCGGCTCGTTACTCCGCTGCAAAGTAACGGTGATTTATAATGCTGTAAAATAGGCAGTTGGTGGACAAACCGAGACACGAAAGGACAAATCGGGACACATCTAAAAACGGACGTTTTTTCTCCTTTTATTTGCATAAGATTTCAAGATTGAAAGCAAGATTGAAAGACACATTTCAATCAGGCAAGAACGGTTGAAAGCAGGATTTCAAGAAAACGTGATTGCTGGATTTCAAGAAAGAATGAAAGCAGGAAAGCAAGATTGAAATAAAGCAGTCTTTCCATATTTCAAGCCTGCAATATGGAAAGCCCGAATGATTGGAAGCAATAAACAAATATATCAACCAATAATGAACGGAAGCAATATGGAAAACGAGAAAACACCCCTTTATGTCGCCTTTTCCACCCAGAAGGGCGGGGTCGGCAAAACCACCTTTACCGTGCTTGCGGCGAGTTACCTCTATTACCTCAAAGGCTACGATGTGGCGGTAGTCGATTGCGACTACCCGCAACATTCCATTGCCGGGATGCGCAAGCGGGATGCCGAACAGGTCGGGGCGGACGAGGATTACAAGCGCATGGCGTATGAACAGTTCACCCGTCTGGGGAAGAAAGCCTACCCGGTGCTGTGCAGTTCGCCCGAAAAGGCGATAGCCACGGCTGACGGATATACGGCAGAAGCCGGACACGTGCCGGACATCGTGTTTTTTGACCTGCCGGGCACGGTGAACAGCGAGGGCGTGATAAACTCCCTTGCGGGCATGGACTATATCTTCACCCCGATTTCCGCCGATAAGGTGGTTCTTGAAAGCAGCCTGTCGTTTGCGGTGGCTATCCAAAAGCTGCTGGTGAGGAATGAAGCCTGCCGACTTGCCGGGCTGTACCTCTTTTGGAACATGGTGGACGGTAGGGAGAAAACAGACCTTTACACCGCCTACGACAAGACCATTAAGGAACTGGAACTGCCGCTGATGAAAACCTTTATCCCCGACACCAAACGCTACAAAAAAGAACTGATGACGGACAGGAAGGCGGTGTTCCGCTCCACGCTCTTTCCCGCCAGCCGCCCGCTGGTAAGGGGCAGCAACTTGGAAGAACTGATAACAGAAATGATGTATTACATTAAATTACAATGATATGGCAAAGCAAAACGGCACTCTGCCGAAAATAGACGAGGATTTCATGCGGGAACTTATCTCGCAGGGTGTCCCCACCAAGCAGGACAAGCAGCCGGAGGACATACCGAACCCCGGCGGCGAAACAGGCATCCCCCAAGAGGGACAACAGACGGAAACGGTACGGATGGAGAAACCGACACCCCGCAGGCGCAAGGGTTACACGGGCGACTACCGGGAAACCTACTTCCAGAAAGTGGAACTGGCAGACCGACAACCCTTGTACGTGAGCCGAGCCACCCACGAGAAACTGATGCGTATCGTGACGGTGATAGGCGGGCGCAAGGTGACGGTAAGCAGCTACGTGGAAAATATTCTGCTGCGGCACTTCGAACAGTACCAAGACGAGATAAACGCCTTGTACGAAAGCCACTTCCAAAAGCCTGTCTGACTATGGTAACCTATTGCATACTTACCGGGCTTCTGGTGTACTATATCGCCCTGTGGCTGTGGTATCGCCATGCGGACAACAGGCGTTCCGAAAAGGGAACAAATGATAAAACCGTTCCCGAAAGTCAGGCGGACGGCTACACGCTGATAGGCGAGAGCCGCTACAAGGGTGGACTAATCGGGACAGTGCAGGACAAATCGGGACACCTCCCGCAAGCGGCTGAAAATGATACTATTTTTGCGGCGCAAGCTGCCGGACAGCCGGACGAAACACCCGACTACGGGGATGACGAACCCGATTACGAGGACGAAGAAATATCCGGGTACATGGACGGGTACGATGATACGGGCAGGGCTGCGGGCGTGAGCTTTGAGGAACTGGGCGAAACGGTACGCACGGCGAACGCCGACAACTCCACCGAAGCGGAACAGCGGCAAGCCGCCGTGACGCTGGCTCGGATTGAGGGGACGAACCTCTACGATGCGGTGGTGGAGAACATCAACGGCGGGCTGGCAAAGGTGGCGGAACTGCTGGGACGCAACGAAGCGGAACTGGCTGCGGCTGCTCCCGCCGGAACTGGCAATACCAGCGGGGAATACGAAGCGTTCGACATGAACGAGTATCTGTAACATAACAAGTAACGATATGAAGCAACGTGATTACGGTTGATTGGCAATACTGACAACAACAGACGGCATCCGTGCCGCAACCACTAAAATTTCAAATTATTCATCCGCCGTGCGGCAGCGGACTATCCACCCGCTGTCCCGGCATTAAAATCCAATTCGCAATGAAAAAGAAAATCTTTTTGTCGGCGGCTCTCCTTGCCGCTGTGGTAAGTGCCTACGCACAAGGTAACGGACAGGCGGGCATTACCGAAGCCACCAACATGATAACCAGCTACTTCGACCCCGGAACAAAGCTGGTGTACGCAATCGGGGCGGTCTGCGGCTTGATTGGCGGTGTAAAAGTGTATAACAAGTTCTCAAGCGGTGACCCCGATACCAGCAAGACCGCCGCAAGCTGGTTCGGGGCGTGCATCTTCCTGATTGTCGCCGCCACTATCCTGCGTTCGTTCTTCCTCTAAAACGGCGGCTATGTCTGAATATCCGGTAAACAGGGGTATCGGGAAGCCGGTGGAGTTCAAGGGGCTGAAAAGCCAGTACCTTTTCATCTTTGCGGGCGGCTTGCTCGCCGTGTTCGTGGTGTTCATCGTCCTGTTCATGGCAGGCGTGAACCAGTGGCTATGTATCGGTTTCATCGTGTCGGCTTCGCTGCTGCTCGTATGGCAGACGTTCCGGCTCAATGCCAAGTACGGCACGCACGGACTGATGAAAGCTGCCGCCCGCAAAAGACATCCCCGCTTCATCATCAGCCGAAAGGCGATACCCAGATTATTCACCTATAAAAAAAGAAAGGAAGAAAGACCATGAGGAATATGTTAAAGGCTACCACGCTGGAAAGGAAATTTCCCCTTTTGGCGGTGGAGAACGGCTGCATCATTTCAAAGGATGCCGACATAACGGTGGCTTTCCGGGTGGAACTGCCCGAACTGTTCACCGTCACCAGTGCCGAATATGAAGCCATACATTCGGCATGGTACAAGGCAATCAAGGTACTGCCCGACTATTCCATAGTACACAAGCAGGACTTCTTCATCACGGAGAACTACCAGCCCGACACCGGAAGGGACGAACTCAGTTTCCTGTCCCGGAGTTTTGAGCGGCACTTCAATGAACGCCCGTTCCTGAACCATTACTGTTACCTGTTCCTGACAAAGACGACAAGGGAGAGAAGCCGCAGACAGAGCGACTTCTCCACCCTCTGCCGGGGCAGGATTGTTCCGCAGGAGATAGCGGACAGGGAAACGGCTATGAAATTCATCGAAGCGGTTGGACAGTTTGAAAGGATCATGAACGACAGCGGGTTTGTCACGCTTACCCGGCTGGCGGCACCGGAAATCACCGGGCAGGACGGAAAGGCTGGCATCATCGAGAAATACTTCTCGCTGTCACAAACCGACACAACCTGCCTGAAAGACATCGGGCTTTACCCGGAAGAAATGCGTGTCGGGGACGACATACTGTGCCTGCACACGCTTTCGGACGTGGAAGATTTGCCGGAAAAGGTCGGTACGGACACACGGTTTGAAAAGCTGTCCACCGACCGGAGCGACTGCCGCCTGTCATTCGCCGCCCCGGTGGGCGTGCTGCTGTCGTGCAACCACGTCTATAACCAATACATCTTCATAGACGACCATGCCGAAAACCTGAAAACGTTCGAGCAGACCGCCCGGAACATGCAGTCGCTTTCCCGCTACTCCCGTGCCAACCAGATAAACAAGGAATGGATAGACGAGTACCTGAACGAAGCGCACAGCAAGGGGCTTGTTTCCGTGCGCTGCCACTGCAACGTCATGGCTTGGAGCGATGACCGGGAGGAACTCAAACGCATACGCAACGATGTGGGAAGCCAGCTTGCCCTGATGGAATGCAAGCCACGCCACAACACGGTCGATACGCCCACGCTCTTTTGGGCGGGCATACCGGGCAACGAGGGGGACTTCCCGGCGGAAGAAAGTTTCTACACGTTCTTGGGGCAGGCTCTCTGCCTGTTCGTGGAAGAAACGAACTACAAGAGTTCGCTTTCGCCCTTCGGCATCAAAATGGTGGACAGGGTAAGCGGGCGACCGCTGCACATCGACATATCAGACCTGCCCATGAAGAAAGGCATCACGACCAACCGCAACAAGTTCATACTTGGGCCGAGCGGCAGCGGGAAGTCTTTCTTCACCAACCACATGGTACGCCAGTATTACGAGCAGGGGGCGCACGTGCTGCTGGTAGATACGGGCAACAGCTATTTGGGGCTGTGCCAGCTTATCCACAACCGCACGCACGGCGAGGACGGGATTTATTTCACCTACACCAACGAGAACCCGATAGCGTTCAACCCGTTCTATGTCGAGGACGGGGTATTTGACATCGAGAAGAAAGAGAGTATCAAGACCCTTATACTCACCCTTTGGAAGCGGGACGATGAAGCCCCGAAGCGGTCGGAAGAAGTGGCGTTGTCCAATGCGGTAAGTGCCTATATCGAACGTATCACGGGCGACAGGTCGGTAACACCCTGCTTCAACACGTTCTACGAGTTTGTCCGGGACGAATACCGCCGACAGCTTGAACGGAAGAATGTCAGGGAAAAGGACTTTGACATTGACGGCTTCCTGAACGTGCTTGAACCCTATTACAAGGGCGGCGAGTATGACTACCTGCTCAACTCCGACAAGGAACTGGACTTGCTGCACAAACGCTTTATTGTCTTCGAGCTGGACAATATCAAAGACCACAAGATACTGTTCCCGATAACGACCATCATCATCATGGAAGCCTTTATAAACAAGATGCGCAAATTGAAGGGAATAAGAAAATTAATCCTGATTGAAGAAGCGTGGAAAGCGATAGCGTCGGCGAACATGGCGGACTACATAAAATATTTGTACAAAACCGTCCGAAAGTATTTCGGGGAAGCGATTGTGGTAACGCAGGAAGTGGAGGATATTATTTCCTCGCCTATCGTGAAAGAGAGCATCATCAACAATTCGGACTGCAAGATTCTGTTAGACCAAAGGAAATATCTCAACAAGTTCGACAGCATACAGAACCTCTTGGGACTGACCGACAAGGAACGTTCGCAAATATTGTCCATCAACATGGCGAACCATCCCGGACGGAAGTACAAGGAAGTGTTCTTCTCGCTGGGCGGCACGCAGTCGGCGGTGTACGCAACGGAAGTTTCGCTGGAGGAATATTACACGTACACGACCGAAGAAAGCGAGAAAACGGAACTGTTCGCCCTTGCCGACAAGCTGGGCGGCAACCTTGAACTGGCTGTCAAACGGCTTGCGGAGAGCAAAAGAAATCCCGGATTATCAACCACCTAAAAATAAACGATATGAAATTAATGGACAATCTGATTTACACGCTGCTGTCCGCCTGCCTGCTGGCTGGCTGCAAGGACAGTGAAAGCAAGGAACTGGAAAGGATGCAGGGCGACTGGGTACATGTCAGGGGACACCCGGCTTTCACACTCACGGAAACGGACGGCAGATACACCGTCACCCGTAAAGCGAATGTCAGGGGCAGGGTACTGGAAACTACTTATCCGGTGACAGAGCGGAACGGCTGCCTGTTCATTGAAACAGGCTTCGGCATACAGTTCACCTACGACAAAAAGAACGACCGGATAACGCTCCTGCCCGGCGGCGAATACAGGCGTGTTACAAATCCTAAAAACAAAAAATGATGAAAAGAACGATTCTTCTTATGGCGGTATGCCTGTGCTTCATGGGCAGGGCATCCGCCCAGTGGGTGGTGTCAGACCCCGGCAACTTGGCTCAGGGCATCATCAACACCGCCAAACAGATTGTGGAAACGGCGGGAACGAAAGCCAACACCCTGAACGGCTTTCTGGAAACGCAGAAGATTTTCCAGCAGGGGAAAGCCTATTACGATGCGCTCAAATCCGTGCATGATGTCGTCAAGGGCGGTATCAAGGTGAAGAAAAGCATCGAACTGGTGGCGGAAATCTCCGAAATCTACGTCAGGAACTACCAAATCATGCTCGCCGACCCGTATTTCACGGCGGACGAGCTGGCGACCATATCCTCCGGTTATGCCATGCTGCTGGACGAGAGTTCGGACGTGCTTCAGGACTTGAAAAATGTCGTGAACATCACGGGCATGTCGCTGACGGATGCCGAACGGCTGGCAATCATCGACAATGCCTACCGAAGCCTGATGAACTACCGCAATCTCGTGAACTACTACACCCGCAAGAACATTTCCGTGTCCTACCTGCGGGCAAAGAAAAAGAACGACACCGACCGGGTGCTGGCTCTATACGGCTCGGCGGATGAACGCTACTGGTAACATCAAACGAACATGCCTATGTTGTTAGCAGTGGATTTTGACAACCTGCACCAAGTGCTGCGGGTGCTGTATGACGAAATGATGCCCCTGTGCGGCAACATGACGGGGGTAGCCAAAGGGATAGCCGGGCTGGGTGCGCTGTTCTATGTAGCCGCCAAGGTATGGCAGTCGCTCGCACGGGCGGAAGCCATAGACGTTTACCCGCTTTTACGCCCATTTGCGCTGGGGCTGTGCATCATGTTCTTCCCCACGTTCGTGCTGGGGACTATCAACACGGTGCTGTCGCCGATTGTGAAAGGATGCAGCCAGCTTATGGAAACGCAGACCTTCGACATGAACGAGTACCGAGCACAGAAAGACAGGCTGGAGTACGAAGCCCTGATGCGAAGCCCGGAAACGGCATACCTCGCTTCGGACGAGGAATTTGACAGGCAACTGGAGGAACTGGGCTGGTCTCCCTCCGACATGGTTACCATGACGGGCATGTACATGGACAGGGCGGCATACAACATCAAGAAATCCGTCCGGGACTGGTTCAGGGAACTGCTGGAAATACTCTTTCAGGCGGCGGGGCTGATTATCGACACGCTGCGCACGTTCTTCCTGATAGTGCTCTCGATACTGGGTCCGCTGGCGTTCGCCCTTTCCGTCTATGACGGTTTCCAAAGCACGCTGACCCAGTGGATTTCACGCTATATCTCGATTTACCTGTGGCTTCCCGTGTCGGACTTGTTCAGCAGCGTGCTGGCACGCATACAGACACTGATGCTCCAGAAGGACATCGAGCAGCTTTCCGACCCGAACTTCATACCGGACGGGAGCAGTACCGTGTATGTAATCTTTATGATTATCGGCATCGTGGGCTACTTCACCATTCCAACGGTGGCAAGCTGGATAGTGTCGGCTGGCAGTACGTCTGCCTATAACCGCAACGTGGCACGGGCTGGTTCAATCGCCGGGGCTGCGGTCGGTGCGGCAAGCGGGAAAGTAACCGGGAAACTACTCAAATAACCAACATCAATATTTAGTATATGGAATTTAAGTCATTAACGAACATCGAAACGAGTTTCCGGCAAATCCGGCTCTTTGCGCTGGTATTCATCTGCCTGTGCGCACTGGTCACGGGCTTTGCCGTGTGGAACTCGTACAGCTTCGCCGAAAAGCAGCGGCAGAAGATATACGTCCTCGACAACGGCAAGAGCCTGATGCTGGCTCTCTCGCAGGACATGGCGCAGAACAGACCGATTGAAGCGAAATCGCACGTGAAGCGTTTCCACGAACTCTTTTTCACGCTCTCGCCCGACAAGGACGCCATCGAGGGAAACATCAAACGCTCCCTGTTCCTCGCCGACAGGAGTGCGTTCAACTACTACAAGGACTTGTCGGAAAAGGGCTACTACAACCGTATCATTTCGGGCAACATCAACCAGACGGTGGAGATTGACAGCGTGAAATGTGACTTCAACCAGTACCCCTACAAGGTGAGAACCTATGCCAGGCAGTTTATTGTCCGGGAAAGCAGCCTGACGGTCAGAAGCCTTGTCACCACGTGCAGGCTCCTGAACGCCACACGGAGCGACAACAACCCGCACGGCTTCATCATGGAAGCGTTCACGATTGACGAGAACAGGGATTTGCAAACCATTAAACGATAGCCTTATGGAGAGGAAGCGAAATTACATTGAAACGGTGCGGGACTGGGCGGATGAACGCCTGCGCCGCCTGTGCGGGCGTATCACTCCGGGCAAGCGGCTGGCGGTCATCCTCATGATGTCCGCCCTGTTCGGCGGCTTGTCCCTCTATATCACCGTTTCGTCCATTTACAACATCGGGAAACGGGACGGGCAAAGGCTGCAAATCGAACACATCCGGCAGTTCCCGCTACATGGTAACGACAGTATCAATTTAACAAACAGACCTGAATATGGAAGAAGTACAGAAAAATGAACCGGGCAGACAGCCCGAAAAGGAGAAGAAGCCCAAACGGGAACTTTCCCAGAAAGAGGTGCAGCGGCGCAGGAAAATGATAGTCTTCCCGCTGATGTTCCTCGCCTTTGCAGGGTGCATGTACCTGATATTCGCCCCCTCCGGCAAGGAGAAAGCGGAAACGGAAAGCGTGGGCGGTTTCAATGCCGACATCCCGCTGCCCGCAGAGGACGGGATTATAGCGGACAAGCAGACCGCCTACGAGCAGGCGATGATGAGCCGGAAACGGCAGGACAGGATACAATCCCTTCAGGACTTCGGTTTCATAGGGGACGAAGAAACGGAAGAACCGCAGGCGGAAGCCGGACTGATGCCGGAAGAAGATCCGAAGCCCGTGCGGGGCGGCGGCGCTTCTTCCTCGGCGACCGCCTACCGGGACATCAACCGCCAGTTGAGCACGTTCTATGAAACGCCCCCGGAGGACAGGGAAAAAGAGGACTTGAAACGGCAGGTGGCGGAACTGACCGAAAAGCTGGAACGCCAGCGGGAAGCCACGCCCACCGCTGACGAACAGATGGCTCTCTTGGAAAAGTCATACGAGCTTGCCGCCAAATATGCAGGCGGCGACAGGCAGGCGGCACAAGTGCCAGCCGTGGGCGACATCGAAAAGAAGCCGGAAGCGGTGTCCGTGCAGGCAGTACGGGACAACGCCGTTTCAGGGCTGCAACAGCCCATGAGCGATGCCGATTTTATCCGTGCTTACAGCCAGCCACGCAACTACGGCTTCAACACGGCGGTAGGAACGGGTTACGCAATGGGCAGGAACACGATAGCCGCCTGCATCCATCAAGACCAGACGCTGACGGACGGGCAGACGGTAAAACTCCGTCTGCTTGAACCCATGCAGGCGGGCAACATCGTCATCCCGAAGAATACCCTTGTGGCGGGTACGGCAAAGGTACAGGGCGAACGTCTCGACATACTGGTGTCCTCGATTGAGTACGCTGGCAACATCATCCCGGTGGAACTCGCCGTGTTCGACACGGACGGGCAAAAGGGGCTTTCCGTCCCGTCCTCGATGGAGCAGGAAGCGTTCAACGAGGCGATGGCGAATATCGGCAGCGGGCTGGGTACAAGCATTTCCTTTACGCAGAACGCCGGGCAACAGGTGGCGATGGACGTTACAAGGGGGCTGATGCAGGGTGCGTCCGGCTACCTTGCCAAGAAGTTCCGAACCGTGAAAGTGAAGCTGAAAGCCGGGTACAGGGTGATGCTTTACGCCAAACAGCAATAATCATTTGACAAACCACTAAAATTTCCAATTAACGATGAAACAGATTTTTGTAATGTGCGCCCTCCTGCTGGGCGTGTGTGCGGCAAACGCACAGGAAACCGACACGGTGAAATATGCGGCAGGCAACGACTTGTACCGGGGTATCACCCGAAAGCTGCCTTACCGACAAATGGTAACGCCCTACGGCGTGGAAGTGACTTTCGCCAAGACGGTGCATATCATTTTCCCCTCCGCCGTCCGCTATGTAGATTTGGGGAGCAACCACATCATAGCGGGCAAGGCTGACGGTGCGGAAAACGTAATCAGGGTGAAAGCCACGACAGAGGGCTTTCCGGGAGAAACGAACTTCTCCGTCATCTGTGAGGACGGCAGCTTCTATTCATTCAACGCCAAGTATGCCCGTGAGCCGGAAATGCTCAACATCGAAATGAAGGACTTCTTGGAAAATGAAGATACGTCCGACTTTTCGCATACCCGCATGAACATCTATTTCCGGGAACTGGGAAATGAAAGCCCGCTGCTGGTAAAACTGATAATGCAGAGCATCTACAAGAACAATGACCGTAAAGTGCGACACTTGGGCAGCAAGCGTTTCGGCATACAGTTCTTAATCAAGGGGATTTACACCTATAACGGGATGCTTTACGTGCATACGCAGACGAAGAACAGTTCCAACGTGCCTTTCGATACGGACTTCATCAAGTTTAAGATTGTCGATAAGAAAGTGCCCAAACGCACGGCTATTCAGGAAACGGTACTGGATGCGGTACGCAGCTACAACGAGGTGATAGAGATTGCCGGGAAATCGACCGTGCGCACGGTGTACGCCCTGCCGAAGTTTACCATTCCTGACGACAAGCTGCTGGTCGTGGAACTCTACGAGAAGAACGGCGGGCGGCATCAGACCATACGGGTGGAAAACGCCGACATCGTGAACGCAGAAGTGATTGACGAACTCAAAATCAAATAGGGAATGAAAAGACACATCTTTATAATGATGCTCTTTGCGCTGTGCCTGACCTCGTTTCAGGCACACGCACAAAGATACCTGCCGGGCATGAAAGCCTTGCAGGTAACGGCGGGCATGGCGGACGGGGTACATTGGAACTCCGACACGGATTTTTCCTGCCATTTCGGGGCGGCATACAGTGTTTATACCAAGAACGCCAACCGCTGGGTGATTGGCGGGGAATACCTGCATAAGAAGTATGACTACAAGGATATGCGCATTCCGGTAGAACAGTTCACGGCGGAGGGCGGCTATTACCTGAAATTCCTTTCGGACAGGCGAAAGACCTTTTTCCTCTCGCTGGGGCTGTCGGCTCTTGCCGGGTATGAAACCAGCAACCGGGGCGACAAGCTGCTGCCGGACGGGGCTACGCTGCTGGACAAGGACTGTTTCATCTACGGCGGTGCGCTCACGCTGGAACTGGAAACCTACCTGACCGACTGGGTGGTGCTGCTCGTCAATGCGAGGGAACGTATGCTGTTCGGTTCGGACATCGGCAAGTTCCACACGCAGGTATCTGTGGGACTGAAATTCATTATCAACTGACCGCTATATAATAATGTATATGAAGAATGTAATGTATAAAATCATCGTGGGCTGCTACATCGTGGCCGCCCTCGTGCTTGTAACCGCCTGTAATGACAGCTTGGACATTCAGCAGGCTTACCCGTTCACGGTGGAAACGCTGCCCGTACCCAAGAAACTGAAAGTGGGCGAAACAGCCGAAATACGCTGCCAACTGGTGCGTGGCGGCGACTACCAGCCTACGACCTACCAGATACGCTATTTCCAGCCTGACGGCAAAGGAAAGCTGGAAATGGATAACGGTACGGTGTTCCTACCTAATGACCTGTACCCGCTGGAGAAAGAAACGTTCCGGCTCTACTACACATCGGCATCGACAGACCAGCAGACGATTGACATCTATATCATCGACAGCTTCGGGCAGATACAGCAGATTTCGTTCTCATTTAATAATGATAGTAACGAGAATAAAGATTTCTAAATTAACTTATTAAAGCATTCGGCAAAGTATTGTTGAATGCTTTAATTGCTAAATTTGTGGTCGAAAGAACTAATTGTAAGAAATTATGGAATATAATAACTGTTTAATTTGCAATAAGGAAAAGGCAACAAAGACCAACTCACATTTGATTCCAAGTTTTATGATTGCAAAAGTGTGTAGTTATGATGGTAGTGGAAAACGAGATAAAGAAGTAATGTTTACAATGACTTCTTATGAAGACAAGGTATATGTAGGAGCTGTTCCAGACACAAAATTAGATGAGCTTTTCAATCAAGAAAAGTTAACAGATGAACGTATTAACCAAGAATTAAAAAACAATACAGCATCAAAAGATTATATTTTTTGTCCTAAATGTGAGGCTAACTTATCTAAATATTTAGAAACGCCTTATGCTGAACATTACTCAAAAGGAAAATCTATTCAATCGGACATAGCTTATTTCTTTTGGTTGTCTATTGTTTGGCGAATGGCTGTTTCAAGACAATTCCAATTTGCTTTACCTGAAGATATTGAATCAAATTTAGGTGAATGTTTAAACGAGTATATAGAATCGGTTGCTAATAACCAAGATGTTACTCCGATTATAGAAAAATGTAAATTTTCTTATCGCTTACTGCGATGTTCTTCGTATCTTCCTAATGGCTTAGCATATTTAGGCGGAAGATATAAGGAAAATACTAAAATTCTAACTCTTACATTGGGAGATACCATACTTTGTGCCAATTTTGACAAACAGAATATTGAATTGCCCAATGATTATACTTATCTTGGTTTGGAAGATGTAATAAAATCTGCTCCTGTTAATTTTGGAACAGACTCACAGGTATGCGTAAATGTAGAAAATAAAGCATTTGAAGATGCCATGAAGCAGATGGTTAAAGAAACTGCATTTAAGCGATTGCTAAATGAAAAAGAATTAGCCGATAAAATTTGGAATGTAGTAGGATTATCAGGTAATATGCCGGATGAAATATTTCAATCTTTTATGGAACGGTTATATTCAGAAGAAGAAAAGCAAGGAGATAGAAAAACCGCTGAACGGTATGTACAAGTTTTTAATGAAACATTAGAGTCTTTTGGTTTTATAGGACTATAATTTTAAGAGAATAAAATTATAAACACGGTTTCTTTGCTACTTTATTTCCCGGCACTCATGAAAGAAAGTAGCGGCATTTCTGCCGCCTTTGTATCAACTGGTTTTAAGGCTCTTTACAGGTACATATTTCTCTAACCATTCCTTTACCTGTTCCATGTTATATTCTCCCGTTATGACCGCCGTATGTTCGTTTATGGATACGAACCTGACACTTTCATAGCTGTTTACCCAACCTTGCAGGGAACAGACACCCCACGTTTCAACATCTTCAAAAACGCTGCGGTCTATCCGGCTGATAGGCTCACCGAAAACTACTGTCATCGTCCGAAAGTCCGGTTCGTCTGCCAACAGTCGCAAATGGTGCAGCGTGCCGAACTCGTCCGTCTTGCGTCCCCATGCCCAATCTTCCGTGTACAAATCATCGCCCCACTGCTGCGGCTTATCGAAATGCACTTTCACGTTTACAGAATACTTGTTTTCCTCGATGTCCTCAATAACGCCCGTTACCATCATGCCCGTAAAAATACACTCGCAACGTCTGCCGATTAGGTTCTTGTTTACTTCTGTCGTTTTCATACCCTTAAAATTTATCTGTTATTACCCTGTTCTTTTCTATCCATTTATCCCGCCTGTGGCGGCACTCTGCCAGCGTTTTAGCCACTATGGAAAACAGTTCCCCGTCCGTGTGGCGGTAGTCGTACTGGTAAAATATCCGTCCCTTGAATGCGACCGGACGGTATTTTACAAACTTTTCCTCTCCCGGTGCTTGGGTGATGCTCACCCCGTTTTTGTTCAATGATTGCATGATATTCTGTTTTTTATTCGTCATATACTTAATAGGGAAAGCAACAGCAGGAAAAGCAGAGCCACGCACAACGCATAAAACACCGACAGGCAGACCCGGAACAGGAAACAGGCGGCACGAAATACAAGATATGCCGTTACCGCTGTGATTGCTCCGGCTGTGCAGGCGAGCCGCCACACAAGGCAGAACAATAACACCCGCAGGATGATTTTATAAATGCTTTTCCGTTTCATCGTTTCTCTGTTTATGCGGGCAGGGCTTTTAACCCCGCCCGAATGGTCGTTTAAGCCGCCCGGAATACAAACCCGTCATCAAACCAGTAGTCGCACATGAACAAATCACGGGCAAACTGTTTGTAGTCGAAATAGGTTTTTGCGAACTCCGGCAGGTCGTAACATTCTTCCACGATTTGGTAGGCGAAATCCTCTTCATCGTCATATTGTCCCTGATATTCGTCCTGAAAGTCCCGTACAAGGTCGTCCGCATCTTCCTCACTCAAATCATGGCTTTTGTAGTTGCACCATACGAAAAAGGCTTCCTGTTCGGTGTCGCCCAAATTTTCCACCGCATCCCGCAAGGTGAAGAAGTTCTCGGAAATCCAGCTTTCGCCGATTAGGTTTTCCGGTACGTTCTCCCAGTCCTGAAACATATACTCCGCATCTTCCTCGTCCTTGTGAAGCTCCCGGCAGGCTTCGTAAAAATCTTCCTTGTCCGAATAGTCCGACAGGTCAAGCCATGCCCCGAACAATGAACCGTTGTTGTACTTGCCATAAGTGCCTACATAAACTCTTGCTTCCGATAATGTTGCTGCTTCCATATCCTGTAATTTTTAAGTTTTTAATTTTATGCGGATTTGAGAGGTGAGGAAGTTGAAGTTTCACTGAACTTTTTTCCTGTTTCCCGTAAATCCGACTTTTTTTTTATGCGTCTTCCGGTCGGGTCGGTCGTTTTCGTTTCACATAGGCTTAAAAGGGCAGTGTTTAGAGTTTGCAGGGTTTTGTGGAAAAAATACCTCGCAACGAATGTTGCAGGGAAGATTTTTTCGCCAAACCTGAAAAGGCTTGACCTTGCAAACCCGTGAAGAACACGTAACTACCTTTGCCTATTGAAATGATAAAAACGACCTTCCGGCTGGAGGACTGCTTAATGAGGAAGATTTACAGGTTGGGAAACAGGGGAAAAGTTCTTGTTCCCCATTCAATCCATTAGGGAATTGCCTATGCGGGCGGGAAAAACAAATGTGTCGGGAGTTCACCTTCCGATACTCTTGTGCGGGTTTCCAAAGGCTCTTTTCACGAAAGACAGTCTGCGATGCCATGCACCGCTGGCGTTTCGGGGAATGTGCCGGAGGGAAAGGAGATAAAAAATGCGGATAGCCCGGTGGACTGCCCGCAAAATAAATGGAAACCACTTGTTAGAATACAGTATATTAAACAGCATTTCGTTACCAAAACCGTTATCTGTCTGTTTCCGGTTTGTCATAGGTAACGAATCCGATTCTGCGGCGTTGCTTCTGCTCTTGGGACTGGCTCAAAAGCTGCGTCAATGCCTGATAGATGTCGTTGAACTGCGCATCGGTGCTGGCTTCCAGTTCCTCAATGCGTTTCAACAGTTCTTCATACCCTGCGACCATCTGACGCATAAGGACAAATGCCCGCATAATGGAAATATTCACTTCGATGGCGGTCTGGCTACGCAATACGGATGAAAGCATGGCTACGCCCTGTTCGGTGAAAGCCATAGGCAAGGCTGCGCCAAAGTTGTAATCAGGGGGTATCACATTTTGTGATACCCCTATGGATAACAATAAGTTGGCTTCCTCTTTCGAGAGGACAAACATAAAGTCGGATGGAAAACGACCGATGTTGCGTTTGACCGCCTGTTTCAAGGCTCGTGTCTCTACTTGGTAAAGTTCTGCCAAATGGAAGTCAAGCATCACCCGGCAACCCCTGACTTCAAAGATTTTGTTTTGAATGACCTGCAAATCCATAAACTTCAAGATTTTATTGTGATTAAACGCTTGTTTTCCTTTCATTCAGCCTTTGGGCGAACATATCCATGTCGGCACTCAGTTTCGTGTCGATGATTTTAGCGTAAATTTGTGTGGTTCTGATGTTTGTGTGTCCCAACATCTTGGAAACGCTCTCAATGGGTACGCCGTAACTGATACTGAGGGTCGCAAAACTATGGCGGGCAACGTGATAGGTGATTTTCTTGTTTATGCCGCACACCGTTGCGATTTCTTTCAAGTAATCGTTCATCTTTTGGTTGCTGATTATCGGGAGAATTTTGCCGTCAGGCAATTTTCCGTCATATTTCTGCAAGATGGCTTTTGGAATATCCAACAGACGGATATTGGACGTTACGTTTGTCTTGTGCCTTTTCTTGATTATCCACAGGTTGCCGTCAAAGGAAACCTTTATGTTCTCTGCCCGCAACTCGCACACATCCACATACGACAAGCCAGTATAACAGCTAAAAATGAACATATCACGCACCTGCTCCAGCCGCTTGCTAGCAAAGGTTTTCTGATAGATGCGGTCTAATTCTGCCTGTTCAAGAAAATCTCTTTCTACATACTCAAATTTCAGTTTATATGCCCCGAATGGATTAAAAGTAATCAGTCCCAAGTTGTGGGCAAACAGAACAACAGTCCTAAACCGCTGTATAAATTTCATGGCTGTATTGTGGGTACACGGATAATTTTCTCGGATAAACAGGTAGAAGCCCTCGATGAACACGACATTTATTTCCCGAAAGGTAATATCTTCCAAATTATATTTATTGTGGATATATTCTGCAAGGCGATTTTTGGTAAGCTCATAACGGGTATATGTTTTTTGCGTGGCTGTTTTCCCGACTTTAAGCGCATATTGTTCGTTATGCTGTGCGAACACTTGCAGGAGGGTCTTAGCCTTTTCCTCCTTGCCTAAAAAAATGTTGCGTACTTTCTCTGCTGTTACATAGCCATCCCGTTCTAAAATGGTTTGATAGTGTCTGTGTAAGGTCGCCTTGATGCTATCCAGCATTTCATTCATGCGGGTAAATTCTGACCCTCTGCCAGTTACTTTTCCTGTTTGTGCAGACCAGTTCTTAGGATTGACTTCAAGTTTGGTGTTGAATTGGACTAATTTTCCGTCAATGGTAATACGTGCCATAATAGGCATATTACCGTTCTTTTTTACCTTGTCCCGTTTCAGGAAAAACAATACTCGAAATGTTGATTTCATACCTCATTGTTTTAAGTTACAAAACTACTTTTATTAACTCATAATGAGATAAATGCAGGGTCGCCAATTCCCGACAACATTTCGCCATTTTCAGTCAAATCGTACCCCTTTTTTGAAGATTTTGTCAGGGGTACGAATAAGCCACTATTTTTTGTCTGTCAGTGACCTTTTCGTGGCGGTTTGGGTAGCCAAAAGGCAATAAAGAAAGTCCCACAAAATATTGATTTTGTAGGACTTGTCTTTTTGTTGTCGCCTTTTGGCTTTTCTTTTTGTGATCCGCTTGGGGCTCGAACCCAAGACCCCAACATTAAAAGTGTTGTGCTCTACCTGCTGAGCTAGCGAATCAGACCTTATTGCTGTTAAGCGGGTGCAAAGATAGCTACTTTTGTTTAAAAAACAAATGGATTAAGGGAAAAAGTTTTGAGAACGACTTCTGCTTTTACTCTTCTTGTTGATTATCAGTCTGTTCAAACTTGTGAATTTTTTCTCTGTTTATGATGAAACGTTGATAGTAGGAGAGCATAAGGGTGGTAAGCGGAAGTGCTATAATCATACCCAGCATCCCCATCAATGACCCCCAAATCGATAAAGACAGTAGGATGATGGCAGGGTTCAGGCCCGTAATTTTCCCCATGACACGCGGTACGATGAATCCGTCTTGAATGGCTTGTACTATGATGAATACCGCAAGGGCCGATGCAATGATAATCCAGAAGTTTCCTCCCGTATCCGCTGCTTTCAGTATGGCCAGCACGATGGTAGGTATAAAGCCGATAATCTGTAAATAGGGCACTAGGTTTAAAGCACCGATGAACAAGCCGAGCCCAATGGCCAGTGGGAAATCAATAATCAGAAAACCTATACTGAACAGAATACCTACACACAATGCCACGAATGCTTGTCCGCGGAAGTATCTGTTCATGCCGTCTTTTACATCGTTCATCACACTGACTACGAAAGGCCGGTATTTTTGCGGTACCAGGTGGGTCCATCCTTCGGCAATGCTTTCGTAATCCAGCAATATGAAAACTATATAGAGAAGAATGAGGAAGAAAGTGAAGAAGCTGAACAGCAGATTGACGGATTCTGACAACAAGGACCAGAGCCGGGGAACGGTTTCCTTGATGGCGTTCAGCATATTCTCTTCCTTGAACAATTGGGTGACGAACTGGGTGTCTATGTTCTCACGGAGGAATTCAGAGAGTGTTTTGGGCACATTGCCGTCGTGGGTTCCGTTGGAAAAGTAGTCTATTACCAAATCTTTTACCCTGACGAATTCGTCCATCATGGGAGGCACAAGCAGATAGAAGGCGGTTCCTCCTACAATCAGAATACTGAACAAGGCGCAGAAAATGGATATGACCCGGTTCTTGAGCCTTAATCTGTACTGGAAGAAGGTGACCAGGGGGTAAATCAGATAGGCTATGAGCCATGCGATGAAGAATGGCAGCAATACGCCGCTCAAACGCTTGAAGAGCATAAGGATGCCGATAATGATGACACCGAGTATGACACCGCGGATAAAACTGTCGAATGTAATCTTTTTGCGTTCCATAATGCTCTGTTTTTTGTATTTGTTAATGACCGCTTTCCTTTTGGTCGGCTTGGATGGCTTGCTGATAGCACTCTCGGCATAGCGGTTCATACTCTTCGGTTTCCCCCAGCAGTACTTGTTTGTCGTTCTTGACGGTACGGTGGGAGAACGAGGCGAGTTGGCCGCATTTCACACAGATGGCATGTACTTTGGAAACTTCGTCTGCAATGGCACACAGTCCCGGCATAGGACCGAATGGAATACCCCGGAAGTCCATGTCCAGTCCGGCAACAATGACGCGTATACCATTGTTGGCAAGCTGGTTGCATACATCAATCAGGCCACTGTCAAAGAACTGGGCTTCGTCAATGCCCACTACATCTATCTCTGAAGTGAAGAGCAGAATGCTGGCAGACGAGTCGATGGGAGTGGAGGCTATGGAATGACTGTCATGCGATACGACATCGGCTTCGGAATAACGGGTGTCTATGGCAGGCTTGAATATCTCTACGCGTTGTTTGGCAAATTTTGCCCGTTTCAGTCTCCTTATCAGCTCTTCGGTTTTGCCGGAGAACATGGAACCGCAAATGACCTCAATTCTTCCCCTGCGTTTGGTTTCCTGTATATGATCTTCTGAAAATAATACCATGTTTTCAAGTGTTATATTTAAGCGCAAAAGTAACACTTTTGTTTGCTTTCCGATATTTTTTCATTATTTATTTCTACATTTGTAGCGTTAACACGGACTGTGTAAAGGATATGCAAACCCTATTAAACGACATAGAATTAGATATTCAGGAATTGAAATGTTTGATGCAGGCCATTTCAAGTGATGCCAATCCGACATTGAAGATTGTGGCAAAACGGAATATCCAGCAGATGAAGGCACGCTTGGAGGCGTTGCAAGAACTGCTTGAGGAGGCGCCAACGGCTGTTGTGTCGCCCCTGGAGGAACCCCCTGCTGTTACTACTCCTTTGACCGAACCGGTTTCTCCGGTCGAATCGGTTATTCCTGATACAGTGAAGATGGTATGTGAGGAACCGGAAACAGTTCCTATTTTGGCAGAACGCATCAAGCCTGCCAAGGATTTGAAACATGCCATCAGTCTGAACGATTCATTCCGTTTTGTCCGCGAACTGTTCGCAGGCGATGCTGCACGGATGAATGAAGTGGTACGACGTTTGGGTGAGGCTCCTTCTTTGGACAAGGCTATGGATATTTTTGCTTCGGAAGTGCACCCGGATGAAGAAAATGAAGCCGCCGTCGATTTTATGGAACTCCTCAAAAAATATTTCAGCTAAACGACCGATAAGTATGGGAAAACTTTATGTAGTGCCTACCCCGGTAGGAAATTTGGAAGATATGACATTCCGTGCTATCCGGATTCTGAAAGAAGTGGATTTGATTCTTGCTGAGGATACACGTACCTCCGGCATATTGCTGAAACACTTCGAAATAAAGAATGCGATGCAATCTCACCATAAATTTAATGAACATAAAACGGTTGAAAGTGTTGTTAATAGAATAAAGGGGGGAGAAACTGTAGCTTTGATTTCGGATGCAGGTACGCCAGGTATATCCGACCCGGGCTTTCTGGTAGTCAGAGAGTGTGTGCGTAACGGCATCGAAGTGCAATGCTTGCCGGGAGCGACAGCTTTTGTACCGGCATTGGTGGCTTCCGGACTGCCGAATGAGAAGTTCTGTTTTGAAGGTTTCCTTCCACAGAAGAAAGGAAGGATGACCCGCCTGAAGGCATTGGCCGAGGAGTGTCGTACCATGGTGTTCTATGAGTCTCCCCACAGATTGGTAAAAGCTTTGACGCAGTTTGCCGAACATTTCGGTGCCGAACGTCAGGCTTCTGTTTCGCGGGAAATCTCAAAGATGCACGAAGAAACGGTGCGTGGAACGCTTACAGAATTGATTGAACATTTCACGGCGAACGAACCGCGCGGTGAAATTGTGATTGTAGTAACAGGAATAGACGATTAAATAACTTCATTAACCAAACGTAAAACGAAAGCGTATGAAAAAGTTAGCAGTTTTAATTGTATGCGCGGCTGTAATGGCTTCGTGTGACAGCTTCTCTGGTGGCAGTAAGAACCAGCTGAAAGCTGAAAATGATTCTTTATTGATGGAACTGACTCAGCGTAATGCTGAATTGGACGAGATGATGGGCACTTTCAATGATATTTCAGAGGGATTCCGCCAGATTAATGCAGCAGAGAGCCGTGTGGATTTGCAGCGTGGTGCTGTGGCAGAAGGCTCTTTGAATGCCAAGCAGCAGATTGCGTCGGATATTGAATTTATCCGTAAGCAGATGGAAGAGAACAAGGAACAGATTGCCAAATTACAGTCCATGCTGAAGAACAGTAAAAATAACTCTGCCCAGTTGAAGAGGGCTGTGGAGTCCCTGACTCAGGAGTTGGTGGCAAAGACCCAGCGTATCGAGGAATTGCAGGCTGAGCTGGCTTCCAAGAATATCCGTATCCAGGAACTGGATGCTGCCGTAACCGGTTTGTCTACTGAGAAAGAAGAATTGACTGCCGAAAATGAGGCGAAGGCTCAAACCGTTGCCGAACAAGATAAGGCACTCAATACGGCTTGGTTTGTATTTGGTACGAAGAAAGAGTTGAAGGACCAGAAGATATTGACAAATACCGGACTTTTCAAAAAAGGCCAGGTGCTGAAAGATTCTGATATCAACAAGGACTACTTTACACAAGTGGATATCCGTACGACAAAAGAGATTAAACTATACTCCAAAGATGCTGATATCTTGACCACTCATCCTGCTGGCTCTTATGCGTTGGAGAAAGATGATAAAGGACAGCTGACTTTGAAGATTACAAATCCGAAAGACTTCTGGAGTGTGTCCAAGTATTTGGTAATCCAAGTAAAATAACACTGTTATAAGATTGATACAGAACGGACGCAGGTTATTGGAATTGATAATCTGCGTCTATTTTTATATATACCTTTCCTTTAAGTTATGGCATCTCAATATAAAAACCTCTTTTTTGATCTGGACGATACGCTTTGGGCATTTTCCCTTAATGCACGTGATACATTCGAAGAAATGTATCACAAGTATGACTATGGTCGTTTCTTTCGCTCTTTCCTGCATTTCTATACTCTTTATCAGCATCGTAATACAGAACTCTGGGAAGAATACGGTAGAGGGCAGGTCAGTAAGGAAGAGTTGAACCGCCAGCGTTTCCTATATCCTCTGGAGGCAGTAGGGGCGAGGGATGTTGCTTTGGCTGAGGCTTTTTCTGATGATTTCTTTTCGGTCATTCCCACAAAAAATCGGCTGATGCCGCATGCTTATGAGGTGCTGGAATATTTGGCGGGGAAATATAACCTCTATATCCTTTCCAATGGTTTCCAAGAACTGCAATGTCATAAGATGCGTTCGGCAGGTATCGACCGCTTTTTTAAGAAGATTGTTCTCTCTGATGACATCGGTATCTTGAAGCCCTGGCCCGAAATCTTTCATTTTGCACTTTCTGCCACACAATCCGAGGTGCATGATTCTTTGATGATAGGCGATAGTTGGGAAAATGATGTGATAGGAGCCAAAGGAGTGGGTATGCACCAAGTGTTTTATAATGTAACCGGGAAGGAAGAACTGCCTTTTCAACCGACTTATCATATCAGTAATCTGAAAGAATTGATGCAGATTTTGTGACATTGAAATTTTTAATTGTACTTTTGTCTGCAGAAACGTATATTATACAGCTATGGACACAATCTTACCTTTCGCTCTACTTTGTTTTACCTCCTTCTTTACGTTGACAAACCCTCTCGGCACCATGCCGGTGTTTTTGACCATGACGCATGGAATGACGGACCGTGAACGGCAGTCGGTAGTATCGCGCGCCACTTTGGTTGCCTTTATTACGATTATGGTCTTTACGTTTGCGGGACAGTTCCTCTTTAAGTTCTTCGGTATCTCTACCAATGGTTTCCGTATTGCCGGTGGAGTTATTATCTTTAAGATTGGCTTCGATATGCTGCAAGCCCGTTATACTCCAATGAAGCTGAAAGACGAGGAAATCAAGACTTATGCCGATGATATTTCCATTACTCCTCTTGGAATTCCGATGCTTTGTGGTCCCGGTGCCATAGCCAATGCCATTGTGCTGATGCAGGATGCCCACACCATTCAGATGAAAGGAGTTCTTATAGGAATGATTGCCTTTATTTATCTGATTACCTTTTTCATATTGCGTGCTTCCACGCGGTTGGTCAAAATTTTGGGTGAGACGGGAAACAATGTGATGATGCGCCTAATGGGACTTATCCTGATGGTTATTGCCGTTGAGTGTTTTGTCAGCGGAGTGAAACCTATATTGGTGGATATATTGAAAGAAGGAGGCATACCATCACTGGCACACCTCCTCTAAACACTTTATTTATAAAAACACATTGGGAAAATTCCCAAGTTTCTTTAGGCTACTATTGATTAATAGCCTGGATTTTGTTCTATGTTCGGATTGGCATTGATTTCACCGACGGGAATCAACGGGAGCGCTTTCTTGGAGTCGCGGTTGAATGTACGCGCTTCTTCGCTCAATACGTCGTGCCATCCTCTGTCATTAACGTCCGTGTAGCGTGTAACGGTTTCACCTCGGCGCATAACATCGAAGTAGCGCTGTCCTTCACCTACAAGTTCCTTGCGGCGTTCGATGTAGATGCGGTCTAATGTGATGTTTCCGCTGGTTACTTGTTTGCTTTCATCCGTTGTGCGGTTGGAGATGATATCGTTCAGCAAGTTGGCAGCCTTGTTCTTGTCTCCGGCTTGGAAAGCTGCTTCTGCTGCTGACAAGTAAACTTCTGACAAGCGCAGCAATGGGACATTGGAGTAACGTACATCTCCGTTTACAGCAGGCATTTTGTTGATGTAAACTTTACGTTTGTCAAATCCTCCTGCTGCCGCTGCCAATAATATGTCGTTACGGATGTCTGCCGGGTCGGATGTAAGCATGTCAGAGAAGTCTTTTGTGACAATTACATCTCCATATCCGGGAGAAGCGCCAGCCTTGTCTGCATATAAGTAGGCAATACCTTCACGGTCTGTCCAGTCAGTATTGTTGTTGATGGAAATCTCGAACATGATTTCTTTTGAATGATTGGCATCACTTTTGCTCCATGCAGCAACATATTCTGACGGTTCCCAAAGTTTGTAAGACGAGTTTGATATGATGTCTTCAGCTACGGATAAAGCCTTGCTCCATTCGCCTTTTGTCATATATACACGTACCTGCAAGGCTTTGGCAGCCCAAAGGTTGACATAACCCACTTCATTGGTTTTGGGCAGTGCATTTGAGTTGATTGCATCTGTCAAATCCTTTTCAATAGCCTCATAACATTGGGCTACCGTGCTGCGGCTTGGCTTTTCTGTCGATTCCAGCGGGGAGGTAGCGATGGGCACACCGGGTGAGCTGCCTTGATCTACCGTATAAGGTTTACCGTAGATACGTGTAAGGTCAAACAGTGCCATGGCGCGCAGAACTTTTGCTTCTGCATCATATTGGTCAATAGTGGCTTTTGCCTCTGCCGCGTCGGTCAGGTTGCCACTTTCTGCTGCCTGAATCAGACGGTTGGCGCGTGCTATGACTACATAAGGCATCTGCCATACGGCTGTTGAGGTGGTGAAATTGTCGGCAGTTGTATATTCCATATAGTAGTAGAAGTTTGCTCTTCCACTTCCACCGTTATATTCATATTGGATATCTTCCCCTCTCATGTCACCGTATACGAACATGAGGCGTCCATAATAATTAATCAGGCTACTGTTACCTTTAACGGCAGCATAAAGTCCCGTCCGCACATTGGCCAAATCATCGCTGTTCTTGATTGCGGTTTCAGCATCTATTCCGTCTGCGGGTGACTGATCCAGCCAACTGTTGAGGCATGATGAAGTGCTGACTGCCATAGCTGCGCAAAGCGTTGCTGTGTATAATGTCTTTAATATTTTCATTTTCGTATCTTTATTAGTTAGAAATTCAATTCTATTCCGAATGTATATGTTCTCAATGCCGGAGTCTCAAATGTGCATAGTCCGTCTACACGCATTTCCGGATCTACAAATAAGTCTTTAGATTTCCATGTAAGCAGGTTGGACCCCGAGAAGTAAATTCTTGCCTTGCTAAGTCCAAGCTTGTTGATATAGTTTTGCGGAATGCTTACACCTAATGTGAGGTTCTTCAGACGTAGATAATCAGTAGGCATCAGCCAGCGTGAAGACAGTGAAGCTACGCTTCCATATTCAAATTTAGGCAATGTGGCATTCGTGTCGCCCGGGCCGGTCCACATCTTTGAGATGTCGTAGTATGTCGGTACGGCACCACCGTATAGATGTGAACCGCCATTGGAGTGCTGCCAAGTGGAGTAGTCAAAAGCATCACCACCCAATGAATAAGTGAAAGTGAAGCCCAAGTCGATAAACTTCCATTTGAGGTTGTTGGTAAGACCACCTTCTATACTAGCCTGATGCCTGCCTACAATAGTTTTGTTGGCTTCAGAGATATTTGTAGTTGTCTTGCGGGCATTCTCTGTTCCGTCATTCAGATAGAACATTTCTTTACCGGTCTCGGCGTCGACTCCGGCGTATTCATAAACATAGTATGAATAGTAAGGTTCGCCTACACGGTGAATCAGCGGTCCTGATACGATTTCATTCTGCTGGCCATCCAATTTGGTCAGTTTGTTGCTGTTGTGTGCCATGTTCAGAGAAGTGGTCCACGTGAAATCCTTGTTTCTGAAATTGGTTGATGTAATGGTCAACTCAAAACCGGAGTTCTTCAGTGAACCGATGTTTTGCGGGGTGGTATACCCATAATTGCCATCATAATATCCGCCGACTTGTGATACGGGGAGGTCATATATAAGGTCGCTGGTTTTACGCTGATAGTAGTCGAATGTTACAGAGATACGGTCGATGAATGAAAGGTCGAGACCGATATTCCATGTTTTGTTCTTTTCCCATTTCAGGTCCGGGTTTGCAATTCCGACGATGGACATTCCTGACTGTCCATTGTATATGATTCCGTATTTATAAAGATTCATATAAGCGTAATAGTCTGATGGTTGCGTTCCGTTTACACCGTATGACACACGGAGCTTTCCATCTGTCAATACATTCTTGACAGGATTCAGGAAACTTTCGTCTATGAATCTCCATGCTCCGGAAACCGACCAGAAACTTCCCCAACGGTTTTCTCTTGCCAGACGTGAACTTCCGTCGGTACGATAGCTGAGACCGAGATAATATCTGTCTGCGTAGTTATAATTGGCACGTCCGAGGAACGAAGTCATGCGATAGCTCTGTCTGTTGGTTTCGGCACTTGTTGAACCGGCATTTGTCAATTCGTACAAATCACCCGGATAGTCTTGGCCTGCCATGTAGTTGAAAGCATATTCCGTATCTTGTGTTTCAAAACCAAGCAGGGCGTCAATATTGTGCAGACCGAAAGAGTTGATGTAAGAGAGCTGGGTTTGTGTATTCAGCTGGTCATTACGATTGACGATACGCTGCATGACACCACCGGGGGCACCATTGTTTGAGTGTCTGTCCCAAAGAACGTCATTGGTTCCTTGTGCGTAATCATAAGCAATCTTTTCACTTAAATTCAACTTGTCCCAAATATTGTAGGTCAACTTGATTGTATTGAATGCCTTCATCAGGGTATAAACGTCAGAGCTGTGTTCTCTTTCATACAAAGGATTGACTCCAAATACGCCGCAACCATTGTTTAATGTGCCGTCTTCATTATAAGGGGTTGATGAGGGGCTTTGGAAGAATGCGTAATTGGCCACAGGTCCATCATAGGAGGTAGCTTCATTAGTTTTGTTTTGTCTTACTTTTGAGAATTGGCTTGTAACCTGAACTTCAAAGTCTCCAAACTTATGAGTGAGGTTTGCATTACCAGTGAAACGTTCCAGACCTTGTTTGTAAATGATACCTTCCTGATTGGTATAAGCAGCTGAGGTGTAGAACTTGGTACGGTCGTTACCGCCAGATACGCTCAACTGGTAGTTCTGATGAGAACCGTTACGGAAAAGCAGGTCTTTCCAATCCGTCCATCCGGTCGAGGGTTTTGAAGCAAAATCCTCGATGTTCTGGTCTGCAAAAGTTGCGGCATCTGCATCGGACATGTTTCCGGTGTATAACCCGTAATTCTTGAGACCGGTCCATAAGAGTTCGCGGCGCGAGTCACCGTCGAGCATAGGACGATAATCTATTGCCATGTTTGAGAAACCCCAGTCGGAACGGAAACTTACATTTGTTTTGCCTTGTTTTCCGCTTTTCGTCGTAATGACCACAACACCGTTAGCAGCACGCGAGCCGTAAAGAGAGGCAGCAGCCGCATCTTTGATAACTGTGATAGACTCGATGTCATTGGTATTGAGTGAAGACAAAATATCAGTTCCTGCATCACTATAAGTGAACTCGGATAAGTCTCCACTTGTGACCGGTGTTCCGTCAATAACATAAAGCGGATTGTTTCCGGCATTGATGGAACCCATACCACGTACACGGATACTGCTTACAGAACCCGGATTACTTGAACTTGAGCCAAAAGTAACACCAGCGACATTACCAGAAAGTTTGTCGGCAACAGAAAGAACAGGTACATCTTCCAAGGTGGAAGTGTTTACAGTAGAAGCAGCTCCGGTAAACGATGCTTTCTTAAATGTACCGTAACCGGTAACTACAACCTCTTCAAGCAGCTCAGAATCGGATTTCAAAATTACCTTTACATGAGGTTTAATCGTTACTTCTTGGGTTTGCATACCAACAAACGAAATCACCAGAGTTTTCGCGGAACTACAATAAGTGTATATTGCTAAAAAACAATTGTTTACGTTTGCTATAGAACAGAGTTTATTCTATTGTATATTATCTATAAAGGTATATGGCAAAGGGAGGTAAGTGGCTCGAAGTACCCATTTCATACCGTTTTGAATAATTAAAAGCTGATAATGAGCGC
>OHNH01000190.1_pt1 | contig 40522 bp, 41 predicted proteins | sample 1569561 | NCBI WGS metagenome assembly OHNH01 (sample SAMEA3879510, study PRJEB24766) | human gut metagenome | biome: human-associated habitat; feature: feces | place: USA | collected 1985/1987
AAGAGGTAAGATAACACCCTCTGCAAAAAAGGTATCGTTATCTTACCTCAACAAAGGTCGTTCCCGAAATACCATCGTCAATGTAAAAGCGGAAGTTGGTGTACCCGTGTTCAAGAGCGTACTTCTGTAAAATTTTCTTTTGGTTGATGATACTGTTGCTGTCGCCCTGCAATTCATCGTCACGCGATAAACGGCAGTACAAAGCGGTAACAGCTTCGCCGCTCATAGCGTTGTAAGGAAATTGAAGCGCGGCAGCGGTGTTTGACTGATGAAACATAATAACCTCCAATCTGGCAGTCAAACACGGTATGAAGTTCTATCCTCATTCTACCGCGCTTTGCTGGGTTTGTCTGCCTATGGGGGTTAAATTGCAGCGGCTTTTTTTCGGACATCATCCTTGATAAGCCGCTCTATCTTAGAAACTACACCGTCTTTTGTCTGTTCCAGGAAGAACGAATTGACGGTGAAAGTCGTATTTCCGATTTTCTTTTCGCTCCGTACTGGCGGAGCGAATTTGTTTTCAAAGGTTCTATCTTCTTGCATAGATTGACCCCTTTCATTGTTTGCAAGTTGATAAGCAATAAAAGAGGCAAAACGGACGGCTGCTGGCACAGCTCCACGGGAGTCTAACCCCGGCCCATGCTGATGGGTGCGGCGCACAATGCTTTGTGGGCGTTCAATGCGCGAGTATCTTTGACTCTGCCCGTGTGTCATCGCCCGTAAGCTGCCACGCTTGCTTTGCGGTCTGGTGCTGTTCGCTCGCCCGTTACAGTGGTCCCGTCCTGCGGACTTGAGACGAGGTCATGGCGCACCGGCCGTATGGCTCGGCACAAACAGGAATGTATCCGTTTGCCTTATACTGCGGCGCTGGCCTCCCAACGGGCTTTCTTTGTCAAGGTGCTGCCTCCGTCCACGAAAGAGAGAAACAGGGAAAGGGTAAGCTGTTTCCGCTTTCAGACCGAGTTTGTCAGCTCATGCTGACAATGGAATGAATGAGCTTGATCTCCAATCGGCGCTTCATGTACTCGTCCACCCGAACATGGGGCTGGCCGTCAGGCTCGTAAAGCGTCCGGGTGCAGAGCTTATTGATATAGCCCTCATAGTACCGGAGCACCTGCTCCACAGCCTGAGAGTCCCCGTCACGGGCGGCGTTGATCACCGAAAGAGGAAGAAGCTCCTTGCCCTTGTAAGTGGGTTTCTTCATACCTTCAACCTCCCTTCGGCATGAGTGCGGCCAACTTGATCCGCAGCTCGGTCAATGATTTTGCCCTTCGCCGCTGAACGGCGCTGCGAGACATTCCAACAAGGCGGCCAACCTCTTGATCCGGCAGGTCCAGAACAAAATGCAAAATCAATATACTCTGCTCCTGAACGGACAAACCGGCGAAGGCATCAGCCACAAGCTCGTTTTCAATATGTAGGTCATACCCGTGGGACGAGAATGTAAATCTGTCACTGGGGTAATGATCTACAACGCAGAGCTTGTCCATCTCCATTTGCGGAAGGTCGCTGAATGACAGTTCCCTGTCACGACGCCTCTGCATTTCCCGGAGGTAGTCGATTGCCTCATGGTACAGTACCAGCTTGCAGTAAGCATCGAACTGGCACCGCTCGCCATAGTTATTGCGTGGGATCATATCCATCTTTTCACCCCCTTTCCTGGGGGAATGAGGTGGGTTTCTCCCTTTCCGCTAACAAGGCGAACGCAAAGCCGTTCGCTACCCGCTAAAAGCCTCCTTTTTGAAAATTTCTCAAAAAAATTTTTCGAGGCGGGCTTGTCCTCGGAAAACAGCAAAAAGCGCCCAGCAAGTCGCAACGGACCTGCAGGGCGCAGAAATGTTTTATAAAGATGATTGCTTACATGGTATAGTTCATATTCAAAGCCGGACTGCTCCGACGGAGGGGCTATGCTTTTTTTAACTGGTGCAGATCATGGATACTGCGAAATAAAAAGAAGGACACGGTAAATTAACCTCCAATCGGCTACCGTGTCCCTGCAAGTCATCATAGGTTTGTGTAAACGCAAAGAAACGGCGGCTCTGAAAATCAAAGCCGCCGTTTCATAGGCGCGTGAAAATGTGTCTGCTCTGCGACGGCTTTTTTCTTTTGCCGTCGCCCGGCAGATTGTGCTTTAATTAAACTTCAAATGCCGGTCGCAATAAGCTGTGCCAGCAACTGTTATATGTGCAATGCCCGAAATAACCATAATCCATTTTAACGAGATTGTATCAGCCAGCGGTCCGAAGAGAGCCATGCCGATCGGATAACAACTTGAATAGAGCGAACTCATGAGGCCAAATACACGCCCCTGCATAGAGACTTCCGAGTTTTCCTGTAACATGGTCGTAATGGTAGTTTGTACCGTGGTCAATGCAATTCCGTACAACACCATTAAAACAAGGTACAGTACAAAATGGCGGCTGACACCCATGCCGATTGCCATTATGCCAAATAAACTCAAGCCTGTTGCCAATGTCAATCTACGACTTTTGAAACCACCCCAAATGCTCATAAGCAGACCGCCCAACATCATCCCGCCAAAGCCAACGAGTTCAACTGCCGTCAAATACCAGTAAGTATCTCCAAAAACACGGCTTACAAGCAAGCCGGATAAGTAGCCTGCCGGGACTGTAAGGAAAACAAACAGGCCGTAGATGACGAGTGTTTTACGAACAACCATGCAGGAATGAGCATACCGAATACCAACGCCTATATCTGCCAGAACAGATGTCATTTCCTGCGATTTTTCTTGCTTGGGGAGAAGTATGCAGGAAAACACACCGATGCCAATGACAGCAGTTAATATATCAATCAGAAGTGTGGCCCGAAGTGTACTCATTGTCAGCACCACAGCCGCAGCAGCCGGTGCGCCAAACTGTACGACAGACTGCATGGTGGCGTTAATACCGTTATAACGCATAAGATGTTCCTCGGGAACGAGCTGCGGAATGACTGCATTAACTGCGGGATTTTGAATACCAGCACCAGCAGAGCGAATAATCGACATGAGCAGCAATGCCGCAAGCAGCACAGACTCTCCCGCAATATGCGGCATAATCAGCATCATTGCCAATGTAACAGCCGCAATCAGCGCATCTGCTCCAATGATGAGATATTTCCTGTTATAGCGATCTGCCCAAACACCTCCTATAAATGAAACGAAAAATTGTGGAAGATAAGAGCAGACCGAAAAAGCCGCTACCCACGCACCGCTGTTTGTTAGCAAAGTCACATACCATACGATTGCCATTTGAACGATTTGCGAGCCGAACAGCGTAATACATTGACTGGCAAAAAACAGAATGGTCCTCTTTCTCCAATTACTTTGTGATTCCATCATTCTTGTATATCCTCCATATATTTGGGAGGAAGCACAAAGCGCTGTGTCGGATAGCCAAATTCTATCAGCAATTCTCTTTCGGCAAAACCAAGCTGTTTTAATATATCACGATGGCCTGTATCAGCCTTGTCGTCTTCTCGATAGGTGGTCATGCTGATTTCTTGTCCAGGCAAGTATATGTCCATAAGCGCATCCAAAAATAACTTTTGAATACCTTGCTTGCGGTATTGTGGGTTTATGCCCAAAAAGTCAATACATCCCAATTGAGAAGAAAAAACCATAGCACCGATTAAAACACCATTGTCTTTCAAAACAAGGGCGCGTTTTTCATTTATGGCGGTTATAAGTTTGCTCAAATAATCCGCTTCATCCATAACCGGGTAACCATCAATGACCAATCGCATTAAGTTCATCCATGCCGGAATATCCGCTTTTTCTGCCAAACAAATGTCATCCTTTGTAAACACCTTGTTTGCCACATTTCTGTGCAAAGCAAATCGTAATTGCAAAGGATAAAATTCCCTGTTATCCCGGTATTCCGCAGGAGGAATTTTATACATTGACTTAAAGGCAGAAGAAAACGCCTGTTGACTTTCATAACCGCAGATAAAGGTGACTTCAATAATCGGTCTATCTGAAAACGCCAAAAGTTTTGCGGCTTCGGTCAACTGACGGCGTTGCACATAATCATGAATTGTCATGCCTACTGTGCTGGTGAACATACGGTGTAAGTGATACTTTGAATAGTGGACTGCTTCAGCGACCGTTTCCAGATCCAGCTTACCGTCAAGATTGGCTTCAATATAGTCAATGACTGTCTCTATGCTAACCACAGTTTTATTTTCCATTTTGCTCCCTCCTTTCCGTGGAAATATAATAGCAGAACCAAGAAATTTTGTTTTAATCATTCTTGCTATGTGTCATATCTTTTTATTTTATGCCCTATCCACCCTCATTTCAAGGCCTGTATTGTGAATTATAAAATGTAGTTTATCCGCATATAGTATCATTCCAAAAACATACTATGAAATATAGAATGTAAGAGGGTGATGCTATATGGCTAAAATTGAAGATTGTCCTGGGTTTGAAACTTTCGGCTCCGATGTGAAGGCCGCAAGGGAAGCTCTGAATATCTCCCGCAGGGCATTGGCAGAACAGGTCAGCATTGATCCTCGCTACCTTGCCAATATCGAATTGGAGCAGACGGTTCCCAGCATGCCCGTTGTCCTTCAGCTCATACGGATTTGCAAGCTGCCGGTGGAGCGGTATTTCAATCCCTCCCTGATTGCGAAGAACACTGAACAGCGCCAGAGGGTCAACCACAAATTGCAGCTCTGCCCGGAAAAATACCTGCCGATCATTGAGGCAACCATTGACGGAGCAATCAAACTGGACGAATAGAGGCCGCTTTACAGAAGATGTAAAATGGCTTCTATTTTTTTGCATCTTTTTCTGCTCATTTGCGGGTATTTTCAAGTGTCCGCAACGCTTTATAAGTAGGGATAAGATACGGTAGCAAGCACAGCAAGCGAGTACCCGCTTGCGAATTTTGAGATTTTCAGGTCCCTTGCCCGAAAATTCAAAATTGCTTGTTGGGATAGTCCCAAACCCTTATGAAGAACGGAGGCGGCGCATGGCAAATCGAAAACGGAATATCCAAATGAAATTCTATGTTACGGAGGACGAAAAACGGCTCATAGACGAGAAAATGAGCCAGCTCCCCACACACAGATATGGTGCCTACCTCCGAAAGATGGCGATTGACGGGTATATCATCTATACGGACACCGCAGATATCAAGGCGTTCACCAAAGAGCTTTTCGCTATCGGTCGGAACATCAATCAGATCGCCAAGCGGATCAACGCCGGAGGTCCTGCGTATCAGGCCGACATGGACGAGATACGGGAAAGGCTGGACGAGATATGGCAGTTACAAAGACACATCCTATCAAATCAACGCTGAAAGCAGCCATTGACTATATCTGCAACCCGGAAAAGACGGACGGAAAGCTGCTTGTTTCTTCCTATGGCTGTGCCGCCGAAACTGCGGATATCGAATTTTCCTGGACCCGCCGCCATGCCATCGACAAGGGAACGAACCTGGGTCGCCATCTGATCCAAGCCTTTCAGCCTGGGGAGGTTACGCCGGAACAGGCCCATGAAATAGGCATGGAACTTGCAAAAGAAATCCTGGGCGGCAAGTATGAATTTGTCCTTACCACCCACATAGACAAAGATCATGTTCATAACCACCTGATTTTCAATACGGTCAGCTTTGCGGATCACAAGCACTATCATTCCAACAAGCGGAGTTATCACTATATCCGCCGCACTTCGGACCGGCTTTGCAAGGAACACGGTCTGTCTGTCATCATCCCAGGACAGGACAAGGGCAAGAGCTATATTGAACATCAGGCTGCACAGAACGGCACCAGCTATAAGGCAAAGTTGAAAGCTGCCATTGACCGGCTTCTGCCAGCCTGTTCCGATTTAGAAGAACTGCTTCGTCGCCTGCAGAGAGAAGGCTATGAGATCAAGCGGGGCAAATATATCTCCGCCAGAGCGCCGGATCAGGAACGATTCACCCGTCTGAAAACCCTGGGTGTGGACTACACCGAAGAAGCCCTTGCCGCCCGGATTGCCGGACGTTCCAGACCTTCCCGCCAGCCGAAACAGCGGAACGGAAAGATCAGCCTGCTCATTGATATCCAGAACAACATCAAGGCACAGCAGAGTGCAGGCTTCACCCATTGGGCGAAGCTGAACAATCTGAAACAGGCCGCCAAGACCATGAATTTCCTGACGGAACACGGGATAAGCAGTTATGGAGAACTGGAAAGCAAATTGACCGCAGTATCCGCACGCAGGGATACCGCTCATGCAGAGATCAAGCGGATAGAAAACAGAAGTGCCGAACTTGCCCTTGTGATGAAGCATGCCGGAACTTACCGTCAGCTAAAGCCGCTTTATGAAAGATACCGTAAATCGAATGATAAAGAAAAGTTTCTGCGGGGGCATGAGAGCGAGATCATCCTTTTTGAAGCGGCCGCCAGAGAATTAAAACGGCTGGGGACTGTGCCGCTGCCGACAACGGAAAGCATGAAAACGGAGTTTGCCAATCTCAACGCAGAAAAGGAACGGCTCCTTACGGAGTACAAAACCGCAAGAACCGAAGCCCAGAAATACGATACCGTCAAGCAAAATGTGGATGCACTGCTGGCCGTTCCAAAGGAACAGGAACAACAGCGGCGGCATGAACTTGAATAAATTTCTTTGAAAGACGCTGGGCGCAGCTCCCAGCATCCTGTATAATGGAACTGCGGAAGGAGGTTTTACCGATGACAAGAAGCGAAGCAATCAAAGCATTTTTCTTCAAAAGTGTTCTGCCCGTGATCGTGGCACTGATCCTGTACTGTATCTTCAAATCCGCCTGCATGAAGAACGGAGAGCTTGACTATGTATGGCTCTGGATACTCTGCGGGCTGCCGTTTGGACTCCATCGGATGTGCCTCTGGATCGTACCGGGTGGCGGTTCCCTGGGTGGAGGGATCGCCCTGTTCGCGTTGAACTTCATTATCGGCGGCGTAATCGGTGGTTTCGTTCTGGCGTGGCGGCTGATCGTGGCAGTGTGGTATGTGCCGCTGACGGTATGGCGGTTAATTGATGCTGGGTGCAATGAAGCACAATAAAAAGAGAGCATAAGCTACATTCCTGTCCATAGCTTATGCTCCCATAATATTTGATTCACTGTGCCGGAGCAGAGTTGTCCTCTTCAACACCATCATTTTGTATGGTCGGTGGTATGGCATCAACATCGTTACTTTCTGCGAGTTTATTGAACATTTCAATAAAGTTTTCTACAAATGTAGCTACTTTATCACGGTGTTCGTTGCACCAGAACGCAAACAAAATTGTTTGATCTCCCAGTGCACTTTCTGCCTGAGCGTACCACTGTTTAAAATCATTGGTACCATAACTATCTGCGTCAAGTGGCCAATTATTAAAACACACATCGTAGGTAAACCCTGGAACTCGCGAAAACGATTCTTGAAATCTTGAAAAAGCCCCATGGTCTTTAAGCGCCCTAAACAGTCCTTCTTCTATTACGAGAGGCAGAAAGATAAAGTTTCCCGAATCACGAATTGCTGTTTCTTTGGAACGATACTCTCGCTTTTGGGGAACATCTCCATCCAGTACGATTACATTATTCCTAAATTCGGGAACCCCTTTCTCTGCAAGCTGAACATAATTTGTCCACCCTAAATTGATGTCAATAAATGACATATATAAGTCCAAATTAATAGTTGATGCAGCAGATAAAACATATTGCAAAAAGGAGACCGCTCGAGTATCTTCACAGTATATATTAATTTTGCTATTACCTGTAGAAATTGACAAGTTTATATCATTCAGAATCTGTCCCAATTCCGTACTGGTCGATATATTCTTAGGCATAATCGTACGCGTTCCCTCCCGATCATACTGCGGTTCCAAGTATACTATGGAACTATCATATGCAAAAGGTGGGAGATTTATGCCTTTGTCATGCCTCTCCTTACGTTGGTATTTGTTTACACATTTTAGAATAATAGGTGAATGTGTTGTAAAGACAATTTGTATTTTATAATCACCAGCTACCTGCCATAGGTAGTCTACCAACTTAGCTTGCGAGAAACCATACAGCGTAGCATCAAGTTCATCAATAAGGAGAATGCCCCCTCTATAATCGCGTCCATACTGTTCCTTCAATCGTTTGAAGGAAAGAACAGCCAATATGATCCTCATAATATTGCCTTCACCAGCGGAATTTGTAAAAATATCATGGGTATCATCACTGACTCCTGCAAAGGTTTTTGAAGAAGCCCCTTTCTCGAGCCCCACATCCGGATTGTCGCCCATATGCTGAATAGATAAAATCGTTCTGTAATGTGTAATGCAGTAACTAAGTTCTTCAGGAGTAAGTGTAGATGGTACTGCTTTCGTTTTTCCTGATTCCCCAATAGGGAAAAGCCGGCTAAGGCTCAGAAAGTAAACAGGGAGTTGAATATAACCTGCACCCCGTGCGCGACTTTCTGCATTCCAAAATCTGAGCGTAGGTGCCTGTCCTGATTGCCTGCGAGCAATGCTCTCAACAGCATAATAATTTTGCTCGTAAACTCCATTATGTAATTCAAGTTTCCATTTGTGCTGACCAATAACATCGTGCTCTGGAGATATTTTAAATTTTTCCTTGAACTGCGACCTGAAATTATATCCATCGATTGTCTTGCAACCATACATTGGATGATCTTTAGAAATTGTAAAGGGCTGCCCGATCATTCCTAGCACGGTGGTTTTTTGCGTTGCGTTTCGTCCTGAGATTGCCGTGATGCGTTTCCCGAGAGTGAAAGAAGCGTTTTCAAATGCACGGAATTTCTCTATTTCTACACTCTTAATTATCATAGTGCACCTCTATGCCCGAAGATTGATTTTAATTCTGTTATCATCCAATTGCTTTTGAGAGGGACAACCACCTATATCTGAGAAAATCATTAGTTCAGATGCAGTTCCTTTATTGGCAGCGCTATAAGTTAAGTCAAAATGCCGCATTTCATAACCAGCATACATTTCTGCAATCTGATTCACATCATCGTATGTAATAATCCAAGGTGAAGCAATCTCGTTAGAAATCACATCACAAATTCGTTGGTGATCCTGCGGCGTAAAGAAGTTTTTGTATAACTTCTGACCTTTATTGTAGTATGGAGGGTCAAAATAGAAAAACAACCTATCGCCAAGGCAAGGGGCGTAATTGCGCAAAAGGCTTATAATATCTTTATTGTACACAGATATCCGTTCGCGTTCTCTGGAAATTAATTTGATTTTAGTAATAAGTGCCTCTTTATCAAAACGAACATCTAACCTCCATTCGCCGTCTTGCGCATATCCCCCGATAGGGCCTGCATTCAAAATTCCCGAACGGTTTGTCCGATTGAGGAACAATGTTGCAAAAGCAAGATCAAGCGAGTAGGAGGTTGAGGTTGAATATATCTCTTTTTGCCTATACCATTCATCTATCGTAACAGGAGTGCTTTGAATTAAGTCTATAAGCGATGCTGGCTCCTGCTTTACTGCACGCCAAAAAGAATAAATTGCTTTGTCATAATCATTTATCACAATGCGGTCTACTGTATTGTCAAGCAATAAGGAAAGTGCGACGCCGGCACCACCAGCGAATGGTTCTACATATGTGCAATTTGGCATATTCAGATTCTGAATCACGAGACGGATAAAACCCGCCAACCGATTCTTTCCTCCAGGGTAGCGCAACGGTGATGGATTGGGCATGTCGAACGCCTCCTTTTTATACAATAAACCATTTTAATTATAGCACTTTAGGGCAAAATATGCAATAAAAAAGTGGGAGTACAGCCAATCGGACGAACCGAAAAGCTGTACTCCCGTTTTGCGTGACAGAAAGTGTTTGAAATCAAGCCTTTTTCTTCATGTGCCAGCAAGCAGACCGACACATGAAAAATCATAAAGGCTCCCTTTGAAAATACGAATACAGGGAATTATTCTGCGTTTTTCGCCCCCTTATCCTCACAGATTTTAGACCGTTTGGAACTGTAATGTGGGCAAGCGACCAGACACGCCCGGAAACTCTGCTTGCAGCCGTGAACACATTTTTTGCAGATATAGTTATACTGCCGTCTGCCGTTCTCGCCCAGGAAGAACGCCCATTCCAGCCGCCATTTCTTGCTTCGGCTCATAGGCAGTCATGCTCCGGCACATCACGGTCGGGCTTCTTGCCCTCCGGGGGCTTATGCTCGGCACACTCCCGTTTGGCGTCCTCCAACCGCTCACGGATGGAAGGCTTCTCCGGCGTTGTCCGCTCTGCGTACTCCTGGGCTTTTTCCAATTCTTCGCCGCGTCTGCCGTTGCTGATAACGCCGTCGATCATGCCGTAGTCATCCTCCAACGTCATTTCAGCGGTGCGGAGAGGATTGTCCTTTTCCGGCTGCTCCGCTGCCACGGCAAATGCCCGTGTGCCGTTTCCCATGATAAGATACTTTCCATCATCGGAAATATGATGGACGCCGTAACCGGCTGCCTCCATCTGCTCCCGGCTCATAGCCGTCACCTGAAAGCTGCCCCTCGGTGTCTGCACACGTTCGCCAGTTTCAAAACGGTCTGGCAGATAAGCGAGGTCTTGCTTCTCTGCCGGGACAGGGAGAACAACGATATTGCCATTGATCTGCATAAATCGTTCTGGCGTTTTGAACTGTTCCGTGTATTTCTGGATCAGTTCCGGGGACAGGGACGCAAAATCTTCCTCACCAAGTCCAACCACCAGGAAAGTCCCTGCTACGATATCATAAATTTCTCCATCTTCATCCCGCAGTCCACGGTTCAGGTCAAGCCCTATGAGCTTTCCTTCATCATTGCAGACCAGCGCCACCGGGTCGGAATAGAGATAGGTCGCTCCAATATCACCGCCGACCTCCGCCTGCAGGGAATGAAGATCGGGGTCGATCTCCTTCACATAGGGTTCCTTCATAGGTTCCACTACAAGCACAGTCATCTTTTTCGAGGCAGCCTTTTCCGCAGAGGACAGCATTTCATCCGCATGGGACTTCTCCGGGTCCTCCAAAGCAGCCTTGACCTCCGCTGGGTCAAAGTCAAGAAATTCCTCATAGCCCGTGGCGTCCTTGAATTTTTCGATCTCCGAAGGAAGATAGTCCTCCTGCGTCTGCCCCAGCGCCGCCAGCTTTTCATCCAAAGTAGAAATGCGTCCTGCCATCAGGCTTGCGTAAAGTTCCTCCTTTGCGGCGTGCGCCTCCGGGTGCTCTGCCGCATACTGCGGATCGTTCTGACGGAAAAACTCGTCCATGTCAAAGGCGATATCCATAGCCCACTCGGATTTTTCTTCTTCGGGAAGATCATCCTGGAAGGCCATCACCCGGTACTCGTCCGGGATACTGCCGCGCTCACCGTCGTAATACTCATGGAAACTGTCACCCGTATCACGCACATAGCCCTGATCCGTGAAGGTGCCGTTTTCCTCCAACGCAACGTCCCGGCCGTAGGCCTCATAGTCGATGTAATTCTGCAAATGCTCTGGCACCTGCATAACGTCCAGTTCTTCGATGTAATAGCGGCCCAGATCGTCATAGTCATGGATATCGGGGTAAACCTCATGGCAATCCAGATTCTCGGTGAGGTTGATGATCTCCTGCAGGCTGCCGCAATGGTCGCCCATTTCCATACCGGCCTGAAACTGTGCGTATTCGCTTTCGCTCATTTCATCCAGCTTCGACGCCAGACAATTCAGCTCGTCCAGATTTTCGTATTCGCCCAGCTTGTCATAGAGGCCGTCCACATAGCAGTCATAGTCCGTGATGAACCATTCCTCATAGGGCTGGCCGAAATCGTCCTTCTGCCCAATGCCAATGCGCTTGAATACTTCTTGCAGTTCCTCGGCGGTGGTGGGAAACTTTACCCACTCGCCCACAAGCTCGCCCTCATTGTACTTCCCAAGATTGGTGATAAAGGCGGCAAAGGGATAATCCTTGTCGTGATCGTAATATGGCATATCAGCACCTCCTTACAGTTCCGGCGCAGACTTTTCCTTGTGGGGCTGCGCCTTGCTTTTCTCCGCACATTCCTTTTTGCCCTGTTCCAGCCGTTCCCGGATGGAAGGCTTTTTCTCCGGCTCCGCAGGGCGTTCATGATTCCACTCGTCGCCGGAAAGAGAAATATATCCGCGTTCCGTAAAATGGCCCTGTTCTTCCTGCATGGCGTACTTGCCAAACGGAACAGGGTCGATTGCTTTCAGAAGTTCCGGGGGCAGCAGCATATCCATGTGCTGTGCCAGATACCGCCAGCCAAGATCGTTCAGATCACGGATATTGGGCTCAAATACGAAATAGTCGATGTTGGCCGCAAACTCCTTGAACTGCTCCGGCGCTGTCAGCTTGAAGGGCGATGCCTGCACCGCCTCCAACAGTTCCCGGTCCTCCGGGGAGAGGGCAGCCACCGCCGCCCTCACTTCGGGTAAATGTTCTAAAGTCTTATTTTCTGCCATCAGCACCAACCTTTCTTTTCGGAAATTCCAGCTTGAAATTGATGTACTTGCCGCCCGTGTCGTCCAGGATCACCACGGCGTCATAAGTAGCCTGTTTCTTTTCAGACCACATTCCCTTGACATTGGCGCGGCCCTTTTTCAGAAGGTCCGTTGCCATCTTCTTTGTTAGTTCCTTCTTGCGGCTCGTCCAGAAGCGGTCATTTTTCCAGAGGACAAAACCACAGGACCGATCCGAACACGCAAAGTTCTTCTTGCCCTCATAGACCGACTGCCCGCAGCGGGGACAGGTGCCGATCACTTCCTTTTCCGGGGCAAACAGCTTTTTGCCATCCTCGGAAATGCAGGAATAGGTGGACACGATCTCCTGGACCATCGTGCGGATACCGTCCATGAAGGTATCCGGGTCAGCGCCGCCCTTTGCGATCTCCGTCAATTTCTGTTCCCACTCCGCTGTCAGCATGGGAGAGGTCAGCGGCTCCGGCAGAATCGTGACAAGGTTGATACCGGCTTTTGTGGGGATCAGGCTCTTGCCCTTGCGTTCCACAAATCCGGCTGCCACCAGCTTTTCGATGATAGCCGCCCTGGTCGCAGGCGTGCCAAGACCTTTTCGCTCCGCCTCATCGGGAATATCATCCTTGCCTGCGTTCTCCATAGCGGACAGGAGGGTATCTTCGGTGTAGGGCTTCGGTGGCTGGGTAAAATGCTCGGTAACAGCGACCTCCGCACCGTCAAAAGTCTGCCCTTCGGTGAAGTCCGGGAGCGTGCCGCCGTCCCCATTCACAGGCTTTTCTTTCAGGGCGGCGCGGAAAATGCGGTCGATCTCCCGCCAGCCTTCGGAGAGGATGCGCTTGCCCTTTGCGGTAAAGGAATGGCCGCCGCAGTCGAAAATTGCTGTGACCGCCTCATACACATACGGCTCCGCCGACGCACACAGCAGCTTGCAGCAGACCAGGAGGAACAAGTTGCGCTCACCCAGAGGCAACGCTTTGATATCCGCTTTTTCAATCTCCATCGTGGGGATAATGGCGTGGTGGTCGGATACATCCTTATCGGAGATCATGGCCTCCACCAGCGGGAAGAAGTTTGTGCTACTATCAAAAGGCGGCAGCTTCGCTGCCAGGTGGATTACACGGGAGGCCGTTTCTGCCATGTCGGAGGTCAGATACCGGCTGTCCGTGCGGGGATAGGTCAGCAACTTCTTTTCGTAGAGGCTCTGGGCGTAGTCTAAGGCCTGCTTCGCCGTGTATCCAAACAGGCGGTTTGCCTCCCGCTGCAAGGTGGTAAGATCATAGAGCTTCGGCGGCTGTTCTTTTTTCTGCTCTTTCGTGACAGAGATACAGGTGACGGCAGCACCCTTGCACATAGCCGCTGCCTGTTCCGCCTTCGCCGGATCAGTGAATTTCTCCGACACCGCTTCGGCTCCGTCCAGCGTCAGGCGCAGCAGATGATATTTTTCTTTGTGGAACAGCGTGATCTTCGCGTCACGCTCCGCCAGCATTGCCAGTGTGGGGGTCTGAACACGGCCCACATTCAGGGTGCGGTGATAGAGAACGGAGAAAAGGCGCGTGGCGTTGATCCCCACCAGCCAATCCGCTTTCTGGCGGCAGAGGGCAGATTGATACAGGGCTTCATAATCGGCGCCGGGGCGCAGGTCAGAAAAGCCCTCTCGGATAGCGCTGTCCTCCATCGAGGAAATCCAGAGGCGAAGGACCGGCTTGCGGCAACCAGCCATTTCATACATCAGACGGAAGATCAACTCGCCTTCACGCCCAGCGTCACAGGCATTGACGATGGTATCCACGTCGGAGCGATTCATCAGAGCACGGAGATTTTCAAAGGCGTCCTCTTTGCCGGGTGCCAGCACATAGCGGAACGGCTCCGGCAGAATGGGGAGATCATCATAGCGCCATTTCTTGAAACGCTCGTCATAGCCACCCGCATCCATCGGGGATACCAGGTGCCCAACGCACCAGGATACGAGAAGGCCGCTGCCCTCATAAAAGCCATCAGCCCTGGATGAAGCACCCAGGGCCGATGCGATAGATTTTGCTACGCTCGGTTTTTCTGCAATAATCAGTTTACTCATTCGATTCCTCCTAACATTGATTTGCTGTCATTTTGTGATATAATTTAATTATTCTAAGAGAAAAGGGTGATTAAATGTCCCAACTTGATAGCTATCGCAATACTCTTTTGCGAAAAAAAGAAGAGCTAACAAAACTGAGCCAGAACTTGGCAAAAGAGCAAGCGAAGTTAGCACCGCTGCAAAGTAAAATCATATCCGCTAAAAGTGCAATAAGCAGAACAAAAAATCAATCTACAATAAAATCTCGTCTCGGCGACATTGATCGCGCTACAAAGTCAACCGCTGATGTACAAAAAAAGATTGGTGACATTCAAAAGAAGATAGCCGCCAAGGAAAAAGAGGTAGCCACAGCCGAAAAAAACTACCGGAGCGAAGAAGCTCGAGTTCAAAAGAAACAAGAAGCCGAAGATAAAAAACATATGCAGGAGGCTAATCGCCAAGCACGGCAGTTGGAACAGCGGCTCCGAGAAAACGAAAGGATACAAAGACAGATGCAACAAGATATTGAGCAATTACAGACTGTACCAGAAGTCATAACCGTTTTATTCCTTGCTGCTAATCCTATAGGAACAACTTCCTTGCAACTTGATGAAGAAGCACGATCTATCCAGCAAAAAATTCGAATGGCCGATTACCGCGATTCTATCCGCTTTGAAAGTAGATGGGCTACTCGCGCTGGTGATATACTGCAAGCAATCAATGAAACAAATCCCACTATTGTTCATTTTAGCGGTCATGGAACGACCGACGGTGATCTTGTTTTACTAAATCCAGATGGTAGTGCTAAACTGGTTAGCAAAGAAGCAATCTCAATGGCAATGGCAACTGCGTCAGACACTATTAGGCTTGTTGTTTTTAATGCTTGCTTTTCAGAGCCTCAAGCCGAGAGTGTTGTTGAACATATTGACTCCGCAATAGGAATGTCAACTTCCATAGGCGATGAAGCGGCATGTGTATTTGCATCTCAGCTATATTCATCCATTGGCTTTGGTCGCTCATTGCAAACTTCGTTTAATCAAGCACTTGCCCAGCTCATGTTGGAAGGTATCCCAGAAGATAGCACCCCAAGGCTTTATGTAAAAGATTCTATGGATGCAAATGATATTACTCTCGTCCAACCAAAGTAACCATCTCAAAGCCCACCGTCAAAAGCGGTGGGCTTGTGTTATTCTTTCTGGGATATTTCCTCGTCCTCAGTCAAATATTCTTCTTCATCCTCCAGGTCGAAATCATCCAGATCAGCGGGAACTTTCTTGCCCTGCTTCGGTTTCAGAACCAGGAAATAGACCGCTGCGCCTCCTCCGGCTGCAAGGATCAGCAGCACCGCCAGGATCGCCCCGGTATTGCTTTTCTTTTCAGGCTTCGGATTCTCCGGCTCGGTGGGCTCCGCAGCTTTCTGTTCTGTACCAACACATTCACTGAGGTTTTTTACGCAGACCGGGCAAGCGGTATTGACCGCACCGGCCTGGCACTTTTCCGTACAGGTGCAGACAATAGGTGTTTCCGCCTCTTCTCCATCCTCCGTGAACGCCATGAGATCGGCTTCATCCACCTGGTTCAGAAAATGCACGGTTTCCTTGCCCTCGTCATCACGGTCGATAATGAGATAGAACACATTACCGTTCTTCGTTTCCACTGTAATAAACTGCTTGCCGCTGGCGGTCGGGCTGCCAATATCGTCAATCAGCGAAAGGTTCCCGTCCGGCGTCAGGGCGGCACCGCCATTCAAACCACCGCCCAGCATCCCCAGCAGATTTTCCAGTGTTTCCGCATCCAGAGAGAAAGAACCTCCCCCGGAGCCAGCCTCGCTGTCACTTACCGTCATGTAGCTGGAATAGACATGGCCGACCTTTTCCGGCAGGATGACCTTCAGCCAGTCGCCGTCCGTGCCGATCACCTTCACGGTCGTTCCGTTGGGAAGCTGGGCGAAGGCGGTATAATCCATTCCGGCGCCCGTGCGGACATTCAGATTGCCGCCGCCCGTGGTGACGGTGCCGGTCTGCTCAGAGTCATTTTCGCCGGAACTGAACTGGATACCATCCTCGGTGACGGATACCGTGACCTGGCTGCCTGCCAGAGTGGAAAGCAGATCAGAAACATCTCCGGCCATTTCCTGTTCAGCCACGGGCTCCGTGGTTTCCTCGCCGCCGCTGGCATAGGCGGTGATAGAAAAAGCGGCAGTGCTGAGCACCACCGCCAAAAGAGCCGATAGCATTTTTGTCATAAAGTTATGCTTCATCCTCGTATCCCTCCGTTTCCTCATTCTCGGTGTCTCCCTCCTGCAGCATACCTTCCGGCAGGAAGATCATGCCGCTGGCATAGGCTTTCAGGAAAGCGGTCAGCTCCTTGTTGTCCATCTTCACGGCTTTCACCATGCGGACGATTTCCAGATTCTCTTCCTCCGCAAGCTGGGCCTCCAGCGCACGAAGGCGTTTCTGCTGCTCCGCGATCTTTTCTTTGGTTTTCGCAATGTCATTGCGGATCTTCTGTGTCGTTGCCATAAATCAAATTACCTCCATATCGTTTTTTAGTTGTAGGGCGGTCGCCCGAAAGCGTAAAAGTGGGATTGCCAGTAGCTTGTGTTGATATCTGCATACTGAATGGGGTCGCCGCAGTGCAGCATTTTTCCACCGCCCACATAGATACCCACATGGGAAACGCCCGGTGTATCGTAAGTGCCGACGAAAAAGATCAGGTCGCCGGGTCTTGCGTTGGCAGAGGATACCGGGGTGGAAATATTGTAGAGTCCTTGGGCTCCCAGCCTGCCCGTATTGCAGACGCCGCTTTGCGTCAGCACCCAGGACACGAAGCCGGAGCAATCAAAAGAAGTGTTCGGATTGCTGCCGCCCCAGACATAGGGATATCCGATGTACTTCTCCGCCTCGGTAATGAGCGCTGCAAAGGTTTCATCTTCCAGTGCGGAAGGCGGGATATCATAGGTGGTGGGCGGTTTGGTGTACTTGTCTACATAGCCGGAGCCTGGGAACAAATCTTCCCGGTTCCCCAGCGTTGCCATATAGACCGCATACAGGGAAAGCGTTTCTTCGTCCATGATGTAGACCGGCACATGGGAAAGGTCGAAGTTTTCCAGCTTCACATTGCAAATATAGTAGTTGTATGGTACTTCCACGTCATAGTCGTTTCCTTCGCTGTCTGTCCGTGTCTCCGTCCGATAGCGCACCTCCACTTCCACGGTCTGCGTCAGAATGTACTGCTTTTCAAAAAGCATTTGCAGCTCCGCCTGAACCTCATCGATGGTAAACACCCCTTCATGGAACGCCGTGAGAATGGAGATCAGCACATAAGGGTCATGCTCGATCTCGTCCAGGTCAAAACGGTATTCATCATATCCGGAGTGCAAAGCCTCATAGTGATCCAGCTCGTATTGAAGTTCCTGCTCCAGTTCGCAGTAGGCCGCCTCTGCAGCCAGCATATCCGCGTCCTCGGAGAGATAAGAGGAAGTAAATACGCTACCTATGCCGGAGCCCGCCATCATGGAACAGGAAGATACCCCGCCAAACAGCAGAGCAACACAGGCACCAATGCCGATCACCAACAGCACCGCCCGACTATGATGCTTGATGTAGAGGAAAGTTTCCTTGAAGGCGTCCTTTGCTTTCTGTGCCGCACTTTTCGCCGTGGCCGCTGTGTTCTTTGCGGTTTTCTCTGCCTGTCGCAACTCCTTTGCATAGTTCCGCTTGATCCGCTGTTTCTGCAGAAAGCGGGATACCGGGTTAGAAGCCGCCAATGCAGGATCATCATGCAGTGCCTTTTGGTAAAGGTAGTCGGCGTTTGCCTTAAAAGAAGCCTGCTCTGCCTTTGCCGCGTCACGCCAGGGCTTTGTGCGGTGATGGTGGACGGCTGCACAGACTTTGCCCTTTCCATAGGCAAACCTGCGTTCCGTCAACACCTCGCCTTTGTGTCCAGCCTCAACACCCACATTTTCCTGCTCTACCTCATGCACCTTCGCATGGGCAGCGTGGACAATCTCATGGACCGGCCGAGAAAGCGGATTGTTCCGCAGGCGTCCGTTGGGGCGTTTCTCCACTTCTTCAAAGTGAAGCTGCGTTTTGCCTTTCCCGGCTATCTCGTCAAAAACACGCTCGGTACGGAGAACTTTCTTTGTGGGGATAGCGGCCTTTGCCGCGTCCAGCCGGTCCGCCGCACGGTCAGAACGGTCGATGTATTTTCCAAGTGTGGGATCGGCACGTTCTTCCTCGGTGAATTGCAGACGGGAGGACGGGCGCTGCCTTGCGGCAGAACCATCCCGCACCGCCTGGGTGTCAGCCTTTTCCGCATTTCGTGCGTTTTTCTTCTCATGGTGTTCCGCCGCACGCAGGGCAAGATCAGCCGCAGTGCCAGCGGATTCTTCCGAAGAAGCGGACAGTTCCGTTTCCGGTTCACGGCTGCTGATATGTTCCACCTCGCCCGTGGCAAGGTTTTCCGATACCGCGCCGTCACGGGTCATTTTCTGCGTGATCTTATCGGTTACTTTCACTTCCCTCATAGGCAGTCACCTTCCTTTCCATAGGGGCAAAAGTCGCCGCAGGTGCCATTCTCAATCATGGCGATATAGCGGAAAATGGGATAGGCCTGGGGTGGGCAGACCGCATTTCCCAAAGTTTTCAGCCGCAGAGCCCGGTCCTCCATGCGCTCGGTCATGCGGGGGATTCCTTCTGGCTCGGCAGCCCAGAGGATACGTCCGTCCATCCTTTCGGGAAGCCTATGAGCCATTCCACCCAATCCGGGTTCAAGGCTGCCGTTTCGGACACCGGTTGTTCCTGGGAGATGATCTGCGCCGACAGGTTCCCGTCCTTCTTCGCTGGATCGAAGGCCGACGGCTTCAGGGTCGGGCGGAAACCGTCCGACGCCACCGGGGTCAGATAGAATACCGCCGCCGACAGGCTGAGGCTCCAGATTGCCCCGTTTCGGTTCCGCTTGCGGAATATCCAATTGTCCGACAGGAACACATCCAGGCTTGCCGCGTCCCTGGCGGTGTTGTTGTCGGAGGCAAGGGGTGTGGGAAACATCAGCCGCGACGATAAAAGTTCGCTGGCGCTCATGCCATGCGCCGACGCCGCAAGCCGGAAATACGAATGGGAGAACAGCGTATCCCGCTTTTGCCAGGTCAAAGATCGTTTTGTCGAGCCCCATATTGATGAAGCCAGCAACATTTTCCCCAAGCACCCAACGGGGCCGCAGCTCGGTAATAACGCGGCACATTTCCGGCCACAGGTAGCGTTCATCCGCAAAGCCCTTCCGTTTTCCGGCGGTGGAGAAGGGCTGACAGGGAAAGCCGCCTGAGATAACGGTAACTGTTTCAAGTCCTGTTTTTTCAAAAAACGCCTCCTTCGTGAAAGTAGTGATATCCCGGAACCTGGGAACATCCGGCCATCGTGCGGAGAGGACGGAGTGCGGAAAATCCGCCCACTCACACTGGCAGACGGTTTCAAACCCGGCAGCCTCCGCCGCCAGGTCCAGACCACCAATGCCGGAAAACAGGCTCACGTGGGTCAGTGTAGCGTTGATCTTGTTGGTCACCTCCTGATTTTGGGTGTAAGAAAACCCGCCTTGTTACAGGCGGGTTTTCGTGTAAGCTTTATTTAGAAATTTTGTGTTCTTCTTGCACTTTTTGAGCAAATTTGGGAAATAGCTTTGCAATCAGGCGACCAAATGGGATAACCACAATATACTTTAGGACGATTGAAATTCCTGCAAAAATTGGCTTAATACAACCCACATAAAACTGCTTTATAAAGATGAACCGAGTTCTATCAATCATTGCAAGTTCAAATCTAATCATCCTAATACGGAATTTGGCATCCATAGCATTTTCTTTTGCGACCGGATTACTTGAAATGTCATTAACAAAAAATGCAAGTGCTTCGTTGTCACCAATGCTGTTAAAGTAGCTGAGTCCTACTTCTTTACGCATGGTCCTCAAGATATCAGCCATAATGAACATCACAATGCTGTCTTTATAATACTTACATTGCTTAATCAGAGGATTAGTTGTGAATTCCCGAAAAAGTAGGTATTGGCGATATATTCTCTTTGATCCGTATAAAAGCAATGATGCTCCCGTATCGAAAAACAGTCGCCTTGTTTCATCGGATAAAATAAGCTCTCCCTTTTTATCCTTCTTGGGGTTAGAGAGCGTCTGTTGCATGAGGTCAATGAGTTTTAGGTACTGTACTTTCTTATCATCATGCTTTTTATATCTAATTTCCGCCCGACGACTAATCACGAAAATTAGCACCGTTATGATTACGGACAGCAATGCAACATTATCTGCTGTGATAAGGCCACTTATTTTGCTCCACAACTCTTCCATTTCATCACCTCGTTTTTACAATTATATCACACCCTTTACTGAAAATATAGTTTGCATTTGTCAATTTGAGTCAGATATTATCGATTCTCCGGGTTTGGTTGTCATGATACTGTAAAGCTCGTTGTCCTGGGGGAAGTCATCCACAAAGGGCAGGATCACGTTCCTGAAAAAGATAAGCCCCTGTCCGGGGCCTGCGTTGCTGATATGCGCCGCCTGCTGGTTGGAGATATTCAGGCGCTCGCAGAGGATTTTCCTGTCTCCGCTGGCCTGGTTCAGAAGGTACACAAAATCGCTGTTTTCAAAGATATTCTCGATTTCCGGGGAGGAAAGCAGGTCCTTGATGTTCTGCGTGATTCCCGTGGGGATACCGCCCCATTTGCGAAAGCGTTTCCAAATCTCTACGCTCCAGGAACCAACCTCGCCGCGCAGCAGAAGGTGGAACTCGTCCACGAAATACCAGGTGGATTTGCCCTGATCCCGGTTTTGGGAAACACGGTTCCATACCTGGTCCTGGATCACCAGCATACCCAGGTTTTTGAGCTGCTTTCCCAGCTCCTTGATATCGAAGGGAGCAAGCCGGGCACCGCAGGAAATGAGGATGGATTTTAAGGTCTTGCCCGCCGCCATCTTGAATTTGCGGTACTGCTTGACGGCGAAGTGGTCCGGCTCCCGTTCCTCCAACTGAGAAAAAAGCAGGTCCACCGGGCTTTGATAGGTTTCGTCGTCCTCTCTGGCCTCACTGGCATTGATCAGGTCCAGAAGTGTGATGAAGTTCTTTTCTTCCTCCGTGGCCTCATACCAGATGTAGCCGATCAGTGCGGAATAATAGAGGCGTTCTGCTTTGACCCAGAAATCTTCCGAAGATTTTTCGCCTTCGCCCTTCGTGTTCATAATCAGGGCGTTCACCAGCTTTAAGATATCTTTCTCTGATCGGATATAAGCCAGCGGATTGTATTTCATGGATTTTCGGAAGTTTATCAGGTTGAGGCACTTGATACGGTATTTCTTCCGTTCCAGGAAAGCGCCGATCTCCGGCAGCAAGGTTCCTTTCGGATCAGTGCAGACATAGGACGAATGAGCTTGCAGCAGCGACGGCTTACAGAAGAACCGCGTCTTGCCGCTGCCGGAACCGCCGATCACCAGAATGTTTTTATTTCTGGCATACTTCGGCTGCTTTGGACGGCTCGCCATCGTAATCCGTTCCGTCTGCGTCATGGGGATGTTCTGGAAAAAGTCCTTGTCCATGTAGGGAGCGATATCTGCCGCCGTACCCCAGCGGGCAGAACCATACTCGATCCCGTGGCGATACTTCTTAGCGTTCTTGCCTTTCAGGTAGACCGCCATGCGAAGGATCACCGAACCCGCTATGCCGATCAGCAGGTCCGTGGGATGGAAACTGAGCCACGGGAAGGAAAGGGCTGCCGTGAAGCCGTCCACAATGGAGAGCAGCTTGCCGGAAAGGTCAGCACCGGGCGCAAGCCGGAAAGCCTGTGCCAGCTTATCGAAGGGATACACGAACAGAAGATACGGGAGATTCAGCAAAAACAGTTTTTTCATGTTCATCTCTGCACGCTCCGATCTTTGACCTTTACTTTCTCCCGGTCAATGGTGCGGCGTTCCACTTTCTCCGCCGCCTGTTCCTTCGCCTGGGTCAGCCGTTCCCGGATGGAGGGCTTTTCCTCACGGATCATTTTCCGGCTGGCAAACTCCTGAAATGCCGCTGTGATGGCATCCGCGTCCCGGCTTTTGAAAAAGACCAGGTAACGATGCTGCTCTGCAGTGGTGTCCTTCTTCAAGGCAAAATCCACATGGTATTTCTTCGCCACACGGGAGAAAGCCTTGATATTCTTGTCACTGATCTCGATATTGGCAAGACCGGCGTTCTGGCTGGTAAGCTGTTTAAGGCTCTGCCTGCCGCGGTAGATTTTGGGCTTCTGGCTTTTCTGGATTTCCTCCAGGAACTTTTTGATGGCTTTTTCAAAGACTTGCTCGCTTAGCTTGGCTCCGTCAACAATGAGCGTTACGGCGCCCCGCGTTACTTCCTCTTGCATTTAGCCTCGCCCCCTTTGCCCGTCCCCGTACATATCGTGCTGCACCAGGGAAGAATAGTAGCTGTTGATGGTGGTCGGGGCGTTATACAGCGCCGCCAGAAGGTATTTCTTGATATTGCGAACATAGGTGGTGTTGTCCTTCATACAGTCCATGACATACTGAACATGGGAACTGTCCAGCTTCATAAATCGGGACTTTACCACCTCTGCCGGATAATCATCTCCGGCAATGCGGATGACTTTGCGGGCAGAACATACGGTATCCACGATCAGGTCAACGATTTCGTCAAGCTGCTCACGGTCGATATGGCTGTCCTGCACCAGATAGCTGTACTCGATGTTATCCAAAATCACTTCACGATAACATTCTCTGGCTCCCATCCGATCCGTTCCCATCCTTGCCCCTGTGGGGGTAGGGGGATTTGATTGGATAGGATTTGATAGTTCCGTACTTGATAAATCAGTCTTTGTTTGATTAGTATTTAATTGTGCGGGGTTTTCTGTACACGGTTCCGCCGTATCCGGGATACCCATATCCGGGTTTTCCGTATATGGCTTTGCCGTACCCGGTAAAGACGTACCTGGGCTTGACGGCGGTTCGCACTGAGGCATTTCGTAAATGACATACTCGGTATCCGTGATCTTGCCTTTTTCATCCCGAAGCTGGGTGCGCCGGATATACCCGTGGTTTTCCAGCTCCTTCAATGCCGCACCGATGCTGTCCACACCTTCCCGGCAGATCGCCGCAAGACCTCTGGTGGTGTAATTCCACTCGTCAGGGAGCGACAACATCATGGACAGCAGCCCTTTGGATTTCAGGGTCAGCGTCCGATCTTTCAAGTGATGGTTCGACATGACCGTATAATCACGGGTCTTTTCAATACGAAAAACAGCCATCTTCGCACCTCCTTCCTGTGAAAATAAAAAGTGTTGATTTTAAGCGGTTTATCCGTTTGTACGCCTCCATAGCCTCCCACATGGGAAAACATCCACGCCCTGTTCAGAACGCAAGCCACGGAGGAAGAAACAGAAGATATCCCACTGATTTTGATACAGTTTTCAGGTGGCTACCTCTCACGGTCTTTATGGTCATAGTGGAGATCGCCGGAAAGCACCTTCGCATGGTTACGGATTTTGATATGTCCCTTTTCCTGATTTTCCAAAGCCTTGCTGTATCCGGTGTCGGTCAGGAACAGGCGCATTTTCTCACCCTTCCAGCCAACAGGCGAGTCATGGGTAAGAACATCAAAGACAATCATATGTCTGGTCGCCGGGTCGAAACGCTCCAAAGCCATAATGTCATGGCCGGATAACTTCTGCGCCCCGGATCGCTGCCTGGCTTCTGCCAGCATTTCCCCGATGGTGCGGCCTTTCTCCGGCAGACGGTATTCGGCCTGCACCTTGCGGATCAAATCCATGCACTCCTGATCCGACAGTGGGCGGAGCTTGTCCAGAAGGCTTTCTGCCGTTTCTTTCGTTGCCGGGTTCGGCGCATAGCACCATGTCATGTAAATCTCATTCAGGACAGCGTTCTGATTGGTACTTTCAATCTGAAACACCATCCTCATTTCTGCTTCTGTCAGTTTCATTGCCAGCCTCCTTCAAAATGGGTATAAAAAAACGCCATAGGTTTTCAATGCCTATGGCTTGTGGGTATAGGAAAAGGGCGCTGATACTTGCATATCAACGCCCTTTGAGCATGTCAGTATTTGATGATTGTTTCGACTTCGCACCGTGTTTGCACCATGAAAAACATTGATTTCACTGACTTTTTCAATGTTTTCTTATCTGGTGCTACCATTGAGGGGTGCTTTTTTCTTCGTACAAAAAAGCCCCCGCAGCGGCAAAAGTGCTGCGGGGGCAGGAGAACAGATCAAATCAGGAACGCTTGTGGCGGAAGTGTCGCTGTCCGTTGTAAAAACCAAAGCAGGTGCCGCATACACCGCCTACAAGATGCATGAAGTTGGCGATGTTGTCCCGCACAAACAGGATATCGTAGATCTGCTGCCCCAGATAAAGCCCTGCCACCAGCAGCATGGTCAGGGGGATGCCGCCGTCAAATCCAGACAGGGAAGAGAGCATGATCAGCATAAACACGATGCCGGAGGCCCCCAGCAGGGCACTGTAGGGGAACAGCAGGCATTGCAGCACGCCGGACACGAGGGCCGTGAGCAGGATCGCGCAGAGCAGGTCTTTGCTGCCGTACTTTTCTTCCATCGGGGGGCCGATGACCAAAAGCAGCAGGATGTTGCCCATAAAATGGTTCCAATCGGCGTGGCCCAGTACATGGCCCACCAGCCGGATATAGAACAGCGGGTCCTTCATGGAGGAGCGGTATACGCAGAACAGATGACCAGTGGTCCATCCATCGGTCCAGCTGTCCAGCAGCAGTACAAGGACGCACAGCAGAGAGAAGGTCAGGATGACCGGGGAGTTATACTCCAGCCGCAGGGTGAAGGAGTTGCGTTTCATGGCCGGGGGCCTCCTTTTGTGGTTTTTGCCGGGCGGCAGGCCAAGCAAATGCTATTGTATCATATTTTGCCGGATTTTTCCCGTTTTTGCGAAAAAACTCTTTCCTTCCCCTCATAAGGACAAAAAGCCGCGCCCAAAAGCAGGAACTGCAAATGGGCGCAGCTGTCTTTGGATGGTCAGCTGTCGGTTTTTGTGGTATAGGTAAGGTCCAGCACCGGGCCAAAGGGGTCAAATACCAGTCCCTCCACCCCATCTGCCAGCAGCAGACGCTTTTGCTGGGCGAACAGGGGAGCAAAGACGCCATCCGCCAGCAGGCGGCGTTCGCATTGGGCCAGCAAACGGCAGCGGTCCCGGCCGGTGGATCGTGTGCTGGCGGCCAGATCTGCGGCAAAATCTGGGTCGGTGTATCCGGCCGAGCTGCCGCCCTCGGCGGTGAATTGCAGCAGCATCTCGTATACGCTGCCGCCTTCGGTCTGTACAGGAACAAGGGCAATGCTGTAATCCCCCTGCTGCATCCGCTTTTCAAATAGGTCAGGGGGCACCTGCTCCAAAGAAAAGTAGAGGGACAGCTGCTTTTGCCACTGGCTGTTGATCTGTGCGGCCGCTTCCTCCAGACCGCAGCCTGCGGGGATCAGCAGAGTGACCTTGTCAAAAGCAGAATTGGACATCCCCTGCCGTGCTTCCATATACAGCTCCCGTGCAGAGCCAAAATGGGGGCGGGGGTCCCCCGCCTGCGCACGGTAGTCCAGTCCATCTACGGTCAGTCCCTCCGGGATCAGTCCCTGCGCAGCGGGGTAGAGGGGGGAGCTGAAATCCAGTTCGGCTTCCTGCACCGAGGCGATCAAAGCCTGGCGCAGCAGCGGCGCAGCAAAGACCGAATCCTCACCGCATTGGAAGATCAGCCCCCAGGTGGTGTCTGAATAGGGGATGGACCGCAGTGCTGTGGGGGCAGCGGATTCGTCCGGTGCGGCAGAGCAGCGCTCGTTCAGGATCAGTTCTTCCGCACTCTGGTCCATGTTGTTGGTGTTCTGCACCAGACGCAGGCTGTCTACCTGGCTGCCGCTGGGGGAACGGCGGAGAAACAAACCGCCGGAGGTCCAGTTGTAGATGTAAAAGCTCCCGCTGGAAAGGGTGCTGGAGGTCTTCAGCCCATAGGTGCCCCGTGTCTGGGTGAAAAATGCCTCGTCACAGGGCATAGCTCCGGGCAGGGTCAGTTTGGCAAGGAAATTATCGTCCCGTTCGCTCAGGCGAAAGATCAGGGTGCGGTCATCGGCAGCCTGTACCCCCAGCTCAGCGGGGGCGCGCTCCCCCGCCAGCACCGGGCCGCTGTTGAGGATGGCTGCAAAATCTACGGCATAGGGGGAATGGGTCTCTGCCTGAAAGACCCGCTGGAACGCAAATACAAAATCCTGGGCGGTAATGGCATAATCGGACTGGGCGCCTTTGGCGGCAGTGTAGCGCAGCTCCGGACGCAAAGTAAAGGTATACCGCAGCCCGTCGGCAGAGACCTCCCAGCGTTCAGCCAGGGCGGGGGCCAACTCGCCCTCCGGCGTGCGGCGCACAAGGCCGCTGTATAGGTTGGTGCAGGCGATCACGTCAGAAGGATCCAGGGCGACCTGGGGGTCCAGATTGGCGGGGATCTGCTCTACGAACCAGGTAAAACTGTTGGCTCCGCCGCCGCAGCTGCTCAGGACAGCGGCCAACACCAAAGCACAGAAAAAACCGGAGACCCGGCGCAGCAAATGTTTCAATGCAAAAGAACCTCTTGTAGGATAGTTGCGGCTGCGAAAAAATGCGCATCCACACGAAAATACTCGAACAACTTTCAGTGTATCAGAAAGAGTGCAGAAAGGCAATTCTTTTTTCGTGATTTCCAGGGGGCTTTTGATGTATTTTCCCTATAAATAGGGCTTTTGCACTCCGGCTGCTTTTTGCGTGCAAGCGGTGCAGCCCATGTCTTTGCAAAACAGCAAAAGTGCTGCTTTGCGGCGGCTTGTTCAAAAACTGGAAGATGCCCTGGCGGAGCAGACGTTGTGTGCCTTGCCAAGGCGGAAGAAATGGTCTATAATAGGACGGCAAAGCATACGATCCAGCGCAGCCCATGGGCGGTGCTGCGCCTTTTGATACGCTCGGGGATAGAGCAAGCCTATGCAAGGAGGAAGAACTTTTATGCAGGAACAGCAGCAGCGCCTTGCCCAGATGGTGCAGGGCAAAAAGGTGGCATTCATCGGGGCAGGGGTCAGCCACCGCACCTTGATCGAGGAGTTTGTGGGCCTGGGTGCGCAGGTGACCCTGTGCGACCGCAAGGACAGTCTGGAGCAGTTTGGTCCCTATGGAGAGACCCTGCGCCGTCTGGGGGTGCGTCTCAGCCTGGGCGAACATTATATGGACGGTTTTGCCGGACAGGATATGATCCTGCGCACGCCGGGCTTTGAATATTACCAAAAGCCCTTGCAGGATGCCATTGCCGCTGGGACCCAGGTGACCAGTGAGGTGGAGCTGTTCTTTGATCTGTGCCCCTGTGAGATCGTGGCGGTGACCGGCTCGGACGGCAAGACCACCACGACGACCCTGATCTCCAAATTCTTTGAGGAGGCGGGCCGCCGGGTCCATCTGGGCGGCAATATCGGTGCGGCGCTGTTGCCCATGCTGCCCCAGGTCTCCCCGGAGGATGTGGCGGTGGTGGAGCTGTCCAGCTTCCAGCTCATCAGTATGCGCAAGAGCCCCCAGGTGGCGGTGGTGACCAATGTGACCCCCAACCACCTGGATCACCATAAGGATATGCAGGAGTATATCGACGCAAAGCGCAACATCCTGCTGTATCAGCAGCCGCCCTGCCGGGCTGTGCTGGGGTACGAGAACCCCATCTCCCGGTCTATGCAGGCGGACTGCAAGGGAGAACAGGTCTGGTTTACCCGCCTGCATGAGACCGATAACGGCGCTTTCCTGCGGGAAGACGGGATGCTCTGCATGGCAGAGAATGGCCAGGTGACCCCTTTCCTGGCACAGAAGGATGTGAAGCTGCGGGGTCTGCACAACATCGAAAATCTGCTGGCTGCTGCCGCTGCGGTCTGGGGCCGTGTCCCGGTGGAGGCCATCCGGAAAGTAGGCAGCACCTTTACCGGGGTAGAGCACCGCATCGAGCCGGTGCGCACGCTGGATGGCGTTACCTACTACAACGACTCCATTGCATCCAGCCCCACCCGCACCATTGCCGGGCTGCGCAGCTTTGACCAGAAGCTGATCCTGATCGCTGGCGGATACGATAAAAAGATCCCCTACGAGCCGTTGGCACCGGAGATCCTGCAGCACGTCAAGGTGCTGGTGCTGATGGGCGCCACCGGTCCCCGTATCGAGAAAGCCGTCCGGGAGCATCCGGACTTTGCCGCCTCCGGGCTGGTGATCCTCCACGCAGAGGGGATGCGGGATGCCGTGGAAAAGGCCCGTCAGGCCGCGCATCCCGGCGATATCGTCAGCCTGTCCCCGGCCAGCGCCTCCTTTGACCTGTACCCGAACTTTGAGGTCCGCGGGCAGGATTATAAGGCCATCGTCAACAGCCTGTGATCGCGCAGGTCACGAACCGCCGCCAGCGGCAGCGCTATCTGCGGGCGTGCGGGGATAGACTGTGTCTGGGCGCGACCATGCCGCTGGCACTGCACTTGTTTGGGCGCAGTCAGCCGGGCCGCTTTTTTGCGGGACCCACACTGGCGCTGGATGTGGGCGGCAGCACCGCTTTTTTGGCAGGCCATGCAAACCCGGAGGAGCTGGCGGGCTTTTTGGCCTTTTGCGGGTGCAGCGGGGTCATTCTGGACGAGGCAGAATGTCCCGCACCTGCCGGCTGGGTCCGGGCTAAGACCCACACTGTATTCGGCTTGGCCGCAGGCCGGGCGCTGCCGCTGCCCCCGGTGCAAGAGGAGCTGTGGGCCGCTCTCCGCTGGGAGAAAAGCCCCCCTGCCGGGCCGGTGGCAGATGCGCTGTTTGCCCACCAGGGACAGGCTAGACGGGATGATTTTTACTCGGAACTGTGTACAAAGCGCAGCCGGGGACAGGCCCGGGTCTGGGCACTGTATCAGGGGGAGCGTCTGGTCTGCACTGTAGGGGCCTACGCCCTGTGGAATGGCCAGGCGTATATGGCCTGCGGCCAGACCGATGCTGCCCTGCGAGGCCGGGGCATCGGCGGGCGGCTGATCGTCCAGATGGCCAACACTTTGGCAGCGGAGGGCTGGCAGCCGGTGTTTTTGTGCAGCCCGGAGCGGGTGCCGTTTTATACCCGTCTGGGCTTTACCCGCCTGGGAGAGTACGCCCGGTACGAGCCCCCGGAAGAATGTTGAAACAGGAAGGAACCATAGATAGAATGTTGAACCAATTTTTTGATTTTAAACCCGAGGTGCTGACCCTGGACCAGCAGGCCATGGAGCTGTGCCAGCCCTATTTCCGCCATGCAGAGGAGATCCGGGACTATAACCAGCTCAAGATGCTGCGGGCCTTTGCCGATACTCAGATGTCCTCCACAGATATGCTGGGTACTACCGGGTATGGCCTGTGGGATTCTGGCCGTGCCAAGCTGGAACAGATCTTTGCTCAGGTGATGGGCTGTGAGGATGCGCTGGTGCGCAGTCAGTTCATGAGCGGCACCCACACCCTGGCAGTGGCGCTGTTCGGCCTGCTGCGTACTGGTGACACGCTGCTGGCCGCCACCGGCCGTCCCTACGATACCCTGGAGGGGGTCATTGGTCTGGATGGCAAGGGCAAGGGAACCGGCACTCTGATGGATTATGGCGTCCTGTACGATGAGGCGCCGCTGCTGCCGGATATGACCCCGGACTATGCGCTGATCGCCCGCAAGGCTCCCGGAGCCAAGGTCTGCCATATCCAGCGCAGCCGGGGCTACCTCCAGCGCAATGCCTTTGATCTGGATACGATCCAGAAGATTGCCGATACGGCTCGTGGGGCAAACCCGGATATCATCATCTTTGTGGATAACTGCTATGGCGAGTTTACCCAGATGAAGGAACCCTGCCAGGCAGGGGCCGATCTGGTGGTGGGCAGCCTGATCAAAAACCCCGGCGGCGGCATTGCCCCCACCGGCGGCTATATCGCAGGCCGGGCGGATCTGGTGGAGCAGTGTGCCTACCGCCTCAATGCGCCGGGTCTGGGCAAGGAGCTGGGCTGTACCCTGGAGACCCCGCGGGATATGTACCTGGGCTTCTACTATGCGCCGGGCGTGGTGTGCGAGGCCATCAAGACCGCTATTTACGCACAGTGCCTGCTGGAGCTGCTGGGCAAGAACCCCATTCCCCGTTACTGCGAGGACCATAACGACATCGTTACCTGCTTTGATGCCGGTACGGCGGAAGCGCTGGTGGGCTTCTGCCGGGGCGTACAGGCGGCCAGCCCGGTGGACAGTTACGCTGCACCGGAACCCTGCCCGGAGCCGGGTTATACCGACGAGGTGATCATGGCCAGCGGAAGCTTTACCCAGGGCAGCACCATTGAGCTGTCCTGCGACGGCCCCCTGCGTGCACCCTACACCTGCTATCTGCAGGGCGGATTGAACTTTGCTGCCAGCCGCGCCGGTGTGCTGCTGGCTGTGCAGAATGCGTATTTTGCTCAATAATAAAAATCCCCCGGCGGAGCCGGGGGATTTTTATTGACGAATTTTGCGGGTCGATTTTGTGGAATTTTTCGGTCATCTGCATATTTGTGATGAAAGATGGATTCAAAATGTCCGTTTTGTGAATAAAAAGTAACGGATAGGGTATTCAAGTCCGGTCACAAGGGGGCTATACTAAAAACACAGCCGGACACTCCCCGCAAGCTGAAAGGCCCCTTAGGGCCGCAGCCTCCCTCTCTGTGCGATCGGGGGTGCGATCCGGCACAAGTCTCCGCAGGTCCGGTGCACAGCTGCCAAGGTGCGTCGGGGTGCAAACCGGTGAGAGACTGTGTATCACCCTTCCGAGAAACGGCGGGCGTGATGGCGGGTCCCATCATCTACCTGCTGGGCATGAACCTGATCCTGCTGGCTGTCAAGATCATGTGCGGTCTGCTGGGCTACAACCTGGGCACCAGCATCATCGGCACCATGACGGAGCAGATCGAGAAGGTCTCCCGCATTGCAAGCATGATCGGTGTTACGGTTATTGCGGGCTTGGCGGTAAGCTTTGTTAAGATCACCACACCCATCCAGTATGCCGTTGCTGTCCCCGGCGGTGAGCAGAAGTTGATCACCCTGCAGTCCATGCTGGACGCGATCGCTCCCAGCATGCTGCCCTGTGCATTTGTGGGCCTGGTGTTCTACCTCATCAAGGTCAAAAAGTGGACCACCGTCAAGCTGGTCTGCATGACCATCGTGCTGGGCATCCTGCTGTCTGTGCTGGGCATCGTGGCGTAAAGCGGCAGTTTTGACCGCTGAAAAACCCAATAGGAACAACACAGCCGGCGCGGGAACATAGCCGTACCTTTTCAGGCAGGGATGTTTTGTGCATCCCTGCTTTTTTGTGCCCCTGTGATGCGAAAACAAACGGAGGAGCGTTATGATGCACCATATGATCGGGGCTGTACGCCAGGCGGCCCGCCGTTTTTATGCTCAATATGACCCCGCAGCCACGGCCGCCTATGTCCGTGCGAACTGCAGATCCGAGGCAGAGCACCTGCTGCACCAGGCGGAAGATCTGATGCAGAATACCTTTGTATTTACCGACCGGTGGGATATGGAACCCTGCGCAGTCCCCTATACTGTGCCCGCAGGGCAGTGGACCCATAGCCCCAATGGAGACCCGGAATGGGTGTTCATGCTCAACCGGCACGACTACCTGCCCAAGCTCTGGCAGGCGGCTGTACTGACCGGAGAGGTGCGGTATCGGCGCAAATTGATCGATTCAGTAATGGATTGGATCGCCTCCAACCCACTGACCCGGGAGGGGACCCCGTCCACCCGCACCATTGATACCGGTATCCGCTGCATGAACTGGATCCAGCTGCTGTCTTTTCTGCTGGCAGAAGATGCGCTGACCGACCAGGAAGCCCGGACGATGATCGACAGTCTGTCCGCCCGGTTTGCGAACCTTCGGGAGAGATATATCCTTAAATACACCCTCAGCAACTGGGGTGTGCTGCAAACCACAGCATTCTGTGCAGGGTATGCCTGGATGGGGCAGCTGCTGCCCCCGGGTCTGGAAGCATGGGCCTGGCAGGAGCTGCAGACTCAGCTGCGGCTCCAGATCCTGGAGGACGGCGCCCATTGGGAGCAGTCGCCTATGTACCATGTGGAAGTGCTGAATGCCTGTGTCCGGCTGTTGACTCAGTTGTATGCGGCCCAAAAAGCGGGGCTGTCCCTCTGTCAGGAGGCACATTTTGCCCTGGATGCCGGTGCATCGTCTCCGGAGCGAAAGGCTGGTCCTGGGGAGAGGACTGGCTCGGAAGCCGGGTGGCTGGTGCGTGCCGTGCGGGTGCTGAGCCGTCATGTGCTTTATACAGCAGACCCCGCTTTGATGCAGCTGCCCCAATGTGACAGCGATGTGACCGATGTGCGGGACGTGCTTGCCCGGGCTGCAGCGCTGCTTTCGGATGCTGGGATCTACCGCTGGGGAGCGGGGGAAACGCTGGATATGGACAGCGTATGGCAGCTGGGAGCCGCAGGCATTGCAGCTTTTGAGGCACAGCGCCCCCAGACCCCTGTGCGCTGCAGTTGGAACTGCCCCCAGAGCGGTACAGTGACCCTGCGCTCGGACTGGACGGCACGGGCCAACTTTACAGCCCTGAAAAACAGCCCTCTGGGCAGCAGCCATGGGCATGCAGATCAGACCCACTTGACCCTTTACTGCCAGGGAAAGCCCTTTTTGGTGGACAGCGGACGCTATACATACCGGGAGGATGATCCGCTGCGCACCCAGCTGAAAGCCCCTGCCGCCCACAATGTCTGCGTTATCGACGGTCAGTCCGGCGGCACGCCAGATGGTTCCTGGAATTATTCGGATTATGCGGAGATCATCCCCCACTATTTTGCAGAGCAGGGGAACACCCATTTTGCGGAGATGACCTTTCATGGCAGTCTGCGGGATGGGACCCCGTACCAGATCACCCGCCGCCTGTTTGTTCTGGACGAGGGTGTCTGGCTGTCGGTGCAGGATGTGATCTGTCCGGGTAAGCATCAGGTCAAGGAGTATTTCCATCTGGCGCAGGGGGTGACGGTACAGCCCTGCCTGGAGGGGATGCTGCTGCAAAATGGTGATGTTCAGCTCAAAATGTATTACGAAGGGCAGATGGAATGTTACCAGGGGGTGCTGTCCAGCTGCTATAACCAAAAGGAGCTGGCGCCGCTGCTGGTACACCAAGTAGAGATGCAGGACCGGTGGACCAGCTGCACGCTGTTTGCTGTTCCGGAGTATGCGGTGCGCCCGGCGGCTGTGTATAAGCTGGGCGAGGACACCCCGCAGCCCGCTGAAAATGTGACTGCACTGGACCTGCAAGCCGGACAAGAGAAGTGCTGGACCTTGTTGGTGTGGAACCGGGAGAACTTCCGGAGCGGCAAAGTGTTCCGCTGCCACGGGCAGCCGGTCTATGGCAAGGCCATTGCTCTGTGTGACCAGGATGGACGGGTGAAGAGCATCCGTCTGCGATAAAGAAGGAGAAGAAGGAATGGAAAACCGCATCCAAATCATGGACGCCCAGGGCCAATGCAAGGCGGAAAAAGCTGCGCCGGAGCAGGTGGTGCTGACCTGGGAGGGAGAGTATACCCCTGGCGATGTGATCCTGTTTGAGGTCAGCGCACCGGGCCACTATGTGCTCCGGGTGGACGACTGCATGGACGAGGCCACTGTTTATATCACCGGCACTACCCTGCGTTATCCGGTGCTGTTTGAGGAAAAAAAGAATGCCCATAACCCCAAGGCATTTACCGGGGTGCGGCACTACCTGTCTCTGCGCCCGGCTCAAAGCTGGGAGCTGGGCTACCGCAACCTGGCCCGCAACCCGGCAGACCAGCACGATGTGGCAGGCTGCTATCCCCATGCCAGTGCCAATGTGGAGACCCGCGGCGAGGCGGTGTTTGCTGCCCGCAATGCCATTGACGGAACGGTGGCAGTCAGTTCGCATGGGCGTTGGCCGTTTGCGTCTTGGGGCATCAATATGCAGGACGATGCCGAGCTGACGCTGGACTTTGGACGCCCGGTGGATTTTGACACCATCGTGCTGTATACCCGGGCGGATTTCCCCCACGACAACTGGTGGGTGGAGGGGACCTTTACCTTTTCAGATGGCAGTCAGGAGCGCTTCAATTTGGAAAAGAGCTGCGAGCCTCACCGCCTGTCCATTGCCCGCAGCGGGATCACCTGGCTCAAGCTGGGCCGCCTGATCAAGGCGGACGATCCGTCCCCCTTCCCGGCACTGACCCAGATCGAGGTCTACGGTACAGACACAGCCCAGTAATGCCTGTTTTGCGGACGGATACCCTTTGAATAAAATGCCCCCGGCAGGAAAAGCCTTCTGCTTTTCTTCGCCGGGGGCGTTTTTGTTTAATTTTTTGCGTCGGTGCGGTGAAAAGCCAGGACACATTCGCAGTGCTTTGTGCGGGGGAACAGGTCTACCGGCTGTACGGTTTGTGCGTAATAGCCGTGCTGCTGCAGCCAGGCAGCATCCCGTGCGGCTGTGGCTGGGTTGCAGCTTACATAGACCACTCGCTGGGGGGACATCTGCACCACAGCGGACAGGGTCGCCTCGTCGCAGCCTTTGCGGGGCGGATCCAGCATGACCACATCCGGGTGCAGCCCCTCAGCTGCCAGTTGTGTGGCGGCCTGACCGGCATCTGCACACAAAAAGCGGCTCTTGGCAGCCACTTCCGGGCCCATCTGTGCGGCATTGGCTTTGGCACTGTCCACGGCCTCTGGAATGATCTCTACGCCGATCAGACTGCCGCACTGTTCTGCCATGGACAAACCGATGGTGCCCATGCCGCAGTACAGATCCAGCAGCAGCTGGCCGGGAGCCAGCTGCGCCATCTGGGCGGCGGTGCGGTAGAGCTGCTCAGCAGCCAGGGTATTTACTTGGTAGAAGGAAAGTGGCCCCAGCCGCACCGGCACACCGCACAGTGTGTCCTCAATGGTTCCAGGGCCGTAGAGGGTCAGGGTCTTGCTGCCCAGGATCACATTGGTGTTTTTGGAATTCACATTCAGCAGAATGGTGGCAATGGCAGGGAACTGCGCACACAGTTCGGCCACCAGCTGCTCACTGTGGGGCAGCTGAGGACGGGTGCAGACCAGGCAGACCATGATCTGCCCGCTGTGCGCGCCCCGGCGCAGGAACAGGTGGCGTACCAGGCCCTGGCCGGTCTGTTCATCGTAGGGGGCGATATCGTGGGCTGCAAAAAAACGGCACAGCGCCTGTGCGATCTCGTTCAGCACCGCGGGCTGCAGTTTGCAGTCGGGGCAGGGGATGATCCGATGGGTGCGCCCGGCGTAAAAACCGATGCAGGGGGCGCCGTCTGCATCCCGTCCTACCGGGAACTGCACCTTGTTGCGGTAGCGGTCCACTTCGGGGGAGGGCAGTGTGGGCAGCACAGACAGGTCCAGCCCGCCGATCCGGCGGAATGCATCCTCCACATTTTCCTGCTTTGCACGCAGTTCGGCAGCGTAATCCAGATGCCGCAGGCTGCATCCGCCGCAGCGGCCGGCAGCCGGACAGTCCACCGGGATACGGTCAGGAGAAGCGGTCAGCAGTTGGTCCAGGATACCATAGGCGTAGCGGCCGCAGTCCTTGACGATGCGGATCTGAGCTTCATCTCCGGGGGCGGTGCCGGGCACAAACACAGCCTCCCCTTCGGGGGAGTGTGCTACGCCGCTGCCGTCGCTGGACAACCGCTGGATCTGCAAAGTGAGGAGCTGGTTTTTATGTAATGACATGAGGCCCTCCTTGGGTCACGCCCTGGGGCAGTCCTGGGGAAGCTCCTCCTGCTGAGCAGCGAGCTCCGGCTCGGACTGAGCGGCCAGGTACTTGCTGGGCGGCACGCCCTTGGCGCGCTTGAACACCCGGGAAAAGTAGAATTGATCGAAAAAGCCCACCGAGATGGCCACCTCTGCAATGGAAAGGTTGCCGCCCCGCAGCAATTTGCAGGCTTCGTTGATGCGATATTCGGTCAGGTAGTCAATGGGGCTTTTGCCCACATTCAACATAAACACCCGGTACAGGTGGCTGCGGGATACGCCCACGCTTTTGGCGACGTCGTCAATGGAGATGTCGTGGGAGTAGTTGAACTGGATGTACTTGATGGCATTCAGCACATATTGGCTGGAGGAGGAGCTGCTGTGAGGCTTTGCTGCACTGGTCTCCTTCATCAATGCGGCAATGAACAGGTAGAGGTACCCCACCATGGCAGCTTCATCCTGCGGTTTCAGTCCGCGGGACTGATAGATATTGTTCAGCGCCCGGCACATCCCCTCCAGATCCTGGGTGTGATGCACCGGCTCTGCATCGGTAAAGGGCAGCTGTGCAGTGAGCTTATGGGCGCAGGCGCCATTAAAACCCACCCACCGGTATTCCCACGGCTGCTGCTCATCGGCAGTATAGCGGATCAGCTGGCTGGGCTGGGCAAAAAACAGATCTCCGGGCACCAGTTCCCAGGTGTGGCCGCCTACCTCAAAGGTCCCTTTTCCGGCTACGACCAGGTGGATCAGGTAATGATCCCGGATGCCAGGCCCCCAAGTGTGGCCGGGGGCACAGCGCTCCAGACCGCAATTAAAGATGGACAGCTCGATGTTGTGGGTATAATTTTGTTTGAAGGATTGTTTGTATACGTCCGCCATAGTCCGACTGCCTCCTGTCTGTCAGGCTGGTATAAGACAAGTATACCATAAATAGGGATGCAAATTCAACAAAAGTACATACGATTCTTTGGCTTTCACGCCAAAAATTGGCGGTTTGTTGGTTTCAAATTGAAAAATCAGGTGCAGTGCTGTACAATGATTCTATTAAAGCAGCCATCCGAAGAGCCGGGGGCTGCAAAATGCCGCAGATTCAGCCGCAGAAGCTCCGGTTTTGACCGGGGGGACAGGAGGGCAGCAGCATGGCCACCAGCAAACAGCTAAGACAGCAGATCCAGGCAGGGGAGTGGGATGGTACGCTCCGGGAGCTGTACGGCGCGCAGGAAGCAGCGCTGGTCCGGCAGCGCAGGCGGTACTGTGAGGCGTTGTCCGAGTTTGAGCGGTACTTCGGGCCGGAAAGGCAGGTCCACTTGTATTCGGCTCCGGGCCGGACAGAGCTGGGCGGGAACCACACCGACCATCAGCAGGGCTTTGGATTGGCGGCGGCGGTGGATCTGGATTTGGTGGCAGTGGCTTGTCCGGGCACGGATGGTTATATCCGGGTCAAAAGCCGGGGGTTCAATAAACTGGATGTGATCGACCTGTCTCAGCAGGGACTGCAAACGGGAGAAGGCACCCATTCCGCCAGCCTGATCCGGGGCATCGCAGAGGGATTCCAGGCGCAGGGGGCCAAAGTAGGCGGCCTGGACCTGTATACCACCAGCGACGTGCTGCGGGGCTCAGGGCTGTCCAGTTCGGCTGCCTTTGAGATGGGAGTGGCAGCCGCCTTGAACGGAGAGTATCAATGCGGATTTTCGGCTCCCCAAATGGCGCTGCTCTGCCAGCAGGCGGAGAATACATACTTTGGCAAACCCAGCGGCCTGCTGGATCAGCTGACAAGCGCAGTGGGTGGGGTCGTCTTTGCGGATTTTGCACGTCCAGCAGCCCCGCAGGTGACCAAACTGAACACCCAGGGCCTCCTCCCGCCGGAGATCTGTTTGTGCGTCACCGATACGCGTGCCAGTCACAGTGAGCTGACCGGAGAGTTTGCCGCCATTCGGCAGGAGATGGAGTCGGTGGCAGCGGCTTTAGGGGAACCGGTGCTGGGGCAGATCCCAGAGGAGGAGTTCTGGGGGCAGCTGCCTCGGCTGCGCCGCTGCTGCGGCGACCGTGCAGTACTGCGGGCACTGCATTTTTTTGAGGAGAATCGTCGCACGCTTATGCAGTTTCGTGCGCTGCGCAAGGGTTGTTTTGGAGAGTTTTTATCCATGGTGCGGGACAGCGGACATTCTTCCTTTGCGTCATGTCAGAACGTTTATTGCGCACAGGAACCGAAAGTGCAAGGGCTGTCCATTGCGCTGGCTCTCAGTCAGCAGGTGCTGGAGGGGGCAGGCGGTGCCTGGCGGATGCAGGGCGGCGGCTTTGCAGGCACGATCCAGGCGTTCATGCCCAGAACATCCCTGGAACGGTACCGCACCGTTATGGAAACTGTATTTGGGCCGGGCTGCTGCCACCTGCTGCGTTTGCGGGAGCAGGGGGCTGTGCGGGTGATCTGAGTATCCGGCGGTTTTATGTCATAAAAACAAGCGCATCCCCATGGGGATGCGCTTGTTTTTATTTGGATAGAAGATGCTCAGCGGAGATACAGTTTTGCCATAGCGTTCTGTGCCTGCTCCCGCAGACCCAGCAGCCCGCTGATGTTGTGGTAGATGGTCTTGGCCAAACCAAAACCTACACGCACTACATTGAACAGCAGCGCCGGCACAAAGGTGAAGGACAGCGCAAAGAATGCATTGCCCAGCATCAGATCGTCCAGATGGATGCTGCTGAAAAAGTTCCCCAGTGCATCAAATAATTCGCCGCCGCCAACGGCATTTTGCTGCTCCTGCTCAGAAAGAGCAGCGTACGAAGCAGGCATCTGCAAAGTCTTCATAAAAAGCTCCTTTCTGTGAGGGGCGTACCATCAGCTTAAATAGCCTGAGGGATTGCCTCCGGTGCAGGCTGCGGGTTTGCTGCACTCTTCACTGCATCGATCAGCTGTTTGACCGTGGTGTACATCGAATAAGCCTGCAGTCCGGCGTAACCAGCAGCCAGGCCGCCGACCAATACGCTGGCCACCTTGCCGCCGGTGTTCTGGCGGCCCCAGAAATGGGTCAGGGTCTGAAGGGGAGACAGGCCATCCCGGTAGCCCTTGACCACACCATTGACCACCGAAGTAAATGCACCGGCTGCCAGCATATAGGTCATGTTGACGGCCATATTGGTCAGCATGGGTACGATGGCCTCCGGATGGAAGGTGATGACCACCTTGCCGCCGTCCACATAGGTCATTTCTTCCTCTGTCAGCACACAATAGCTGCTGGGCAGACGAACTGCATTTTGATATGTAAGCTCCATTGGGAATTCTCCTTTCGTGCACCCCGCTCACAGCACGGGGACGATGTTACTTGGATTATAGCATATTTCACAAAAAACGACAAGAGAGCGAAAGAAAATAAAACGCTCCTGTTTTGTCGGAAGAACGGCAGAACACGCAAATAAAGGACGTAGTTAAGTGCAAATGTACGCAGGCGGAGTTCTCCATCTTCCGAAAAAATGTTCCTGGAGGAAAAATTTTATCTCCGGCAGAAACAAAAAACCGCCTGCCCCGGCACAAGGTCCGGATGCAGACGGAAAGGGGAAACGATGCTATTCAGCTGTGCAGGCGGCCGTAGAGCTGGGTCAGCTCCCGGATCTTTTGGCGCAGTGCGGGAACCAAGGGCTGGTTCAGCCGCCATTGCCAGTTGCCCTGCTGGGTGCTGGGGGTGTTGATGCGCCCCTCAGCCCCAAGATGCAGCCAGTCCGCCAGAGGAATGATGGCGGTGTCCGATACACTGGCCAGACAGGCGCAGATCATGCTGTCCGTCAACTGGTCTGGGGTGCAGCGCAGATATTGACAGGCCAGATGGATGTCCTCAGGGCTGGCGTTTTCTCGCCAGGCTTCGGTGGTGACATTGTCATGGGTGCCGGTGTATACTACGCTGTTCGGGGGATAGGTGTAGGGCAGGTAGTTGCCGGCTTCCCGGCTGTCAAAGGCAAACTGCATGATCTTCATACCTGGGTAACCGCTGTCTGCCAGCAGCTGACGCACGCCTTCGGTCAAAAAACCCAGGTCCTCCGCAATGATATGCCCGCTGCCCAGCTCCTGCTGCATGGCCTGCAAAAATGCATGGCCGGGGCCAGGTTCCCAATGTCCCTGCGCACAAGGACAGCCGGATGGAATAGAGAAGTAGCTCTCAAACCCGCGGAAGTGGTCGATGCGCACGACATCGTAGATGGAGGTGGCGTGGCGCATCCGGCGCTTCCACCAGGCAAAGCCCTCCTCCTTGTGGCGGGGCCAA
>OHNH01000217.1_pt1 | contig 37633 bp, 39 predicted proteins | sample 1569561 | NCBI WGS metagenome assembly OHNH01 (sample SAMEA3879510, study PRJEB24766) | human gut metagenome | biome: human-associated habitat; feature: feces | place: USA | collected 1985/1987
TGAAATATTGAGCTTAGATACATCTAAAGTCCAATCTTGGCAGTTTGGCATTTCAACCTTATAGAAGTAAGTCAATTCCATAAGTTTACAGAGTTTATAACTATCTCAATTTTTATTAATCATGTTAGAGGTAGCAGTTCTTGAATATCCAATAATATGCAGTCTTAAAGATAATAATTCAAGAATTCAAGGTGGGTAATAATATTCAGAATTTACTCTTTATATGGGGAGCAGTGAATTTGATACCCACCCTAAAATGGAATTCGGGCTATTTTTTAGCTGAGTTATTGGCAGCTAACCAAACATTCATAAATAGCCATAATATAGCCACATAAAATTTATAATACTCCTTTTATATAGTCCAAATGTTAAAATACAGAACTTCATATACTTTCATTCCTTTTATATTTTTGGGTAAATAATATATTTATATATTTGCAATAGATTTTAAGCATTGATAATTAAATAGTAGTTTGATTATGTGTCCCTCAATGCTTTTTAATTATTGCTTATCCATAGGGGACAGGTGAGCATAATATATGCAAAATATGATAGACGCATTATCAAGAATTAAAGGACTTGTAGAGGTTAAAAAGAATGCCATAAACTTAGGTGTGAATTTGGGACAACTTCCCAATAACGAAGTCTTGGAAATACCAGAGTTACTCACCATAGAACACAACATTTCAGAGCGGATAACTAAAATGATGTGGCAATATTTTGAGAATGTACGCTCTACTTTGCCTGACGGTCAGCAAACGAGATTAATTTTCAAATCTTGTGCTTTTGCAGGAATGTTAGCTACTTATGAATTTAAGAAAAGAGGTTTTGTAAATGAAAATGCCCTATTCCAAATATTTATAATAAACAACATTTCAAGGTTAATAGAAAATGTTGAAGATGCAATAAATATGGATGCGAGGGAAGATTTTATTATAAACGGTTGGTTAACCCAATGTAGCGAAGATACATTCAATGATTTATGCTATATCTATAATGCAACGGATGGGCAAACTAAATGGCAAGCATGGAAAGATACATGTACAACCATGTTTTGCATAGGAATGATATACGCCAACCATAGAATAAAAGGAAACCTTTCTTTTTAATGCAGTCTAATCTCCATACATATCAGCAATGTTTATCCGTTTATTCTATATGGATTAAATCTAATATAGACCAAGACCAAAAGGATTACTATAAAGAATGTACCAATATGGTTATTTGGTACGGTAGGCATTGGGGAGATAGAATACAACTTATATTCTTTAAGGACAAGACAGATTACAGAAATATTTTAGATAATAAGTCTTTTGCTTGGAGGGTTGAAGTTCATTATTGGGGTTGCAAACTCTACCATTATCCACCCAATCCAACAAGAGAATGGATGATAGACTTTATAATTTATGCAATTATAGATATTTACAAGAATGGGGACATACCTCATCCTTATAAGAAAAAAGAAAATAAAAATGGAGAAACTAAATAGCATTTGTCACAATATTAGGGTAGCTTTCAGAAAAAGAGATAAAGATTCAATGATATTATTCTCAAATATGTTATGGGAACATCTGGATAATGAAGGCTGGAAAGTTAGTGAAGATTATTGGGTTTACAATGATAAGCACTTATTAGATAGAGGAATAGCCTGTACTATCCAATCCTTTATGTTTTCAGATTCATCCTACGATGGAAAAAAAAGGAAGTATGCGTTTATGATACAAGCTATGTTTGAATTATGTCGTGGTTTACGTTTTGATTCAAATAGCAAATATATGAGAGCTGAATATGCTTATTGGTTCTTTTTCTGTTTCTGTTCAAATATTTCCTTATTGCAAAGCATGATGGAAGCAACTCTAAAAGATTATAAGAAAACTGTAAATGATGAAAATATGTTAATAATTCCATTTCTAATACTTAACCATTTGAATCAATTTTGCATAGAGAAAGACAATATAGAAATGACATATACACCTTTGTTTGATACTAAGAATGGACTTGACGAAAAGGATTATTTAAAACTTTTCAACCAATACCAAGATATAGCTATCCCATTACTTCAAGAGGCTGAAAGCAATCCTAATATAGAATTTAACTTAGAATCTTTAGAACAAGAAAGTGAATTGGTTTATGAATTTTTTCTCAGATATGTAATGTTAGGACAGTCATCTTCTATCTACAAATCAATAATAAAATATCAAGAATTATGAAGAAAATTAATATTGGCATCTTCACATTTATAATATTATTAACTTCTTGTCAGTTCCAACCGCATAAAGGCAAACCAAACTCCATTATAGACAACACTTTACAAGCCAAAGCTACTTCTATCTTAGAGAACAAGCTATCTGAACTTAATGCCTTATCTGGGCAAACTATTATTATGGAAGTCCAGACAGGGCATATAAAGGCTATGGTTGGACTTGAAAGGAAAGACAGTGCTAACTACCAACCTTGTGAGAACTTCTCCCAAGCACACGAATCAGCACTGATGCACCCTATATCCATATTGGCAGCATTGGAAACAGGTAAAGTCAAATTAACTAATATGGTAGATGTGGGCGATGGAAGCTATTCTGTACAGGATAGAGAATTAAAAGACCATAATTGGCATAGAGGTGGATATGGTGAAATCTCTATCAAGCAAGGTTTAGCTTCAAGTTCAAACATTGCTGTTTATAAAACAATGGAGAAAGCATTTGAAGATGATGCACAAGCATACTTCAATCTGTTGAATAATATGAGTTATGGTAAACCAGACAGCATCGCAGGCATAGCTAATCTGAAACCTGCATACTTTGTTACTCCTAAAGATAGCGGTTGGAGTGATACAGCCTTTGCATGGTTCTGCATTGGATATAATCAAACTATTACCCCTATACAAATGCTAACCTTTTATAATGCTATTGCTAATAGTGGAAAGATGGTACAACCTCAACTTTACAAAGACAGTACAACAGTTATCAATCCACAGATAGTAAGTCAAGCCAACATTGACAGTCTGAAACAGGCATTGGAATATGTGGTAACTGATGGCTTAGGACAACCTGCCAAGTCTGATAAGATACAAATTGCAGGTGAAACAGGAACAGTACAGCTTGAAGATGGAAGCTATATTGTAGAGTTCTGTGGTTACTTCCCTACAAATGTTCCCCAATATTCTATCATTGTTTCCATCCATAAAGAGAGACTACCTACAAGTGGTGGATTGATGGCAGGTGATGTGTTTAGGCAAATTACAGAATATATTTCTACTTACAATAAATATTTTAATTCAAAATGAGAACATTTAGATTAATTGGAATGACCTTATTAATGATCATGTTAACTGTAAACTTTACAGCTTGTAGCGATGATGAAGAAGATACATCTTCTTACTCAACAGACATTGTTGGTGTCTGGACAATTGTCTGTGATGAAGGCTGGGAAATTGATGACAATGGAGAAAAAGATAGTTGGAAAGAAGAGGATGCAGACCTCTTTCTGAAATTCTATGAAGATGGTACAGGAACACATGCTGATGACCAAGATTTTAATCCATTTACATGGAGCATTACGGATAATAAGCTAACTTTAAATCCTACAACCAGCTATTATGAAAAAGAAGTGTGGAATATCTCAATGAAAGATAACACAATGACACTTGAAATATCTGGACAGGATTTTTATAATAAGTTAACCTGCAAAAAGAAGTAACGAATTTCTAATTATATTATTAAAAACAGCATTTGAGCCTTAGAAACTCTTATGCTGTTTTCTTTTTTTCTTATTAATCATTATATTTGTCACAAATTAAGATTTTATGTTTGATTGGTTTTATAGAAAGAAGAATAACCTTTCGTTGCAGGAAGTTTCATCATTTGAGATAGAGCCTGTAAAAAAGTTTGCCCTACAAGGATGGAAACTTGGAAATATTCATGGGTTATCACATTGGCAAAGAGTAGAACGTAATGGATTGTTACTTGCTACCTCAAAAGTAAATATAACAGTAGTCAGATTATTTGCTTACCTACATGATAAATGTAGAATTGATAATGACAGAGATATTCAACATGGAGTAAGAGCTACTAAAATGCTGTGTGAGATTAGGCACTCTCTATTAAAAGATATTACAGAAGATGAGTTTTATATGCTATCAAAGGCTTGTGAATTGCATACGACAACACTCAAAACAGGAAATATAACCATTGATACTTGTTTTGATGCAGACAGGTTGGATTTGGAGCGAGTTGATATTATCCCAGACCCTAATAGAATGGCTACTACCAAAGGGAAATATTGGGCTAAACATTTAGATAAATTCCATCAAATAGCATTAGGTTAACTCAAATACGGAGCAGCATTTAAGGGAACTCTTATGCTGCTCTTTTCTACAACTATTTCATAAATACAAAATAAACAGCCAATATCAAGCAAACAAAAGCAGCTATATGATTCCAGTGCAAAGCTTCACCTTTAAAGAATACAGTTGTAAAGACAGTGAATATAATAAGAGTTATTACTTCTTGAAGAACTTTCAACTGCATCAATGAAAATGGTCCTCCATTACCAATATATCCAATGCGATTCGCTGGAATTTGACAAGAATACTCAAAAAAAGCAATTGACCAACTAAAGGCTATTACCCCTATCAATGGAAGAGCTGCAAACCAAGAATATTCCTGTTTCATCTTCAAATGACCATACCAAGCAAAAGTCATGAAGACATTCGATACTATAAGCAATAAAATCGTGTAGAGAGCTTTCATATTATTCTAATTCTACTATACATTATTATATATCAACGTAAAGTGTTAAATTTCCAGTTGGGTTTTTCCGTTTTATTATACTCAAAAAAAGCAACCGCCCAACTAAAAGCAATCACGCCAATCAATGGAAGTGCCGCAAACCAACTGAATTCCTGTTTCATCTTTAAATGCCCATACCATGCAAAAGTCATGAACACATTCGAAAAAATCAATAAAATGATTGAATAAATACCTTGAGATACCATTTTGTTCTTAATCTATTTTATCAGGAAGTAAATCCTCCTGTATGTTTGTCATACTTCCCCATAAGCTATAACGTGCCTCGGGATTCAATTTCTCTAAAGATTTCAACACCTCTTTCATGTCCGAACGATTTGACTGGCTTTCGTAAGGACAATTCTTTATCTGCCGACGATACCCCCGAACACGAGCCATATCTGACAAATCAGACTCATGCACCAAGCACATGGGACGAATGATAGTCATGTCAAACTTACGCATCACCAACCGAGGCGGCATAGTTCCAAATGCCCCTTGAAAAGTGATATTCATCAACAATGTTTCCAAAATATCATCCATGTGATGCCCCAATGCTATCTTAGTACATCCATGCTCTTTAGCAACTGTGAAAAGAGCCTTCCTCCGATTCCACGAACAAAGGAAGCACGGAGATTTACGAGTATCAGTTGACAAATCGAACGATGTTTCAAAATACACAAATGGCACTCCCAAACCCTCAGCATAATTCTTCAAGTATTCCAAATCGGACTGATAAGGAATATTCGTCATGCCAATGTGTACTGCCATAACCGTAAAACGTGGTTTTAAGATACGAGAACGTTTTGCCAACAATTCCAATAACGCCAACGAATCTTTACCTCCGGACAAACCAACCAATATCTTATCTCCATCTTCAATAAGACGATATTTCACCATCCCCTTGTTAAAGCGTTGCTCCACACGGCGCATTATTTTATCTTCTTCCGTAAATTGTGCCATATCTGTTTTTAGAAATCGGGCACAAAAATACATGAAAAGAATGATTTATGGAAGATTTCATAAAATAGAATGAAGTAAAGTGGCATAATTCCAATAAATATTGTATTTTTGAATTTAGAATAGTACAAATATTGCAGATAAAATGATACGCAAAAAATACATAGCCTGCCTGTTTGCCTTGGGGCTGACGAGCAGCATGATGGCGCAAAACCTCGAACAAGCTAAAAAACTTTTCCTTGAAGGAGAATTTGAAAAGGCCAAACCTGTGTTTCAGAGTTTGGTGAAAAAGGCCCCATCCAATGCCAATTATAATTATTGGTATGGTGCTTGCTGCTATGAAACCGGAGAAAAAGTTGAAGCACAACCCTATCTGGAGAAAAGTGCGGCACGCAAAGTGATTGATGCATTCAAATATCTGGGAAAGCTATATTATGATATGTACCGCTTCGAAGATGCAGTGGACAACTACGAGCAACACATCGAATGGCTGGAAAAGAAAAAACGACCAACCGAAGCAGCTGAATCCGAATTAGAAATTATCAAACAAGGCGCACGCATGATTAAGGGTGTGGAAGACGTAGCCGTAATAGATAGCTTTGTGGTAGACAAGAACGAATTTCTGAAAGCATATAAAGTGAGTCGTGAATCAGGTACTTTAAATCAAGACAACTCCATCGCAGGCACTATTTACCAGTCAGAAATGGGTAATAAAATAATTTATGGTGATCAAAACCCTGATGGAAAAATGCAACTTTACTCACGCATAAAGCTGATAAATAATTGGAGCGATCCGGAACCTTTAAATACCCTGAATGAACAGGGAAATGTCAACTACCCCTATCTGATGGCAGACGGAGTAACACTATATTATGCTTCTGATGGAGAAGGCTCGTTGGGTGGATATGACATATTTGTTACTCGCTATGACTCAGAAAGTAGTAGCTACTTACGACCGGATAATATTGGAATGCCCTTTAATTCACCGGCCAATGATTATATGTATGTCATTGATGAATTAAATAATTTAGGATGGTTTGCATCCGACCGCTATCAACCTGAAGACAAGGTCTGTATTTATGTTTTTGTTCCAAATGAAACGAAGGTAGTATATGATTATGAAAATACTGACCCGACAACACTTAAAGAGGCAGCTAGCTTGCGTTCTATCCGAACCACTTGGAAAGATACAGATAAAGTACGTATTGCCAAACAAAAGTTAGCTGCCCTGATATATGCCAAAGATACGGAAAAGAAGGAAGGAGACTTTTTATTTATAATAGATGATTCCACTGCCTATCACACTCTCAATGATTTCCGCTCCACCCCTGCACGAGCCGCATACCAACAAGTGATGCAGAAGCAAAAAGATTATGATATGCTCTCCAAAAATCTTGAAGAGAAACGAGAGCAATATGCTCAAAGCAATCGTTCACAAAAGAAAGCCCTCGCTCCCGGCATACTTGACTTAGAAAAACGGACCGAACAGCTTTTGAAAGAAATTGAAAAGCTTACTCTGAACGTACGAAACGAAGAGATAAAGAAATTAAAACACTAATACAAGCTAAAATGGAAGCACTTATTATCATCGCTCTAATATTGGCCGGTCTACTTCTCTTTATTGTAGAAGTATTCCTTATTCCAGGTATTAGTATTGCCGGAATAGCGTCAGCTATTTGTATCTTGTATGCTAATTATTATGCCTTTTCCGCTTTAGGGCCGGAAGCAGGCTTTCTTACACTGGCAGTTTCAGTTGTGGGATGTATCGGTATCACCGCGTGGTTTATGCATTCCAAGACAATGGATAAACTATCTTTAAAAAAAAGCCTCGACTATAAAATCAACCCATTGAAAGGATTGAATATTAAAGTCGGTAACAAAGGTATCACAGTTACTCGTCTAGCCTTGATCGGTAATGCTGAGATAAGCGGACATATTATAGAAGTCCGTTCTGCCGACGGACTGATAGATGAAAAAACACCTATCTATGTAGAGCGTATCGTAGAAAATACGGTCATTGTACGTAAACTCAAATAACATAAATATTCACACTAAAATACGAATTACCATGATTGAACCCAACTATCTTCCCTTCATTCTCATTGGAGGTGGAATTATTTTTGTAATATTATTTTTTCATTATGTACCATTCTTCCTTTGGCTTTCAGCCAAAGTATCAGGTGTACGCATCTCATTGATACAGTTATTCTTAATGCGCATCCGAAATGTCCCGCCATACGTCATCGTCCCGGCAATGATTGAAGCGCATAAAGCCGGTTTGAGCACTATCACTCGCGACGAGCTGGAAGCACACTATATGGCAGGCGGACACGTAGAAAAAGTGGTACACGCATTGGTTTCTGCTTCTAAAGCTAACATCGAACTTTCTTTTCAAATGGCAACAGGAATTGACTTGGCAGGTCGTGATGTATTTGAAGCCGTGCAAATGTCTGTCAATCCGAAAGTAATTGACACTCCTCCTGTTACTGCCGTAGCAAAAGATGGTATCCAATTGATAGCCAAGGCACGCGTTACCGTACGCGCTAATATACGTCAATTAGTAGGTGGTGCAGGAGAAGACACCATTTTGGCACGTGTAGGCGAAGGTATCGTATCCTCTATCGGATCGTCCGAGAACCACAAATCGGTATTGGAGAATCCGGATTCAATCTCCAAACTGGTACTCCGCAAAGGCTTGGATGCCGGAACAGCTTTTGAAATTCTATCAATCGATATTGCGGATATAGACATAGGTAGAAACATCGGTGCAGCCTTGCAAATTGATCAAGCTAATGCAGACAAAAATATCGCACAAGCCAAGGCTGAGGAACGTCGTGCCATGGCAGTCGCACTGGAACAGGAAATGAAAGCGAAAGCCGAAGAAGCACGCGCCAACGTAATCCAAGCAGAAGCTGAAGTACCCAAAGCCATGGCTGAAGCATTTCGTAGTGGCAATCTAGGTATCATGGATTATTATCGTATGAAAAATATACAGGCAGATACCTCCATGCGCGAAAATATTGCAAAACCCGAAACAAGTTTCGGCAATGAACCGTTAAGCAAATAATAACTTAGGACGTACTGATTATATCTACCATAGAAGCAAGCTCTCATGAAGTTACCCGATATTCCGAAAAGATATCAAATGTATGCATCCATAGATCTTCTTCTATTATTTTGAAAAAATATTTATTATAAAAACAATTAAAAGCAATGGCCATGAAAAAATATTATGCCGAATCTGAATTGATTATCAATCCTGATGGTTCTATTTTTCACCTTCATGTAAAGCCGGAACAACTAGCAGATAAAATAATTCTTGTGGGTGACCCGGGTCGTGTAGCTTTAGTAGCTTCCCATTTCGACACCATAGAGTGTGAAGTAGAAAGTCGTGAGTTTAAGACCATTACCGGAACCTATAAAGATAAACGTATTACGGTAGTTTCTACAGGTATTGGCTGCGACAATATAGATATCGTAATGAACGAATTGGATGCTTTGGCTAATATCGATTTTAAAAGCCGTTATGAGAAAGATAAGTTACGCCAACTGCAACTAGTACGCATAGGTACTTGTGGAGGTTTGCAACCTTATACTCCTGTAGGTACATATATCTGTTCAGAAAAGTCTATCGGTTTTGATGGATTGCTTAATTTTTATGCCGGCCGTAATGAAGTATGTGATCTCAAAATGGAACAAGCATTCATCAATTATATGGGTTGGGAAGGCAATGTATGCATCGCACATCCTTACGTTATTAATGCAGACAAAGAACTCATTGACCGCATCGCACAAAATGATATGATTCGCGGGGTAACTATCGCAGCCGGAGGCTTCTTTGGACCACAAGGACGGGAGCTCCGTATCCCTTTGGCCGATCCCAAACAAAATGAGAAAATTGAACAATTTGAATATGAGGGGTACCATATCACTAACTTCGAAATGGAAAGTTCTGCACTTGCAGGGCTTGCACGCTTAATGGGTCACAAAGCGATGACTGTATGTATGGTTATTGCTAACCGATTAATAAAGGAAGCCAACACAGGATATAAAAATTCTATTGACGAACTGATAAAAAAAGTTTTAGAACGAATATAATCACTACAGATGGAAGCCAATTTCAAACAAACAACTACTGATAAAGAAGAACGCTACAGCCTCTTCCTACCCCAATTCGAGCTTCTAATTTCGAACGAAAAGGAAGAAGTTAGTGTTCTTGCCAATGCCTGTGCCGCCCTTCATGAAGCCTTTGGTTTTTTTTGGGTAGGTTTCTATCTAGTCAAAAATGATAAACTCATTCTCGGTCCTTTTCAAGGAAGTGTCGCTTGTTACCATATCCGCAAAGGAAAAGGAGTATGCGGAACTTCATGGGCTGAATCTCGTACACTGATAGTACCTGATGTGGAACAATTCCCCGGACACATTGCATGCAGCTCCCTATCCCGTTCCGAAATAGTAGTCCCTATCCTTGCTGATGGACAAGTAAAAGGAGTGTTGGACATTGATAGCGACGTATTAAACTCTTTTAATGAAATAGACCGCTACTACTTGGAAAAAGTAGCTGCCGTCATAGCTAAAACATTGTACTATTAAGATGAAAATGATAAACCAAGATACTATCTGTGCAATTGCCACCGCTCAAGGAGGAGCCATCGGAATTATCCGTGTATCCGGTCCTAGAGCTATTGAAATAACTTCACACCTATTTATCCCTGTACAAGGAAAACCATTAACCGAACGAAAGCCTTATACTCTTACTTTCGGAAAAATCCTTTCTCCACAAGGAGAAGTTATCGACGAAGTATTGGTTTCTTTATTCCGTGCCCCCCATTCTTATACCGGTGAAGACAGCACAGAAATCATGTGTCATGGTTCATCCTATATTTTACAACAAGTAATACAACTCCTCATCCAGAGCGGATGCCGATCCGCATTGCCTGGTGAGTACACCCAACGTGCTTTTCTGAACGGAAAGATGGACTTGAGCCAAGCCGAAGCCGTAGCTGATTTAATCGCTTCTTCTTCTGCTGCAAGTCATCGTCTGGCAATGAGCCAAATGCGCGGTGGATTCAGTAAAGAACTTGCCGAACTACGTAATCGGTTGCTACACTTCACTTCGTTAATGGAGTTGGAACTGGACTTTAGCGACCATGAAGAATTGGAGTTCGCCAACCGCAGTGAACTAAACGAACTCGCTGCCCATATCGAACAAGTCATTGCACGATTAGCACACTCTTTCAGCGTAGGAAATGCCATCAAAAACGGTATTCCAGTAGCGATTATCGGAGAAACGAACGTTGGAAAATCCACTTTATTGAATGCATTGCTAAATGAAGAAAAAGCCATTGTAAGCGATATTCATGGAACCACCCGCGATGTGATAGAGGATACAATAAATTTACAAGGTATTACCTTCCGGTTCATTGACACCGCAGGCATCCGTCAGACATCCGATACAATTGAAAGTCTAGGGATAAAGCGCACTTTTAAAAAAATGGAACAATCCCATATCATTTTATGGATGATAGACTCTACAGATGTCAAAGGGCGGCTCGAAGAGTTACAAACCGAAATTCTTCCGCATTGCCAAAGTAAGAAACTGATTATTCTGTTCAATAAATCAGAATTGTTACTGCCCATACAAAAAGAAGAACTAGCAACTATGTTTGCCAATATTAAAACGGAGAAGTTATTTATTTCCGCCAAGAAACGAGAAAACATAACCACTTTGGAAGAGAAATTAGTGCAAGCAGCTACTTTGCCGGAAATCAGTCTTAATGATATTATTATCACAAATGCAAGACATTACGAAGCATTAGTCCAAGCCCTGAACTCCATTCATAGAGTACAGGAAGGATTACAATCGGATCTACCAGGAGATTTGGTAAGCGAGGATTTAAGACAATGTATCTTCCATCTTTCAGATATTGTGGGAGATGTAACTAATGATGAAGTGCTTGAAAATATATTTAAAAACTTTTGCATCGGCAAATAAGTGGTGATTACCAACGATTAGCATATAGCATCATCAATTATCAAGGCGTTCATTTTGAGCGCCTTTCTTTTTTGCCTTGTAAGCGATACACATCGTTTATAAGGCTTTTTCAGCTCATTTTTGTACCGTATTTGTTGCTCGCTTGTTCAATGCCTTGTTTCTCACCAGCAAGGTAGTAGAGATTTGAGACACAGTGAGACGTGGTGAGACGCACTGAAACAAAAAAGAAGAAATAAACGGAGAAAAGAATGAGCAGTAAGATCGAAATCAAGAAGAAATGTAAGTGGTGCGGGCAGGTTTTTATTGCCCATAAAACGAGTACAAACTATTGTTCCCATAAGTGTAACAACGCAGCTTACAAAGAACGAATCAGGCAGGAGCGTATAGCGGCCTACCAAAAGGAGTTTATGGTAAGCACGGAAGAAGCGCCTATTGAGGATAAGGAGTTCTATACGCCACCCGAAGCCGCAAGACTTTTAGGAATTAGTCGAGCCAGCATTTATCGATACATGGCAGACAACATTATTAAAGTAGTTCAGTTCAAAGGTAAGACCTTAATCAGGAGAAAGGATATAGAACTATTATTTGAGAATGCTGTGGAGTATAAAAAGCGAGTACCCTTAGAGAAAGCTCCCATCACCAACTTCTACACCACAGCCGAAGTCAAAGAGAAGTTCAATGTGGCAGAGTCATGGATATTCGTAATCGCCAAGAAGAACAACATCCCTCGGACATTCAATCGAGGCAAGACGTACTGGAGCAAGAAGCACATAGATGCTTACTTTGCCAAGAAAGCACCGAACCCCGACATCGCAGACTGGTATAGTACCCAAGAGATACAGGAGAAGTTTGGCATGACCTTATCCGCCGTCTATTGCTTCGTTTCCAAGAATGCCATCCCGAAGAAGAAGGAGGGCATCATGGTGTACTATTCCAAGAAGCATGTGGATATAGCCAAAGGAGTGGCGGCGCCCGAAGAACCGAAGTATTATACCGTGGCTGAGGCGATGGAGAAGTTCAACCTCACTCGTGACCAGCTCTATCATTACGCAACGTATCACAATATCCCGAAGGTGAAGAAGGGTAAATATACGCTTATCTCGAAAGCCGAATTGGATAAACTACTCGCTGCCCCAAAGATTGAATAAGTTATTTTTCGGTGGCAGTTGTCACCATGAAAGCACCGTATTCCTTTGCACCAAACAAATGTAAAACTCTAAATATCAAACAGCATGACACACACGTGTACAAAAGTAACAGTTCGTCAGAGAGCGATTCGTAACAACCGCATCTCCTTGTATCTGGATTATTATCCGGCAGTCCGTAACCCCGAAACCATGCAGATGAGCCGTAGGGAGTACCTCGGTATTTACATCTATGCTCATCCCAAGAACGAGATGGAACGAGAGTTCAACAACGATATGTTGAACAAGGCAGAGGCTATCCGTTGCATCCGGGTACAGTCACTCATCAATGAAGAGTTCGGCTTCTTAGACAAGACCAAGCAGAAGGCCGACTTCCTTGCCTATTTCAAGAAGATGTGCCGGAACAAAGACCAGAAGTGGCAGTTTGTCTATCAGCATTTCCACAACTTCGTCAAAGGTCATTGCACGTTTGGTGAGGTGAACGTGGACTTATGCAAGAAGTTCCGCGAGTACCTGCTACATGCCAAGCAACTCAAGCGCAGTAGCCGCCCCATATCCCTCAATTCGGCATCCGGCTACTACTCCACATTCCGAGGGCTATTGAAGATTGCCTATCGGGACAAATGGCTTCGGGAGAACATCAATGACTATCTTGACAAGATCGAATCGCAAGAAGTGAAGAAAGAGTACCTGACATTGGACGAGGTAAAACAACTTGCCGCCACACCTTGCGACATCCCCGTATTGAAAGCTGCCTCTCTGTTTGCTTGTCTGACAGGCTTACGCATCAGCGACATTCAAAACCTTCAATGGGAGGACTTTGACATTGCTCCCGACCAAGGTTATTGTCTGCGTATCAGAACACAGAAAACGCAAACGGAAGCTACACTTCCTATCAGCAACGAAGCCTACGAACTATGCGGAACGCCCGGAACGGGCAAAGTGTTCAAGGGGTTGAAGCGGAGCATGATTAACTACCCTCTGAAGAACTGGCTCAAAAAGGCAGGAATAACCAAACCCATCACCTTCCACGGGTTTAGGCACAGCTACGCCGTTATACAAATATCTTTAGGTACAGACATCTACACCGTCTCAAAGATGCTGACGCATAAGAACGTAACCACGACTCAGATCTATGCTGATTTAGTAAATTCCAAGAAGCGAGAGACTGCCAATAAGATTTCACTCAAATAAACTACAGATATGAAACGAGGAATTATAACCAACAACGGACATGGCATCCATATCACCGATGGCGAGATATGGATGACCTCGTGGGAGATTGCCAGCCTGTTCAATACAACGGCAGGGATTATCCATGCTGCTATCAAAAGGATGTTGAGAACCAATATCTTGAAAGAGTACGAGGTATGCAAGTACATCAAATTGAATAACGGTAATAATGCCGATGTGTATAACTTGAATGTTGTTATCTCCTTATCTTATCATATAGATACCGGGCATTCCATAAAGTTCAGACAGTGGCTGACAAATAAAGTCACAAGTATGCAAGGCCACCATATCCTGTTATATTTCAACAAAGGAAAGAGTAGTACATTGTCTTGTTGATAATCCCCTCTCTGCAATTAGAATATCTGCATTATTTAACCGGGAATAGTGCAGATACTCTTTATTCCAAGCTCTGTATGCCTGTTCTACCAACTATTTTCACAAAAAACAAGAAAGTTACAACTCGCTCATTATAAAGAGTGTAACGTGGTTACATTTGATGTAATATATCGTCAAAAGCCCTCTGACGGACAAATCCTCGCATTTTGCTAAAAATAAATGATATACATTTGCACACAAACGATTAGCAAATATCACTATGGAGCAGAGAAAGATTGAACATATTACATTGCATCTGATGGTTTTCAGTACAATAGTTGTCATTGGCGTTTTAGCTCGTCAGACCGCATTACATTATGGTTGGGACGAGTTCAGCAGCTACCTTATTCTCGTAGTTTGCTCCATCGTCATGGGTGCCATCTACCTCAATCTACAAATGGCATCCAATCAAATCCTATCACCTGCAATAGAAAAGTGTTTTCTGAAATTTGAGTGCTACCGCAGCAAGATTGTAGTGGTTGAAGGATGTCCTGAAGCTATTGAAGAAGTTGTAGACGTAGAATCTATCGCATCAGAATCTATGATTGAAGTCGAAACCACATCTGATACATCAGAAGAGGTTTCGACTCCCATGCATTCCGAGACAGACGAAGGAGAGGCTAATCTTCCAAAGGAAGACGCCACACCTTCTGTTGAAGAAACTAATCAGCCATCAGAATATGAAGTGCTTCGTGCCAATGCGATGGCTGAAAAAGAACGTGCATCCCAAGAAAGACTTGACAGGGTCATCACCTACACGAAACGGACTTTAGTCCCTTATCTTGATGAAGAAAGCCTCCATCACCTCTGCGGATATGTCACAGAATACTATCTGTCAGACTCTTTGCCCAAAGTCGAATCCATAAAACTCAGTTCGCAATTAAAGACCATTGATGCCATGCACTTCGGCTGGAACATCGGTAAGGCTTTCGGAAAACCACGATTACAGACAGCCACATTCATAAAGAGGGTATTCGCTCATACCCTCCGTGATGTGGAAATCTCCACGATTGAGCGCAAGATGTCGCACACGGAATCGGAGTGCAAGATTAAGCTGGATAAGAATGTCGCTTAACCTATTTGCCGATTATTTCCTTTAGTTCTTCTATACTAAGTCTGCCCTTATGTAACATGGCATGACAATTGGGGCATACAGGGACAAGGCTATTTTCTGGGTCAATTCTATGCCGCTCCCCTTTCTGTGTTGAAATGGGAACGATATGATGTACATGGATAAATCCTTTACCTAAATCACCATATACTTCCCCGAAATCCATTCCACAGACCTGACAAACACATCCGTATTTTTCAATGCATCTTCTTCGTGCGATGGGATTACGTTCATATCTGTTAATCAGTGTTTGCAGTAAAGAACCTTCGTAATACTCTGTGGAGTATTTATCACTCAAATAACGATCTAATACCCAATACTTTCGTTGAGTATTAACCATTTTCTTTGGAGTGACTTCAAGCTGATTACAGAAATTCAAATAGCATTTTTCTAATTCTTCATCATACTCACAAGGACTACCTAATATCTTATTTATAGAAGGTGTAGTCTTTGTGCCATTTTTACCATTTCGTTTAACGAGATGAACAATTAAGCTATTATTCAAATATCCTACAAAGCGACTTGGCGCAAAATGAGTCTTTCCCCCAGATTTATAGACTACGAAATCAGTTCCACGGCTAATAAGTTTAATCATACATTTATAATCTTCTTCATTATCTCCACTTAAATAAGTATCAACCTGAAGCAAGTTATCCATCAATTCCGATGTGTTTTCAATCAATCTTCCCAAATTTTTCATAATAGCACTAATTATCGCACTGACAAAGATACTTAAATCCCTTGTAATCATCACTTATTACCATCAAAAAGTTATATCACAGTTATATTTTGGTGGATGATTCCACCATTGAAACACCTGTTTCCTTTGCCGTCGAACAATTAAAAACGATTGGCGTATGCAAAACGAAACAGTAACATTTGATAAGCTGCCCGAGGCGGTAGGTTATCTGACCGAACAGGTCATTGAGTTGAAAAGAATGGTGTCGGAACTTCAACCTCCTGCATCAGACAAACACGTGTTGGTTGAGATTGAAGATGCTTGCCGTATCATCCGAAAAGCCAAGCCTACCATATATACATTGGTACGCAAAGGGCTACTTCCGGCTTATAAGAAAGGCAAGAAACTCTATTTCTACGAGGACGAACTGTTGGCATGGATTGACAACGGACGAAGAAAGACAGCGGAACAGACTTATGAAGAGATGCTTTCCAATATGCAAGGTAGTGTCAAGCACAAGCCTAAATCATCCTTTAACTTCTAACCGTCTGATGTATGGATACAAGTTCTATCAATCCCGTATCTGTCATTGATGAAGCGATTGATTTGAGTACACGGCTGGCTGGTACGGAGTTTCCTATCAGTATATTCCCTGATCAGATTCAACGTATCATCCATGAGGTACACGAATGCCACAATTATCCCACTGACTACATTGCCGCAGCTATCCTGACGGCAATGGCAGTCGGCATCGGGAATACGCATCTTGCCCAAATCAAGCAGGGCTGGATGGAAAGTCCTATTCTGTATATGGCACTGATTGGAAGACCGGGAGCGAACAAGAGTCATCCCCTCAGCTTTGCCATGAAGCCTTTCCTCGATTATGACTATAGGCAGAATCAGGAATTTGAGAAAGCTCTTGCAAAATATGATGAACTGATGAGTATGAGCCGGAAGGAACGTGCGGAAAGCGGCGGTGAGCAATTTCCACAAGAACCTATCCGCAAACGTTTCTTGGTTTCGGATGTGACGCCCGAAGGCTTGAGCCTCATTCATGCACAGAACAAACGAGGCTTATGTCTATGGGCTGATGAGTTGTCCGCTTGGTTCAAGAACTTCAATCGCTACAATAACGGTTCGGAGGAGCAGTTCTGGCTGTCGGTGTTCAGTGCCAAGACCACCATATCCGACCGCAAGAATGCCAAGAGTTCCATCTTCATCAAACGTCCGTATATCTCGGTCATTGGTACGATCCAAAAGAAAATCCTGAGCGAGTTGGCAAAAGGAGAACGCTCCAGCAACGGCTTCATTGACCGTATTCTGTTTGTGATGCCCAATCTGCAACAGAAGGCACGTTGGAACGACAAGGAACTGCCGGAGAATATCCTCTTGGAATGGAATGCCATCATTGAGAAACTGATACAGCAAGAGTGCAGCCTTAACGAGTTCGGAGAAATTGAGCCACACGTTCTAACCTTTACAGAGGATGCCAAGAAACGGCTTTACGGGTGGCAGCACCACTTTTCCGAGTTGTGTGACCGGGAGACCAACGATACCATCGTTAGTATCTATTGCAAGCTGGAAATATACATCATCCGCTTCTGCCTGATTATTCAATTAGCACGATGGACTTGTGGAGAGTGCGATAAAACACATATCGACTTGCTGACGGTGGAGCGAGCCATCAAACTGACAGAGTATTTCAAGGAATCAGCATTGAGCGTACAGAATATCCTGAATGAGAATGCTCTCACCAGTCAGCAACAAACGATAGTCAATCAGCTTCCGGCCTCCTTCACGACTGCTCAAGCAATAGAGTTGGCCGAACAAAACGGAATGAAGGAGCGGACGTTTCAACGCTTTCTCAATGACAACATCGGAACGCTGTTCCGCAAAGAGAAGCACGGAGAATATTCAAAGATTAACCCGTGACATTTTTGTCGGTTTTGACACTTTCCCAGCGAAAGCGACAATAACGACAAAAGTGACACACTAAAAAAGAAGACAATGAGTACACATAGATTTATATTAGAGCCATACAAAGGCATTAGCACCCGGCACACTTGCCCGAACTGCCACCGCCAAAGATGTTTCTCCAAGTACATTGATACGGAGAAGCAAATCCTATTCCCTGAGTATGTGGGACGGTGTGACCATGAACAGAAATGCGGGTATCACTTCACGCCCCGTGATTACTTTGAGCAGAACCCGGCGGAGAAAGAAAAACTCTCGGATAGCACCTTCAGAAGCCATGTTCCTGTTAAGGTAGTACAGCCCGCGACAACCTCTTACATTGATTTGGATATTGTCAACCAATCATTACGAGGCTATCCGGTGAACAAGTTATTCCAATTCCTATCGGCTCAGTTCGGAGAGACGGAAACATTGAAGCTGATGAAGAAGTACAAGGTGGGAACATCCAGGTATTGGGACGGCGCAACCGTATTCTGGCAGACGGACAATCAAAACAGAGTTCGCACGGGTAAGATTATGCTTTACAATTCGGAGACTGGTAAGCGAGTAAAAGAACCATACAATCATGTTACGTGGGTACACTCTGTGCTGCACAAAGGGGACTATAATCTAAGGCAATGTTTCTTTGGCGAGCACCTGCTTTCCGAGAACAAGAATCGTCCAGTTGCTTTGGTCGAAAGCGAGAAGACTGCCCTTATCGCCTCCTACTATCTACCGCAATTCTTATGGATTGCCTCGGGTGGGAAAAACGGTTGTTTCAACGCCAACAGTCTGTCTGTTCTTGCAGGGAGAAGCGTTGTCCTGTTTCCCGACTTGGGCGCAACCGACTATTGGCAGAGCAAAATCGGACTGATGAAAAGCTGCGGAATCGAGGTGCAGATGTTCGATTATTTGGAGGTTAACGCCAGCGAAGTAGAGCGAAAAGAGGGGTACGACATTGCCGATTATCTGCTTAAAGTGAAGCCTGACGAAGCTGTACTTCAACAGATGATAAAGCGGAATCCCGCTCTGAGAATACTGATAGATGCCCTCGATTTGAAACTCGTCAGTGTGCAGCGAGGCATCCCTCAACCAAAGGTTTCACCACCGAAGAAACGAGGTTTCAGACTATGACCGAGAGGGAGAAAATATGAGACTTTTTTACTGTAGCAAGTTAATGCCGGTGTATTACATTCCCCGACCACTTGCTCCTCAAAAAGTCTGAGGAGACGGCTCCCGATGGTCACAAATTATTTACTAAAAACGGAATCAAAATGGAAAAGAAATATACGATAACGCTCCGCCTGACAGATATACAGTACACATTACTCAGTGCGATTTGCAGGCGGACTAAAAGGAATCAAAGTGAGGTCATCCGCTCGTTCATAGAGAACGGTTCGGTACGTGAACGAATCACGCAAGAGCATATCTACATCATCCGTCAGTTGATTGGCGAAAGCACCAATCTCAACCAGTTGGCGAGACAGGCAAACACCTATGGCTTCTCTGCCGTTGCCAAACGATGCGAAGAGATGGTAGAACGTATTAACCAACTTATAAGACGGCTAAAAGATGATAGGTAAACAAACGAAAGGAACATCATTCAGTGGATGTGTCCGCTACGTCCTCAAAGAAGAAAAGTCCAAATTGCTGGAGGCTGTTGGAGTGGACGGTACGCCCGAACAGATGGCAGAACAATTCGAGTTACAATCGTTGCTCAATGACAAGGTAAAGAATATTGTCGGACACACCTCGCTCAACTTCTCTCCTGAAGATAGCGACCGTCTGAAACATGATGATGCACTGATGTTACAAATCGTTCATGACTACATGAAGTTGATGGGCATTCAGAATACGCAATACATCGTTGCCCAGCACATTGACCGTGAACATCCGCATTGCCACATCGTCTTCAATCGGGTGGACAATGACGGCAAGACGATTAGTGACAAGAACGACTTCCGCCGAAATGAGAAAGTTTGCAAGATGCTGACAGCGAAATACCGACTGCACTTTGCAAATGGTAAAGACCATATCAACGAGGAACGGCTGCGCCCATACGACCGGGCAAAGCACGAGATATACAAGGCTCTGAAAGAAGAACTGCTGAACGCCAGGAGCTGGAACGATCTAAAGGATGCCCTTGCCGACCGAGACATTGATATGAAATTCAAGGCCAGTCGCACGACACGTGAAATACAAGGTGTCAAGTTTGAGTATGGTGGATTCTCTTTCTCCGGTTCAAAAGTCAGTCGTGAGTTTAGTTACTTGAATATCGACAACCGATTGGAAGAGAATGCTTGTGCATCCTTGTTAGAATCAGTCCAACAGAAGCCTAAGCATGAAGAGGCAGAGGTGCAGCAAAGCGTTTCTCATCTTGATGAAGGAGCGGGCATTAGTCTCGGTCTGCTAAACGGCAGTTCATCTTACGATGCCACCGCAGCAGAAGAAGCCGAGTTCAATCGCCTGATGAAGAAGAAAAAGGCTAAGCGTAAGCGAGGCTTTCATTTATAATCAATTTATTAACAATTTAAACTTTATCAATTATGTTACAAAAAGATTTGATTTGTGATTTCAATCTCTACCTGTGTGAGAAGTTCGGCTACAGAAACAGTTGTAGCGTGATGCAAAATGCCAATGGCTTTTGCGTGAACATCAGTGAGCGTGATTTAGAATGCTACATCCGCTTCTGGGAGTACAGCAACGGCGTTGGCAATTTCCCTGACTGGAGCATCATTATCGTGCGCAGCAACTTCAAGAAGAACCAAGAAGAAAACCTGAAAGACTTGGCTCGTTTCTTCAAAGAGTACATGCCCCGCTACGGTTACAAGTACCTCTGTACCGAAGGAGATGAATACGGGTATTACAAGGCACTTGGTTTGAGACTCGTCAGGAAAGACCTTTTCGGTCATAATTACGCACTGGTGCTGAAGGATTTGAATGTCTGACACATGATTTGAAAGAAAGGAGGGGATTTTTCCTCTCCTTTTCTCTTTCCGATACGCCCCATTATGAGAATGTGCCGTTTGAGGTGCCGGAGGGTTGGGAGTCTGTACCTGTTTCAGAATTATTCTGTCTTAATCCAAAATCTGAAATAACAGATGATACAAGTGTAGGATTTATTCCTATGGCTTGTGTCTATGATGGATTTTCCGGAAATCATCAATTTGAGAAGCGCATTTGGAAAGAAGTAAAAAAAGGATATTGTCACTTTCAAAATGGAGACATAGGTATAGCAAAAATATCTCCTTGCTTTGAAAATCTCAAATCAACGATATTTCAAGATCTCCCTAATAATTATGGTGCAGGAACAACTGAGTTAGTTATCCTGCGTCCAATAAGCATTCATGCGAAATTCTATCTATATCTATTTAAGTCACAATGGTATATCTGTGAGGGCACAAAATATTTCAAAGGAGTTGTTGGACAGCAAAGAGTTCATAAAGGAATCTTTACCGATTTACAAATTCCATTACCTCCTTTAGCAGAACAATATCGTATAGTAGCAGAAATAGAGAAATGGTTCGCTCTGATTGATCAAATAGAACAAAGTAAAGTTGACTTAGAAACTGTCGTCAAACAAACTAAGAGCAAAATCCTTGACCTCGCTATTCATGGGAAACTCGTTCCGCAAGACCCGAATGACGAGTCTGCCATTGAGCTGCTGAAGCGTATAAATCCCGATTTCACACCTTGTGATAACGGGCATTATGAGCAGTTACCGCAAGGATGGGCTATTTGTAGGCTTGATCAAATTGTAAATTACGAACAGCCTACGACTTATATTGTAAACTCCACAGCTTATGATAATTCCTATTCAACACCAGTCTTAACGGCAGGTAAATCGTTTATTATTGGTTACACCAATGAGACTGTTGGTATATACTCAAACCTCCCTTGTATAATTTTTGATGATTTTACAACAGATTCAAGAAAGGTAGATTTCCCTTTTAAGGTAAAATCCTCAGCAATGAAGATTCTAAAAGTACATAAAAATATAGATGTTGATTATGTGGCAATGTTTATGAGTATCACCAGATTGGTAGGTGACACTCATAAACGATACTGGATTTCAGAATACTCAAAATTAGATATTCCTATTCCTCCAAAAGCAGAACAAAAACGAATCATTGATACTGTCTGTGAAATTTTTACGCAATTAGATTTGATAATGGAGGGCTTATAGGCTCTCCATTATCAAATTCAAAGCCATAAAAGCCTTATTTATAGCGTCTATTATTCTTTGCTGCTCCTTATAAGGAGGAATAGATACATCTATTGCCTTGAATAGTTTCTTGTTCAGGTGAGGGATGGCGGAACCGACCTTGTTTTCTCGCAATGTTTTCCTATGTAAGTTGATTACTTGTAATACATATTCGATATTTATATTTTTACTGATAGAAAGCTGTTTAAAGGTGCTGCCTTGGTAGCCATCAATTGGAGTCTTAAATACTTCTCCGGAGTTTTCTCCATCTACTAAAACCAATAGAGAGTTTGCTGCTACATATTTGCCGGAAGACAAAGTTTTGGCATCACGCTCACCACGCAAATACTTGACATCAAGATTTATTCTTTCTACGCCATTCTGTTTCTCACCATCAACTAAAGAACATAGTATTTGCATAGGTGCAATAGTCCATCCATCAGGCAACTGCTCATAATGCCCGATACGTTTCTTTATATTATTACCATCTTCATTCTAATTCAATGTAGTATGGTAACAAAATTCAAAAAGCATTTGGCAAAGACTAATCTTGCCAAGAACACTGTCACATCGTATGTGTGGACGGTGCAGTATTTCATCAACCATTATGGGGAAGTGAACAAGAAGAACCTTTTGGCATACAAGGGCTATTTGGTGGAGAACTTCAAACCACAGACGGTGAACCTACGACTGCAAGGCATCAACAGGTATTTGGAATTTACGAAACAGGAAAAGCTGAAAGTGAAGTTCGTTAAGGTACAACAGAAGAACTTCTTGGAAAATGTAATCAGTGATGCCGATTACAAGTTTCTCAAAACTCAGTTAAAAGCGGATGGTTATGATGAATGGTATTTCATCGTATGGTTCATGGCTGCTACCGGTGCACGTGTCAGTGAGTTACTCCACATTAAAGCGGAGCATGTAAATGTTGGGTATCTTGATCTGTATAGTAAAGGAGGAAAGATTCGACGACTATACATTCCCAAGAACTTACGAATTGAGGCTAAGAAATGGTTACAAAGTCAAGGTCTAACGTCTGGCTATATTTTCTTGAACCGTTTCGGGCAACGCATCACTACTCGTGGTATAGCCTCCCAACTCAAACACTTTGCTGAAAAGTACGGAATGAACAAGGACGTTGTTTATCCTCATTCATTCCGTCACCGTTTCGCAAAGAACTTCCTTGACCGCTTTAACGACCTTGCCCTACTTGCCGACCTCATGGGACACGAAAGCATAGAAACCACTCGCATCTATCTTCGCAGAACTGCCAGCGAACAACAGAAGATAGTGGATAAAGTGGTGAACTGGTAATGTTGCATTAGCCCTTAGAAGTGTATTTGACTACACTTCTAAGGCTGTTTGAATTTCATCGAGATATGAAAACAGCACTTTTATCCTTTGGACTATTCTGTGTTGTTCTGCTAGTGGAGGCAATTGGAATAACCATTCGTCAATATGCCCCTTATTGATTGACGGAGAATTATCTCCCTTCATAAATTGGTTTAATCCATTTACAACATAATCCGAAATCATAAGATAATAGCAATAGTCGGAATTCAGAAGTCGTGGATTGGAACTACATACATAAAATCCAGTGGAAGCAATACAATTATCATTGTTCACTTTTGCGATATTGCGTAAATACGGACGAACCATAGAAAATATAACATCATTTTTTTGAGTGTAACGACTAGCTCTGCTCGGAGCATTTGATGTTTTTAACGTTTTTACTTCGCTTATTATTTGCCGTTTATTGTCAATAGAATCAATATCTATATATTGAAATTCTTCATCCTTGGGTTTTGTTGATTTCATGGGCAAAAAGATATTTTTTCCTTCTGCCCAAGTCCAATTTTGAGGCAACTTCTTATCATGCCCGTTATCACAAGGTGTATAGTCGGGATTTATGCGTTTCAGCAATTCGATGGCTGGCTCGTCATTTGGGTCTTGTGGAACGAGCTTTCCATGAATGGCGAGGTCAAGAATTTTACTCTTGGCTTGCTTGACGGTTGTTTCTAAGTCATCTTTACTTTGTTCTATTTGGTCAATCAGAGAAAACCATCTTTCAATTTCAGCTACGATACGGTGTTGTTCGGCAAGAGGTGGAATTGGCAGCAAAAAAGAACGCAAAATCTCCAATCCAACAGTCTTTTGAGCTGTACCTGTTGCGAGATTATCACATTCTTCTTTTATATAATCACTTTTTAGTAAATACAAAAGATAGTCGCTCGTATTCAATGTCTTCAATAATCCAATGTGACGTTGAAAACAAAATTCATCGTCTGTGTTTACAGGTACGACAATGCCATAAGATCCTGTTACAGAAAATAATAAATCTCCTTTTTGAGGCTTTCTTTCAAAAGATATTTTCTCATAATATTCTCGTGGTACAAAACGACTATTTGAGAAATTTAGTTTTCCATTTGCAATATCAGATATAACAAAGAAGGGAATTCCAATGTCCGATTTGGGTGGTGCTTGATGATCACCATCAGTCACACTTTTAACATAATCCTCTAATCTGCACCACACCCACGAACTCGGAACTTCAAACGGCACGTTCTCATAATGGGGCGTATCGGAAGTCTTTGCAGACTTCTTGCTCCGCTTGATTTTGCCTTCTTTAATCAGTCGTTCTTTTTCCGCTTTGATTCGTTCAAGCAGAATAGATGCGGGTTCATCATTCGGGTCTTGTGGTACAAGTTTTCCGTGTATCGCAAGGTCAAGTATCTTTTGGCGTAGTGCTTTTGTATCCATAAAATTAGTCGTTGCTTAAAAACTGATTGCAGAACTCGTTTAATTGTTTTTGCATACGCTCTTGAGGTATGAGGATGCGCTTGTATTCGGTAATCATTGTCGGACTCATGCTGCGGCTCATAGCATATTCCACAACCACATGGTCTGCTGTTGGGCAAAGAATAATACCGATAGACGGATTCTCGTTAGAACGCTTTACATCACGGTCAAGTGCTTCCAAATAAAACTCCAGTTGACCAAGGTCGCGCGGATGAAATTTTGTCTTTTTCAATTCCACCGCCACCAGAGCTTGCAGACCACGGTGAAAAAACAGCAAATCTGCCTTGAATGTAGAAGCTCCGATGTTAAGACGGTACTCCTGATCCATGAAGATGAAATCCTTGCCCAGTTCGAGAATAAACTGCTTCATGTGTTCCACCAAACCATTTCTCAACTTTGCTTCACTATGCTTTTTAGGCAAATTCAAGAAATCTACGAATAGCGTATCTTTGAATATGACCGGAGCATTTGGATATGCTTCAAGCAAGCCTTTCGACATGTTGCTTTTATTGCCAAGCAATTCCGTGTATGTTTGATTGGCAATACAGCGTTGAAGCTCTCGCTTTACCAGATGTTCTTTATAGGAATAGAGAATGTAAAACATCCTTTCTTCATTACTCTTACATTGAGACAAAATCACCGTGTGATTGGTCAATGTAGTCAATCCCAACACCTTAGGCATTTGTCCAATTTCCAGTTGGACAATTTGTGCAGTTTCTGGCTGCACAATTATATCACCTTCTTGTTGTGGTATGGAGCCGATCTCAATTTGTGCAGTTTTTGGCTGCACAAATTCGGAATTTAGATACTTCCCAATGGTCGCAAGGAACGCCTCAGAAGAATAAGCATCATAAAACGTCACCATATTATAAATGTTTCTTCTGCTATATCCTTTTACATCAGGTCGCTGAGTGCGAATATATTCAGACAATTGGGTTACGACCTTGCTGCCCCATTCCTCGCTTTTCAGCTTTGCAGATACATATCCGCCCACATGCCAGGCAGTAAGCAAAAGTTCTTCATTTACCGCTGCTGTGGCACGGCTCTGATGCTGGAGAATAATATCCAATACCTCTCCAAACTGTTGCTCCAGTGATATAGTGATAATCTTTTTGTCCATCAGTCTTTAATCCTCCTCAATGTTGGCTAACAGCTTCTGCAGTTCGGCAATCGCATTGCTGATGGTCTCACTCTTGTCTTTTATCTCAGCCATCAGTTCTGCCAATGAGCGGTTATCGGCTTCGCCACCTTGTTTAATCCAAGTGATGTCAAGACTGGTCTTGTCGCGAGCTGTGATTTCATCAATGGTGTATTTACGCCAGCGACCTTGCGGATTGTTTTCTGCATCGTAAGTTTCTACCCGGTTATTGTAGCAAGAAACAAAATCATCCAAGTGGTGACGCTCCAGTTTGTTGGTGGCAAGTGTGTGCTTTACGTCCGTACGATAGTCGTAGAACCATATTTCTTTGGTAGACTGCCCCTTGCTGAAGAACAATACATTGGCTTTTACGCCTTGGGCATAGAAAATACCTGTGGGCAGCCGCAAGATGGTATGCAAATTAAAGTCTTGCAACAGACGTTTGCGGATAGTTTCGCCTGCTCCCGCTTCAAAGAGTACATTGTCAGGAAGAACTACGGCAGCACGACCTCCATTTTTGAGCATGAGCATCATGTGTTGGAGGAAGTTTAGCTGGTTATTCTTGGTCTCCACATAAAAATCCGGGCGGTTAATATCTACAGAGCCTGCCGGACGTGTGCCAAAAGGAGGATTGGCAAGTATCACATCTACGAGGGTTGACGGTTCTTTCTCCAAAGAATCATCACATACGATTGGGCTGCGGTCTGTGCCGATGCCATGCAAATAGAGATTCATGGAAGCAAGAGTTACCACCAAAGGTGTGTTATCTACGCCATGTAGGGCTTTGTCACGCAGGAAGTCCCGTTTCTCTTTGCTGGCAGACTGCCCCTTCATATAATCGTAAGCTGTAAGCAAGAAGCCACCCGTACCACACGCAGGGTCACAAACCGTTTCACCTATTTGCGGATTGATGCAATCTACCATTGCTTGAATAAGCGGACGAGGCGTAAAGTACTGACCGGCACCACTCTTTTTGTCTTGACCGTTCTTTTCCAGGATGCTTTCATAGATGGCACCTTTCACATCCCCGTCCATGATGAGCCATTGCTCTTCATCAATCATTGAGATAACCTTTTTCAGATAAACGGGCTTGTCAATTTTGTTTTGCGCCTTGGTATAAATCGTGCCTATCAGATTGTCCTGCTCACTAAGCAGTTTAAGAGTATCTTCATATTGCTTCACCAAATCCAAACCATCAAGAGAAATCAAGTCTTTCCATTGATAGCCCGTAGGTATTGCCGAATCTTCTCCAAACATTTCCACGTTCTCGGCATCCATTTTCAAAAACAAAAGATAGGTCAATTGAGTGATGTAATCAGTAAATCCTATACCTTGTCCGGCAAGAGTTGTTGCCAGATTCCAAACCTTTTTAGTGAGCGACTGCTCTGTTGTATTATTTGTTGCCATTTTCTTATGCTACTTTTCTTAATACTACGAATGTGTAAAGCGAATATAGTGCCTCGTCTGCTTTCTGCATATTCCCAAAGGCTCGAATCATTTGGGCTGCATGAGTCGCATCGTCCTCACGAATGTCTCTGACGGTGCAAGCTCCATTGGATGCGATATAGTCCACAATGCGACTGATAACTTCACGTTGCTTATCAGTGATTTCACGCTGTGTTTGTCCCATCCATAGATTGAAATACTGCTTGGCAGTGGTGACCACACTATCCAGTCGTTCAATCTGATGAAAGGCAAAGCGCACCAACTGTATGATGTTCGTCAAGGCATCGCTCTCCTCCTTTGTTGTAGAACGCCGTACCGTCTTAGGATTAACAATGGCGTAGGAGTTCCAAAGTTGTTTGGAAGTAAAATGGTTGTTGGCCAGTTTTAGCTTGTTCTCCAAATCTTTCAACATCGAATAGGTTATTGCCTCTCCTTCATTATTATAGATGATGCGTAAAGCCTCTATCTCATCTGCGTGTTCTTTGCAGAACGTTTCAAAAGCCTCTGTCGTACTTTTTGCTTCCTCAACGGAGAATCCTTTAGATATGAGTGTATCCTCTCCCGGCATTAGCGTGTTGACAAATCCTGCTGCAAGAATAAGCAGGTATTTTCGGGCATCTGCATGATTGGCAAGTGGAGAGACCAAGCCCTTACGTTCAAGGTTGGGCTCATTCGTATCAACAAACGGAGGAAGAATGCTTTTTTCCAACGCATCGTATATTCTGGCAGAAAGCACCTTCATGTCCTCATGAGCCAAGCGAGCGAACTCTCCCCGTTGCGAATTGTCTGCCTTGTTGTAAATTCGGGCAAGAGTTGCTGCAAGGCGCTTAAGATATTCATCTGGAATATAGCCGTGGCTGATGCGTTCCAACAATTCTTTCAACGTGATTGTCTTTGTAGTCGGTTCGTCAGTGGCAGATGGAGTCGATTTTTCGTGTTCCGTCACGCCTACAGCATCTACCAAATAGAAGCAATCCTTGCTGAAGGCGTTTGGAGTGACGTTACGAAGTTGCTCATCACCAATTGTACGCACACCACGTCCTTTCATCTGGATATACAATGGTTCAGACTCCACATCGCGCATGAACATGACCACCTCCAATGGTTTGACATCCGTTCCAGTTGCAACTAACGTACAAGTTACTGCAATACGAAAATCCTTATCGTTGCGGAATTGACGTATCAGTTCGTTGCTATCTCCTGCCGAGTATGTGATTTTCTGCACGAAGCGGTCATCGTCCCGACCAAACACCTCTTTGGCTATCTGCACGATGTTGGTAGCATGAGCTTCGTTGAGAGCAAAAATCAATGTCTTAGGCAAGTATTCCATATTCGGCTCACGTTGCGGATCATTGAAAAGCTCGGTATATACCACATCCCGATAGGTCGAAAGAATCAGTTTTATTTGTGCCGGATTGATAATGCTCCGATTCAGCTCCTTATTTGTATAGGTTTTGGCCTCCTTGCTGCTCACTGTCTTCACCTCTCCCGTATAGCGCGTCTCTTCTTTCAACCTTTCACCTTCTAAGATGGCTCCACCATTTTCAGTTACTTGCGTCTTTATTCTGTATATACGGCAGTCCACATTCACACCATCCAAGATGCTCTTCTCCAGTGTGTAGTTGACAATGCGGTTGTTGTTGAAGAAAGCCATTGTTTCAGGTATAGGGGTAGCCGTCAAGCCTACCAGTCTTGCGGTATCAAAATACTCCAATACTTTGCGCCAGTTTCCATAAATTGAACGATGACACTCGTCTATGATAATCATGTCAAAGTAGTCATGTGGTAAGTTGGGATTGGGTGGCAAGGTCACTTCTTCTGTGGGTTCGTTATCGTCATCATCATCGCTATCCTCAATATCTTCTCCTTTCAAGAACGAGAATAGTCGCTGTATAGTAGAAATTACCACGTTACTATCAGAAGGGATGGACGAGGAACGAAGGCGATTAACTGTAAAGATAGTATTGAAAGCGTCCCCGTTTTCTGTCAATCGGAACGTACCAAACTCATTCTCGGCCTGTTTCCCCAAATTGTTCCTATCAACGAGGAACAGCACCCTGCGCATCGGTGTATAAGAAAGCATTCGATATGCAGCAAGACAAGCCGTATAGGTTTTGCCAGCCCCGGTTGCAAGTACCATCAACGCACGTTTTTGTCCCGTGCGAAAACTCTTTTCAAGTTCTGTCACCGCCTCATATTGACAATCGCGAAGTCCTTTCTTCTTCAATGTCGGGAGCCCGGCAAAGGTGTCTTCAATCCCCAGTTCCTTGACTAATTCACGTGGGGTGGGGATAAACATTATCTGTTTGAAATTGGAATCCTTTTCGCGAAAATCGTAGAAATATAGCTCCTTGCCATTTGAGGTAAAGATAAAGGGCAGTGGATTTTGATATGTCTGATAAATGTTTGGAACACTTTTGGCATATAAGGCTGCCTGCTCACAAACTTTTGAAGCAAAAGCATCCGTTTCTTCACGTTTGGCCTCAAGCACCCCAACAGCCTTCCCGTTAATAAACAGAAAATAGTCAGCTTCAAGGTTTCCTTTCAACAAGCCTTCCCTTATGGCAACGGCCGTACAGGTAGGTTCATAATCATCCCTATTGATTACCTTCCAGCCTGCATCAGCAAACCATTGGTCTATCTTTATTCTTGCTTTCTCTTCGGGAGTCATATTCTTAGTAATATATATTATCAGAAGTTTATAGACGCATCAGAAATAGGCTACATCTATAATCTAAAACTTCTTACTTTAATAAAATTGTCACCTTTCTTCTTTATCGGTTATCAAATCCTTCAAATCAACTTGCAATATCTCTGCAATCTGTTGCAACGTCTCCAAATTCGGCTGGATCCGATTGCACGCATAGGCATTAACCATACTGAAACTTTTGTCGAGCTGTTTGGCCAACCACGTTTGAGATATACCTTTTTCGGATAAAACCATCTTTATTTTATTCAGTTTCATTCTTTGATGCGATTTTATGACGCAAATATAGTGAATTATATTCGATATTAGGTTTTCTTTTTGTATTTTTGTAAGCGTTAATCATCAACATCTTAATATTTAGGTTATGGCAGCAAGTCGTATCAAACATGTTTCAATAAAGAAATTATGGGGTGTAAAAGACATCTCAACTGATTTCCATGAGCATATTAATATTTTTATTGGGTCTAATGGTTCTAGTAAAACAACTTTCTTGAATCTTATTGAAGCCACTCTACTGTGCGATATTAACACTTTTTCCAATATCGAATTTGAAAGTGTCGAAATTGAATTAGCATTAGAAGACTCTTTTGTAATTAAAGTCATAAAAACTAGTACAGAAGAGATTTCCATGATTAAATACGTATTTAATCATAATTTTGAATATGAAATTCCTTGTATAGAGACTTCATTTCGATCTTATAGATATCCAATAAGATACAAGGAAGCATATTCCAATATTCAAGAAAAACTTTCTCAACTTGTTAATATTTCATGGTTGTCTATAAATCGAGATAATGCATCTTTTTTTGAATATGAACGTGGGAGAGAATACATGGAACGTATTCGCAATATGGTAGATATGAAATTACAGGATCTTGTAAATAGGCTTATCGTTTATCAACTTCAACTTGAATCAGAAGCAAACAAAAACGCAAACAAGTTTAAAGAGGAAGTTTTATCATTAATGTTATATAATGAATCTGTGGATATCTACAAATCTGAAAATATGGAGAGAATCATATCTACAGATACAGGCTCAATGAGAAAAGATCTTTATTCAGCTTTTAGGGCATTAGGGGTTGCAAGAGATAAAAGTGAACAAATACAGACTCACATCAACAAAATCAAAGATCTTATATCTAAACTTACAAAAGGAACAGGTATAACCGTTAATGATGCCTTCGTTTTATCATTGATTAATAGAACATTATCCATTATTGAGATTTCAAAAACGCATGAAAATCAAACACGAGAAATATTTTCCCCAATAGACAAATTTTGGAAATGTTTAAGCAATTTCATGCCCAATAAAATGTTTGAATTAGGGAAAGATAATGACAGCAGCATTACTATCTTGTTAAAAGAAGGAAGTTTCAAGGACGTTCCCATAAATATTACATCACTATCTTCTGGAGAAAAACAGTTGTTTATTTTACTCACGGAAGCATTATTGCAAAAGAATATAGCTCATCTGTTTATCGCCGATGAACCTGAATTATCACTTCATATAGAATGGCAACGTAAAATCCTTAATGCATTGTTAGAATTAAATCCCAATGCTCAGATTATAGTTGCCACTCATTCTCCTGAAATTGCAGGAAACTTCCCCGAAAACATTACAAATATGAAAAGTATAACATCGTATGAGTAATATTGAAAATAATCAACTACTTCATTCTAATGGTGCCATAAATGTTACACATAAATTTTATGATAAAAAATTTATGCTCTATGTAGAAGGAGATGATGATATTGTATTTTGGGATGAACATTTTAGGAAATATATGTCTCCTGAATTATACGAAATAGAACAGGTTCATGGGAAAGAAAATTTAGATCGATACATATCAGGTATTAAAGATAACACACTAAACAATGTAGTAGTGGCGTGCGATTCTGATTTCACTTTCTTTGCAGAAACGAATCCGCTTGATAACCCGTTAATTGTAAGGACATATGGACATTCTATTGAGAATACTATGTTTTGCCCGTGCTCTGTTGCTGCCTATATAAGGCGACTATCAAAAACCACAGCGGATTATCTCCCCGAAGTTATTGAATGGTTGAGACAATTTTGTTCTATTGCAGTTGAAATGCTGCCATATGAGATAGAAAATGAAATTAACCCCAGACATTGTGCGGAACTACCTAAAGTATTCAACAAAGGCTTTTGCTATTTTCAAAATGCAAAAGCGAAAACGAATCTTGATAAAAATAAGGTTAACACCTATATACAAGATATTGCTCAAAACTACGACGAGGATAAGATATCAAAAATTAAGCACCAGATCAACGAATATCCCAACGAAATCAGATATCTTATACAAGGGCATTTTATTGCAGACGCAATAATGAATTATATTAGAATACGCGTTAAGCAAATTAAAGGCCAAGCAATTACTTTAAGCAATGATGCAATTTATGAATCCGTTGTGGATTGCAAACTAAGTTGTAGTCCATTATGCAAGGACAAATTGTTTATAAAGCAACAAGTAGAACGTGTTTGTCAGTATTATATGCAACATTCTTAATGCTTTACAAGTATTCAAGCGACAATACAATAACTTCTACATTTACAGATTGCAATTGTATTTCAGTTATTCGAATTTCTCAAATAACTGAAATGTACCGTAATCCTATGCCGACAAATTTGACACATTGAAGTCCTAAACACATAAGTTGTAAAGTCTTTATTCTGCCATAGCCAATATATAATATAAATGTTTGATATTAAATAGTTTCTCCATACTTGTCTGTTTTTTTGTTTCTTCTGAAAAGTTCTACATTCTCGCATGACAATAGCACCAATATTTACTAACCATTTCAACCATTTGGTTGAAATGGTCGAACCGCAAGCTACTATTTTGGAGCAGATAACGATTCGGGAGACCCTACGAAAGAGGTAACCATCCGAAGTTTTGGGATAGTTGTTTACACTTTTCCAAGCGAATAATTGAGGTTTGTTGCACTTTTCGGAACGAATAATCTGAAATCGCTACACTTTTCCAAACGAATCGAGCCTTCAATGGAGCCTGCATTTATAAAAACTGCTCTGCAAATCACCGAAATCCGAAGAAAAACACTACCTTTGTCTTCACAAGCGTTCTGTAACATCCATACGGAAATGTCCTATCGGTCAGTGCTTTGAAACTGATGGCGGACATTGCGCAAATGGGCTGAAGAGAGGCGGTACAACACGTATATGCAAAGCGATGAAAGACAGTGGCTTGCATTTATCCCCATTTCCTGTGAACTTGTCAGAAGTGAGGTTGTACCGATTAAGATGAATGGTCACTGATAATCAGTGATGTGAATATGTTGCATCGGCAAGTAAACACTTGACTATCAAATAGTTAAATTGATTACAATCGATTAATATGGCGCTCTTTACGGGCGCCTTTTTTGTTGCTCAAGTATCGTTGCTAAGCCTTTTTACGCCATTTTTTGTACCTCCTGTGTACCTCACCACGAAAATCTGAGGATTATCGTGGGCAAGGTCGTGGAGAACTTTTACGCCATTTTACGGGATTTTACGGAGTTATACAAAAATATTGGAGAAATAAGGAGAAATAACATGAGTAGCAACATTGAAATCAGACGAATCTGTGCGTGGTGCAAGCAAGAATTCATTGCGCATAAAACAACTACAACCTGTTGTTCGCACAGATGTGCAAACCTTCTGTATAAACAGAAGAAACGTGAGGCTTCTATTAAGGCTAACAACCAAATTGTCGAAAAAGTCATCAAGGAAAAGCCGATTGAGAAGATCAGAGACAAGCCTATTCTTACTATCACAGAAGCTGCCACATACATTGGAGTAACCCGACCTACTCTTTATGGCTACCTGAAAAGAGGTGAACTAAAAGCCTCCCGACTTGGATATAAATTTCTATTAAAAAAGGAGGATATTGATAACTTATTCAATAAGCCCATAGAATTTAAGGTCCCAGTCAGAGATAAACCTTCCACTAATGATTTCTACACCACAGCTGAAGTTAAGGAAAAGTATGGCGTAAAGGATTCCTGGATATTTCACATCGCTAAGGAACATAATATTCCACGAACCTTTTCACCGTGGAAAAACCTATTGGAGTAAAAAGCACTTTGATGACTACTTTGCAAAGAAAGCTCCCGATCCTGAAATCAAGAAATGGTACAGCACGCAAGACATGCAGGAGAAGTTTGGCATGACGCTGACGGCCATATATTCTTTTGTATCAAAGAATGCCATTCCCAAAAAGAAAGTCGGCATTATAGTGTATTATTCCAAAAAGCATGTGGACATTGCCAAAGGTCTCATAGCTTCAGAAGAGCCCAAATACTACACCATTGCCGAAGCGATGGAGCGATTCAATCTGACACGGGACCAACTCTACCATTATGTGAAATACCATAATATTCCCCGCATCAAGGTCGGTAAATATACCAAGATCCTGTGGGCAGAGCTGGACAAGTTCTTTGAGCCTCCAAAGATAGAATGAGGCAAAAGTTATTTTCCGGTGATAAATAACACCTATTTTATTTGCAACAAAAACAAGTATTAATCAAAAAACAATATAGCTATGACACTTACATGCACCAACGTAACTTTGAGACAAAAAACATTGCGTAACGACCACATATCTCTTTATCTGGATTATTATCCGGCCATCCGCAATCCTTATACGATGAAGATGAGTCGCCGGGAATTTCTCGGCATCTACATCTATGCCAAGCCAAAAAACGAGCAGCAAAGAATGTTCAATCAGGATATGCTGAACAAGGCAGAGGCAATCCGCTGTATCCGTGTCCAGTCGCTTATCAATGAAGAATTCGGGTTCTTGGACAAGAACAAGCAAAAAGTAGATTTCCTCGCCTATTTCCGGACTAAAGCACGAGAAAAGTATGAGAAATGGAATTGTGTTTACAACCACTTCGAAAAATTTGTCGGTGGCAAATGCACCTTTGGTGATGTCACCGTAGAACTGTGCGAGAAGTTCAGGGATTACCTGCTTAAATGCAAACAAATCAATCATCCCAATGCTTACATCTCACGCAATTCGGCAGCCGGCTATTATTCTACTTTCCGAGTTCTGCTGAAAATAGCTTATAAAGAGAAGATGCTACGTGAGAACTTGAACGACTTTTTGGAAAAGATTGAATGGAAAGAGGTCAAAAAAGAGTATCTGACACTTGATGAAGTCAAGAAACTAGCAGCTACGCCATGCAAGATTCCAGTCTTGAAACAAGCTTCCCTATTCGCTTGTATGACCGGTCTCCGTATCAGTGATATTTTGAAGCTGGACTGGTGTGATTTTGAGGTCGGTCCGGATCAAGGTTACTATATCCGTATCTGTACCGAGAAGACGGAAACAGAAGCTACCCTCCCCATCAGTCAGGAGGCACTGGAGTTGTGTGGCGAATGGGGCACCGGAAAAGTATTCAAAGGCTTAACCCGATCCATGACTCATCATCCCTTGAAACAATGGATAGCCGAAGCCGGAATCAGAAAACACATAACCTTCCACTGCTTTAGGCATTCATACGCCGTCATCCAAATCTCCTTAGGTACAGACATTTACACAGTGTCGAAGATGCTAACGCATAAGAATGTCACCACCACTCAAATCTATGCTGATTTGGTCAATTCCAAGAAGCGAGAGACGGCGAATAAGATTTCTCTTAAATGAAAACACTACTCCAAAGATAATCTGTACTATACAACTAAAATAGTACAGATTATCTTTGATGAAGGTGTGTCGTAATACACGATGCGCCTTCTTTTTTTCATTGACTATAAAAATCGACTCATTTTTTTAAGCTGCGATATTTTGAGGATTTCTTTGATTTATGCGTTCTCAACATCTAAATAGAACAACTGTAAGCTCATAAAACGGTCTAATCAGCCAATCCATACCTTCTTTAGTCATTTTTGCACACATCTTTTTTATATTGAAGGCAATGGCAAAGAAGGCAAAGTCCATGAAGACCTTATCCTTTCCAAAATGGCGGAAACGTTTGTAATTCATATTGTTTTTCATTTGTCCGAACACGGCTTCCGGTTCTATGCATCTCTGTCCTCTGTGTTTCAGCCCTTCCTCTGAGCAGAGCAACTCTTTGGCTTTTTGCTTGTATTTTCTGAGTCTGTGATTCAACTCTATCGTTCTGTTCCCCTTTGCTTTAAAACATCGGCATCTTAGCGGACAGCCTTCACATCTGATGGCTCTGTACCTGGCATTTTCGCTGACATATCCGGATGCTGTTTTCACATGTCTAGTCCCTATCCTTTGCATCTTCTGTCCCATGGGGCAGATACAAAAGTCTTGTTCTTCATTGTAGTAGAAGTTTTCGGCCTTGAACGGGTCCGGTTTGAATCTCGGCCGCTGTTCCATGTGGAAGTAGTTGTACTTGACGTAGGCTTCCATACCGTTTTCTGACATGAAGCGGTAATTCTCCTCAGAACCGTAGCCGGAATCGGCAACCACCGTATGGGCCAGCCTGTCATATCTGCTTGAGAAGGATTGCAGGAAAGGTATCAGGGTCAGTGTATCCGTAGGGTTCGGGAAGAGTGCAAAGTCGGTAATGAACTGGTTCCCGGTGCCGATCTGGAGGTTGTAACCGGGCTTTGTCTGGCCGTTACGCATGGCATCCTCCTTCATTCTCATGAAAGTAGCGTCATTGTCCGTTTTGGAATAGGAATTCCTGTCCTGCAGCGTGTCCAGACGGTTGTCGTATTCCTGTAGCTTGTCCCTGTGCTCTTCCAACTCCTTCAGCTGTTTGCGTTTCTTTTTCAACGCAGTCTTTTCCTCTTTCGTGGAGGGTTCAGGAACCTGTTCGAGTGCTTGACGCAATTCTCCTGCCATTTCAGTCAGCATGGCCGGAGTGAACTCAATCTCCTCATTGCTTTCCGATGAGTTCTCCTGGGCGATGACATTGTCTATCTGCCCTAGCAGGATATGTATCTTCTTCATCAGGCGTTCACGGTTCCGCTCAACCGTTTTCCGCCAGACGAAAGTATACTTATTGGCTTTGGACTCAATCTTTGTCCCGTCAATGTATTCCACATTCAAGCTGATGAAGCCTTTGGAAGAGAGAAGGAGTACGGTTTGGGTAAACACCTCGTTG